>Ga0068864_100000327_pt1 | contig 41915 bp, 59 predicted proteins | sample KBSSwiS72_FD_66586 | JGI IMG/M metagenome (GOLD analysis project Ga0068864, IMG submission 66586) | Switchgrass rhizosphere microbial communities from Kellogg Biological Station, Michigan, USA - KBS Switchgrass S7-2 | ecosystem: Host-associated > Plants > Roots > Rhizosphere > Soil ...
GATCGGCGGCGACGTGCTGATCGCGACGGTGGACGGCATCATCCCGATAAGCGCCTCGATCACCAAGGATACCTCGCAACTCGAGTTGGCCGCGATCACGCGCGCCATCAAGCCGATGTGGCGGCAGGAAGTGAACGCGAAGCGTTCGCTGCCGTGGACGATGTGCAAGTGGGACGAGCGCGGCGTGATGTTCGTGACATGGCCGGGCGGCATCCCCGGCGCCTACACCATGGCCGCGGTCAACATCGCGACCGGCGCGTGGACGCGCTACACCGGCTGGGACGCGATGTGCTTCTGCCGGTTGCGCGCGGATATGTTCTTCGGCACGCAGGACGGCAAGATCGTGCAGGCGGAGATCACCGGCACCGACAACGGCACCCCGTACACCTGCGTGATGGTCGGCGGCTGGGAGATGTTCTCCTCGCAGTCGGCGACGATCGTGTGGCGGCAGGCGCGCGCGTCTTTCACGGCACGAAGCGGCGAGCCGTTCCAGCCGCAGCTTTCTGCCACGGTCGACTACGTCATCACCATTCCGCCAGCGCCATCCGCGGCGCCGGATCCCGGACCGCTCGACGTCTGGGATCAGGGCCTGTGGGGTCCGACACCGGGCTGGACGCCGCCGTGGACCCCATCCAATCCGCTGCCGACACAAGTCGCGCCAACCACGCCGGAGAAGAACGCGTATCTGCAGTGGGACCAGACCGCGCCGGGAACGCCGACCGTGCGCAACACGATGTGGGTGAGCATTGGCTTTACCGGCTTCTCGCACGCGCCGATCTGTCAGGTGACCATTGCACAGCAATCCGCGCCTGACATCGAGCTGATCTCGATCGCGGCGACCTACGATGGCGCGGGTGTTAACGTCTAGGGGATGAACGATGGCGGATCTGGCTATCCCAACGTTGCGCAAAGGCCGTCCTCTCACGCCTGAGGAGTTCGCGCGCCTGCTGGCGGGCGGGCCGACCTACACTGGTGTTTCGCGACCCGATGTCGGGCCCTACGGCACCGGTTCGAACCGCGGCGCGGATCTTCCGGCGCCAATGGGCGGGCTGTTCGGCCCGGCCTATGACGGCCCGGTCAGCCAGAACCCTGTGATCCCCGCGAAGCCTGCGGCGCCGGTGACGCCGGCCGCACAGACCGAATTGGAGAAGTGTCTGGCCTCTGGGCTGTCCTACGAGGCCTGCACGCTGCGCAACGATCTGGCCCAGCAGCTGACCGACCAGAACCTCGGCAGCGGACCCGGCAACGACCCTGGCGCGGTGACGCCCGGTGATCCCATGAACATCACGCCGGACCTCGCGCCGCCGGTGGATGTCACGCCGACGCCGACGCCGACGCCGACGCCGACGCCGACGCCGACGCCGACGCCGACGCCGACGCCAACGCCGAAGGGCGACGACGACGAAGAAGGCGTCGAGCAGGGTCCGGCCACCCCGACCCCGACAGTGACCAGAGGGCCGGACCTCCAAGACCTCACGGTGGACCCGTTCGCTCAGCCGACACCGGATCCGACACCATCGCCGACACCATCACCGACACCATCACCGACACCGTCACCGTCACCGACGACAACCGGGCAGATGACCGGCATCGACGCGGCGCAGGCGATGAACAGCCCGCTCGGCAATGCCATTGCCGAGGCGCTGGCCAACCAGCAGAACACGCAGGATGACATAAACGCGCTGGCTGACGCTGCCATATCGCAGGCGCAGCAGGCCACCGCACCGACAAGCGTGGCGCCGACCATGGGTCCGGCCGCCGAGGGCCCGGAGGGCGCGCCAGCGCCCGGACCGTCCGGCTTTGGCAACGCCACCGTGGGCTACGGCAACCCCGGCGACAGCGCGGTGGGGCTCGGACCTACCTCGGGGTTCAGCGGCGTCCCCGGCACGCTCGGGTTTGGAACGCCGGGCCCCACGGGCGGCACCGCCACGGGAACGATCGGGGCGCCCGGATCCGCTGCGCCCGGCATCACCGGGCTGGGCCCCGGTCAGGTCGGCATCGCCGCGCCAGCCGCGGCGGAGGCGCCAGCGGCACCAGCGGCCCCGAGTGCGCCCAGCGCCCCCGGCGCGACGACAGGCACGCCGGGCGCCACCGGCCTCTCCGGCGTGGCTATCGGGCCGACCGGCGTCGCCACGACCGCTGGCATTACCGCACTCGGCCTTGACGGGCCGCTCGGCTACGACACCTCGCCGACGGCGATCGCGCAGGCGCAGACCGCGATGGACGACGCGCAGGCTCAAGGTCTCGCCAACGCGACCGCGCAGTCGATCGGCCAGCTCTCGGGGCTGACAGGCGTGATGGCGCCTGCGCCTGCGCCTTCACCAGCCGACCAGCAGGCTGCCACGGACGCCGCCGTGGCGGAGGCTGTGGCGGTCGCTAACTCGGTATCGGCCAATGCCGACGAAGGCACCTTTGGCGGCGCGGTCGGCCCTGACGGCGGCGCGGTCGGCCCCGACGGCGGCGGGATCGGTAGCGGTGTCGGCACGGTCGGCGATCCCGGCGCTGGCGTCGGTCCGGGCGTGGGCGAAACCGGTGGCGGCTTCGGCGAGGGCGCCACAGGTGTCGGTGGCGCGAGCCCCGGCGAGGGTGGCATCGGCAGCGGCGCGCTCGGTGGCGGTATCGGCTTCGGCGGTCTTGGTAACGGCCCCGGTGCGGGCGGCACCGGCAGCGTTGGCGCCAGCGCGGCGGGCGGCACCGGCAGCGCCTCGGTCGGTGCGGTTGGTCAGGGCACCGCGGACGGCTTTGGTGCGGGCGCCACCGGCATTGCCGGGACGACCGGCACCGGCGATCTCGGCGGCGGTCTCGGCTTCGGCGGCCTCGGCGGCGGCCTCGGCGGCACCGCCGGCGAGGGCCTCGGCGGTGCCGTAGGCGGCGGCACCGGCGAAGGCAGCACCGGCGGCGGCAGCACTGGCGGCGGCCAAGGTAGCCCCGGATCTGGCGGTGAAGGATGGTGAGGTCATGGCAAAGAAAGTAACGCAGGCCGAGGCGGGCTACGGGCGAGGCAACCCGATCGATCACTGCGGCATCTGCCACTATTATCAGGGCAGTCACCGCTGCATGAAGGTGATGGGCAACATCAGCCCGTTCGGCCTGTCGAACGTCTACGCCCGCGAGAACAACCCGTTCGGCGCCACGCTGGCGCCGCAGGAAGTAACCGCTATCAAGGCGATGGCGGCCGACGCCGCCAATCGCGCAGGAGGTTAGACGATGCCGTACCCACCGGGCGTAGACCAAGGCCGCAACAACATCGCCGCCGCGCTGATGAACATCGCGCAGCCGCAGCCGCAGCCGATGCAGTCGCCGTCGCAGATGGCGCCGACGCTACCGCTGCAGCCGCAGATGCCGCCACAGATGCCGCAGAACACGCCGCCGCCAATACCTCAACAGGGCGTACCGATGCCGCCGCCGTTCTCCCCGCCCGGCATGCCCGGTCCTGGCACGCCGCTGCCCGGCGCGCCGCAGCAGTCACTACCGATACCGCCGGTCCCGCAGCAACCGCAGCCGCCGAGGTACTGATCGATGGCGCTGAAATACATCTACGGTCAGGATGCTCTGGTCGCCGACTTCGTCGCGCGATCGAAGCTGAAGTCCGGCTTCACGGAGTGGCATACCGGTTTCGCCGACAAGAACCTGAAGGCGATCGGCATCGCCAACGAGGACAACGAGCTGATCGCCGGGCTGGTCTATTTCAATTACCACCCGGAAGCGCAGACCATCGAGATCTCGATCGACGCGCTGCCGAAGCATCGCTGGCTGACGCCTGAAACCCTGGCGGTGATGTTTCAGTACCCGTTCCTCGACTGCGGCTGTCAGATGCTGATCACCAAGACGTCGTCGCGCAGCGAGCATGTGCAGCGGATGCTGGCGGCGATGAACTTCCAGCTGATCCGGATCCCGCGCGCCGGCGGCCGCCACGAGGACGGCGTGCTCGCCTTGTTGACGTATGAGGACTGGCTGGAAGCGAAGTTTTGCAAACGCTACGGACATCATTTGCGTGATGCCAAGGCAGCATAGGACGGACGACCATGGGTTCATGTTGCGGAAACGAAGCCCCGACACCTCCTGATCCACAGGCAACGGCGCGCGCCCAGACCGGGACGAACGTGTCGACCGCGGTCGCCAACGCCTATCTCGGCAACGTTAACCAGCAGACGCCTGATGGATCGTTGAGTTACAACCAGTCCGGCACTTACGACTGGACAGATCCTACCACCAGCCAGACCTACCACATCCCGACCTTCACGGCGACGCAGCAGCTGTCGCCGACCGGACTGCAGCTCAAGCAGACGCAGGACGCCACCAAGCAGCAGCTCGCCGACATCGGCCAGCAGCAGTCAGCCCGCGTCGGCAATCTGCTCAACAGCCCGTTGCAGACCACAGGATATGGACCTACTGCGGGCGACAGCGCGACCATCTCGAACATCCCGAAGGCGCTGACCAGCTTCGACCCCGGCAACCCGATCCAGTCCTCGCTTGGCGCGCAGGGCCAGATCACGCGCGACTACGGGCCCGCTGATAACTACAGCGCCGATCGGCAGCGCGTCGAGGACGCGCTGATGGCGCGGATGAACCCGTCGCTGCAGCAGGAAGAAAGCCGCGTCCAGCAGCAGCTGGCCGATCAGGGCATCAGGTATGGCAGCCAAGCGTATAACGACGCGATGCGGACCTACCAGCAGCAGGCGAATGACGCGAGGTATGGCGCGATCGCCCAAGGCGGCGCCGAGCAGCAGCGGCTCGACAGCATGGCCGCACAGAGAGCGGCGTTCCAGAACGCTGCGCAGAACCAAGGCTACGAGCAGGCGCTCGGCAGCGGCACCTTCTACAATCAGGCGCAGAACCAGCTCTACCAGCAGAACGCGGCGCAAGCCGCCTTCGCCAACGCTGGCCTCGCGCAGCAGACCGGGCAGGCGCAGTCCGCCTTCAACGCTGCCCAAGCCGCGCGCAACAGCTGGCTGCAGGAGCAGTACGCTGGCCGCAACCAGCCACTCAACGAGATCAGCGCATTGATGAGCGGCTCGCAGGTCAGCCAGCCCAACTTCGTCAACGCGCCGTCGTCGCAGATCCCCACCACCGACTACGCGGGGATCACGCAGCAAGGTTTCCAGAACCAGATGGGGCTGTACAACTCCAATAATCAGATGATGGGCAACATCATCGGCGGCATCCTCGGCGGCGGCGCGGGGCTGATCCGCTCCGACCGTCGCGAGAAAGAGGACATCGATCGCATCGCCACCGTGTTCGCGGCCAACGCCGATGGCGCGCGCAAGAAGCTGCCGGTCTACGAATACAGCTACAAGGATGACCCGGCGAGCATGCGCCACATCGGCCCGATGGCGCAGGACGTCGAGAAGATCGAGCCGCGTGCCGTCGAGGAGCGCGAGGGCACCAAGTACATCAGACCCGATCGCGTGATGGGGTCGGTCTTGAGGGCAGCATAGGATGGTCAACGTGCCGAAAGAGATCGCAGCCCTCGGCTATCAGCAGGCCGAGATCAGGAAGCGGCTGGCGCTGCAGATGATGGCGCAGCAGCGGCAGGCGCAGCAGCAGCGCGCTTTGGCGATGATGCAGCAGCAGCAGCCGCCGGACCCGGCGCAACAGCAGGTCCAGCAGGAACAGCAGGCGGCCTTGCAACAGCAGTACGAAGCGGCCGAGCAGCAGCGGCGGATGGCGGCGCTGATGTCGCCGCAGGGAGGCGTGTGATGGCAACTGGTTTCTTTAGCCCTGAAGAGCTCAAGAGCCCCGAGGCGCTGGCGATGCGCCAGAAGCTCGCGCTGGCGATGATGGCGCGGGAGGGCAAGTATCCCACGACCATCGGGGCGGGGATCACCGAACTCGGCCGCGCGGTCGGCGACCGCTTCACGCAGCAACGGCTGGAGGCGCAGATGGCGGCGCTGGAGCGCGCCAGTGCCGCGCGCGGCGCAGGGGCCGCGGCGGCGCCCACCATATCGCCCGCGGTGCCGGGGCGCACCGACCCGGCCAGCGGCGCGTCGTCCGCGGCGCCAGCGGCGACCAACACCGCCAGCGCGTTCCCTGATGTCGACACCTCTGCGACAACGGCCTCGATCCCGGCGGCAACACTGACTGATGTGGCGCAGGCCCCGCCGCCGGAGGTGGCCACGGCGCCGCCGCCGGTGCAGGACGCCAGCGTGGCGCCGCCGGTGCAGGTGGCGCAGGCCGACACCGGCACGGTATCGGACGCACCGCCGGTCGGTGGCCAGCCCGCGGCGCAGCCGAACGTGCGCGATGCGCTGGCGCAGCAGGTGATGATGCAGCAGCGGCCGGGAGGGCCGCCGCAAAACCCTTTGCTCGCGGCGGGCCAGTCGCCCGCCGCTATGCCTTCAACCTTGGGGGTCGACCCGGCGCTCCTTGGTTCCCCCGCTCGTTCGGCTGAGAACCGGCCGATCGTACCGGACTTCGTGCGGATGGCGCAGGCGGGCGGCATCAAGCCGTCGAGCGCGCCGATCGAACCGATACCACCGGCCACCCCCGCGACGCCGCCGGACCAGATGCCGTTCCGCAAGCCGACCTTCGAGGCGCCGCCGCGGATGGCGGATCCCGGCGCGCGAGAGATCGAGCTGATGCGGGCGGCCAACGATCCGATGGTGCTGCCGTCGTACCAGAAGCTGTACGCCGCGGAAGCGGCTCGGCTCGCCGACAAGCGCAAGCTCGACTACGACCAAGCCATCAAGGCGTTCGAACCGCGCACGCGGCTGATGGAGCGGGATCAGGAGCGCGCCGCCGACGCGGACAGGAAGAAGATGGAGATGCAGAAGCTCGCGGACGAGGCGAAGGACCGCGACTACAACGAGAAGATCAAGCGCCTCACCGGCGGCCGCCCGATCGCGCAGGTTGAGGAAGGCCTGTACAAGAGCCGGGCCAGCGTCGGCAGCGTCCCGGCGATCGCGGCGGGGTTGGCGCGCACCAATGCCGTGGTCGACAAGATGTACACCGGGCCGACCGCCGACGTGAACACGTTCCTGTCGCAGCTGCTGCCGCAGACGCCGTGGGGTTTCGACCCAGCCAAGGGCACGGCCACGCAGCAGTTCAGGTCGGCCATATCAGACATACGAGCCGCGCACCGCACCGCCGTCACCGGGCCGGGCGCGGTGTCGAACGCCGAGCAGGCCGCATTGGACAAGGCCACGGCGGCGGACCCGAAGCTGAACATCGATACCATCAAGGAGGCGCTGGTCGCGGCCGAGAGTATCATGCGCAAGACCGCGATCGCGCACCAGAAAGAGGTGCATAACTACGCCGGGAACTTCGACCCGGACCGGGTCAGGAGCGTGTTCGGCACCTTCGGCGTGCCCAACATGGCCGACATCGTGCCGCAGCGGCACGTCAACAAGCTGATGACCTTCACCGGCGACACGCCCGAGCACAAGGCGGCGCGGTCCGACTTCGACGAGACCTATCACACGCCGGGACTGGCCGATGAACTGATCCGGCAGGAAATGCTGCGGCAGCAGCGGAGGCGATAATGGCCGGTGTCTGGGACGAGGATCTCACCGCGCCAGTGGCCCCGGAGATGCCGAAGTCGGGGCCGGGCAAGCCGCTCGGGGCCGCCGTGCCGCCGGTGCCGTATTCGCCGGGCATGTGGCAGGAGGACCTGAACCCGCCGCTGGTAGTGGCCGCGCCGCCGCCCGCCAAGGGCCCGGACACGCGACCGTTCCTGACCCGCGCGGACGAGACCGCGGGCGACGCCATCCGCGCCTTCACCAACGCGGTGACGCTGGGCCAGATGGATCGGCTGGCGGGCGCTGGCGAGTACGCGGTGGGCCGCGCGCCGAGCTATGAGGAGGGCGTCAACCAACAGGTCGGCATGTCGGAAGCGGCCGAGAAGCGCAGCCCCACCGCCTCGTTGGTTGGCGGCGTGGCGGGTGGCGTGGCGCTGCCCGGCTTCGGCGGCGCGGCGCTGGCGACCAAGCTCGGGGGCGGCGCGCTGGGGCGCATGGCGGGCTACGGCGTGGCTGGCGGCGTCACCGGCGCGCTGGGGGGCGCAGGCAACACCTACACCGGCAACCCGCGGGACTATGTCGAGAATGCCCTGATCGGCGGCGCCTTCAGCGGCGTGCTCGGCAGCGCGCTGGGTGGCGCGCTTGGGCCGCGGCCGCGGGTGTCGGCGGCCAAGACGCCGACCACGGGAGATACTTACGATGCGCGCGACTTCGTGTACGATAGGCTCCGCGCCAACAGAGGCTTCTATGAAAACCCGTACCTCGCCACCGAAGCTGATCGACTTGCCAATACTAAGCTCAACACCTACACGCCATCCGACATCCCGACGTCACTACGGGCTGTCGAGCAGATGCGAGCCTCCACCGCCATCCCCGGCGGCGGCAACACTCCGGCAGAGATTGAGGCTATTCGCGCAAGCATTAACAAGATCCCGCACGGCCCGGAGAGAGCAGCGGATCGCGCAGCGGGCCGCGAGGTCAAGCGCACCATCGATGAGTTTTACACAAACCCTCCTCTGGGCGCTGTCCGAGTTGGTACCGAAGCGGAGGCCGCCACTGCTGGCGAACTCGCCGACCTCGCGCGGCGGCTACACGGCGCCGCCCGGCGCGGGCATACCTACGACAACATCCTGCACGACGCCGAGCTTGCCTCGCATAACCCGCGTTCCGGCGTCAGCTACGAGGATGCTGTCTGGTCCGGCGTCAGGAACCTAGAAAAGGCCGATCGTCCGGGGGCGATGCCAAAGCTCGCGGGTTTCGACGACGCCAGCAAAGCAGCGTTGGATAGGATTGCCTACCCGAGCTGGATGCAACGCAGCTTGCGTACCGGCAGCGACTGGCTCGGCGCAGGCCAGCGCGGCGCCATCAACCCGATCACGTTAGCTGCAGGAGGGGCCGGTACTGGCTACGGGCTTGGCTCCTACCTCGGTGCAGATCCAACCACCACCGCGGCGCTCGGTGCCGCGGGGCCGCTGACTGGTCTTGCGATGCGCGCCGGTTCGACGCGAATGGCGCGCAAGGCGATACAGGACGCCTACGATGTCATCCACCAGAGCAACCCGCTCTACGACGCGCGGGTGATGACATCTGGCACCAGACCCGGCGGCGGGCTGCCGCCGACGACCAACGACGCGGTTCGCAATGCGCTGGCGGTCGAGATGGTGCGTCGGCAGCCGCAGCGGATCTACATCACCAAGGACGAGGAGCAACCCTGATGCCGCGCGATGGACTGCAGCAATACGCCCCGCCCGCGGGCACCAACGGGATCCCGAACTACACGGTCGAGAGCGCGCGCTACAACACGTTCGTGGCCGACATCACCGCCGACCAGAACAACGCACGCCCGATTGTGGCCGGTGGCACGGCCGCAAGTGACGCGCGCACGGCGATGATCAACCTGAGTGGCGAGATCAGCGGGCAGACGGTCACCAACTACGACAGCTTTCCGTTCGTCAACGGCACGTTCCACTCAAGCCCCGGCGCGACCAGCGCGCCCAACGGGACGGACTTCTTTGCGGGCGTCTGTTACGGCGCAGACATCGGGGCGATGGTTCTGGAGGTCCGCAGTGTCGGCAGCCCGATCCCCGGCCCAAAGTGGGTCAGGTCAAGGACAGGCGGCGGCGGGGCGTGGGGCGCGTGGACCTTGATACCCAGCACCGCCGATCTCGACGCCGCCTACGTCAACGTGACCGGCGACACCATGACGGGAGCACTGATCAACCCAGCCAAGGGCAATCAATTCGGTACCCTCGGCGGAACGCTCGCCACAGCCAGCGTCCTGCCAGCGGATGCCAACATCAAGTACTACGATAGCGGGAGCGGTAACTGGGCCGGTGTTGGTGTCGATGCCAACGGGGCGGTCTGGTTCCGCGTCGGAACGTCGGGCGCACCGATCCCGGCCTTTGTTCTCCGTGCGGACCAGAGCGCGACTTTTATCGGCGCTACACAGCACTTCGGCCCCGTCGGTTGTGTTGGCGGGTTTAGCAGCAGTTCAACGGGCGGCGCGTTTTCTGTCAACATAAGAGACAGCGGAGGAGCCGGGAACAACAAGTATATCCGCAACAACGCTGGCGTACTGGAAACGTGGAACAACGCCGGGAGCAACATGATCTCCAGCCTGACCGACACTGGCGTACTGAGTGCCGTCAGCGGCAGTTTCAGTGTGGCGTCTGTTTCCGGGAGCGCGCCATGGCTCGCCAGTTCGGGCCTGTGTGCCGAACACGCAACCACGGCACTCTGGCCTGTTGCCGTCAAAGGCGTCGATCGCGGCATCATCTATCTCGCCACGGCCGCGGTGTCCAATCTCTACGCCTACTTCACACAGGCCACGACGGCGAACGCCGTTGGCTCGATTGGTGGCACCACGACGGCGACCTCCTACAACACATCATCCAGCGCCGAGCTGAAGGAGGATCTCAAGTCGTTCGATGCGGGTGTCATCATTGACAACACCAACGTCTATGACTTTGCGTGGCGGTCCACCAAGGAGCGCAGCTATGGCGTGCTCGCGCAGCAGGCGATCGATGTCTATCCGATGGCGGTGACGCATGTGGAGAAAGTCAGCGACGAGATTGGTGAGTACTGGGGCGTGGACTACAGCAAGTACGTCCCGGTGTTGCTGCAGGAACTGAAGGCGTTGCGCGCGCGGGTGGCAGAGCTTGAAGTGGCGACGGGAATGCGTCCGGCAACACCTGGCGGCAAGTCGTCATGATCCCGGTACTGGTGATGATCATTCTCCACAGCGGCGCTGGCACGCCGATCGATCTCAACGCCGAGAAGATCACCAACATGCGCAGCCCCGAGCCCGGCAACAAGAACTTCTCCGACACGGTGAAGTGTCAGGTCAACATGGTCGACGGCAAGTTCGTCACGGTAAGAGAAACCTGCGCCGAGGTGCGCAAGCTGATGGAGCAACGATAGGAGGCAGGAATGTGGAAGGCCATTCTGATTGCCATTCCGCTGGCGGGGTGCATCACCACGGAGGATCGCGCCGTGATCGACGCCATCGCCGCCGACAGCACCCGCGGCATGGTCTACAGTCGCAGCGAGGTCGACGCCATCAATGCCGAGGTCGCCTGCAAGGCGCAGGCGCGCACGCTGGTGCAGATCTCGCGCTGCGAGGTGCGACGATAGGAGGATCTCATGTCGATAGGACTTATCTTCTGGGTATTGATGCTGTTGTGGATCATCTCCGTCATCGGCCAGAGATGGGGCGGCGCTACGTATCCTTGGGCTGGACCGGCCGGCGACCTGATCATCCTGATCCTGTTCTTTCTGCTCGGTTGGCACGCCTTTGGCTTCATCGTCCACGCCTAGTCCATCCGGCAGATCTCGTGGCTGCCGTCCTTCTGCAGGATCATCACCCAGGCGTGCGGGTACACGGCGATCACCTCGTCGCGCAGCTTCATCAGGGCGAGCGGCTTCAGCGCCGGATCGCCGGGATACTTGATGCTGTGGTCGCGCAGCATCTTGAACCCCTTGAACGGCCGCCAGCCACCGCCGTGTTGGTAGGCCGCATCCAGCTGCTCGCGCGCGGGGCGCGGATCTCTCTCGTCGAGCCATAGCGGGATCATGCCGACATGGTCAGGCATGCCGCCGTTCAGCAATACGACTTTCATCGCCGCGCCCCCACGCCCTGATCCATCCAGCCGCGCAGCTTCTTGCCGACCTGCGGCATGGTGAGGTACTTGGCGTTCTTGTCGAGCCAGTACTCGTCGCTGGCGCCGACATTGAACTCGTCGACGATGAAGTGGTCGCGGCCAGGAACCGTGATCGTGATCTTGTAGCCCGCCCAATTGAACTCGCGCTCGCCGCGGAAATGCGCCTTCACCGCGACGCCATCGCTGCGCACATGCGGCCGCACGAAGTGGAAGATCCGCTTGCGCACGCCGGCTTCCGGCGGCGGGGGTGGAGTTGGCCCGCTAATTGGCGGAATTACCGGGCTGGTCACAGGCAGCGGCGGCGGTGATGGCGGAACTGGGCGGTGCAGGCGGAGTAAGGTCTTGATCCAATTTAGGATGAACAGCATGGACGGCTCCTAGTGGCGGGGCTATGCTGGCCCTCGTTGTGTGGTAGGTATTCCAGATTGATGACTAGACGCCCGGCTTGGCCCCCTGAGCCGGGCGTTTTCGTTTGCCGAGCGCCTGCTCGAGCTTGCTGTACTCCGGCAAATAGTGCCGGTAGGACATCTGGCAGAGGTCCATAAACACCTCCTCCGGCAGCTGCAGCGACCACGCCGCGCCGCAGACCTCACGCATCAGCGCCGTCATCAGCGACGCCGCGATGTTGCCGCGCTCGATGTCGATCCGCTCCATGGTGTCGGAGCTGTCGCGGATCAGGTCGCGCAGCTGATCGGAGAAGTGCGCTTGCAGGTCGCGCTCAATCCTATCCTTTGGTGTCACGTTCGGCCTCCCTCTGTTGCCAGATCTTCAGCGCCTCGGTCGCCTTGGCGCGGGTCTTGATGTTGGCCTGCAGCACCACCGGCGTGCGGCCGTCGTTCCAGCGCACCACCTCGTAGTCGCCGGTGCGAAAGTCCTTCCAGATCGTGTACTGCGGATATCTGTCGGTCACCCGGCCCTCCTGCGCGGTTTGACGTAGCTTGCCGCGTTCATACTCCCAGAGCGAGCGCATCTCGTAACTGACGTACGGATTGTCGCTCATCCGGCCCTCCACTCGCTGATGATGACCGCGTAAATCATGATCAGGATCGCGACCGTGATGGTGGCGGCGAGGATGTAGGTCAGATCGGTCATCGCTTGCCATCCACCAGTGAGGGCGCGCCTGCCTGCAGCTTGCCTAATTCACTCTCTTGACGGACATGGACGACGCCCGCGTCATCGCAGTCGGCGGCAACGATCTTCAGAGGGGTGATCAGGCCGCGATCCAGATCCAGCTTCAGCCTGTCCCAGTAGCCGTCCGCGGCGGCGTAGGCGGCCTTCTCCTCCGGGGTGAGGGGCGGCTTGACTGTCTGCATGGCCGTGGTCATCACGGCCGCCAGTGCGTCGACCTGATCGGCGGTCAGCAGCGGCTGCAGGAACAGCGTGATGCTCATGCAGCCGTGGGCGCCGTCGATGGTCAGGATCAGCGGCCGGTCCGGCCCGGCTCCGGCGGTGACCTGCAAGCCGGTAACGTCGTGCAGGGAAAGGTAGGTCTTGGGGATGTTCATGGAGTGCTCCGGTGATTTGCCCCGCCACCGTAGCACGGAATGGACGATTGACAATAAGCAATCCACAGGCTAAGTAAACCAATCATGAAGAAACTTAATCGCACCCCATTAAAGGTTCGTCTCATGCGCCGTGTTACGCCGGTTCCAACCGGGTGCTGGCTGTGGAACGGTAATCAGGCGAGCGGCTACGGCAGGGTATACGCCGGACCAGATCGCGACACTCGTCATTTGCTGGCGCACCGCGCGGCGTATCAGGAGTTCATTGGTGATGTGCCGAACGGCATGGACGTCTTGCACATCTGTGACGTTCCGCTGTGCGTGAACCCGGCGCACCTTTTCCTTGGGACGCACAGGGAAAACATGGCGGATATGATTGCTAAAGGCAGACAGCGGCTGAACCCTGCCAAAGGCGCGGACCATCCCGAGGCGAAACTGACAGAAAACGAGGTCAGAAACATCCGACGGTCTACAGCCACGCAAGCGGCGATAGCAGCAGAGTACGGCGTCGCCCGCACCACTGTGAGTGCTATTCGTCGCGGCATAACATGGAAGCATCTGAAATGAAGAAGCTACATCCTACTGCAGCCAAGCTGCTGGCCGACATTGAGCTATTCCGCACGCGTGTCGGCATCGATCGCACCCGCTTCGGCAAGGAAGCCGCCGGCGACGGGCATTTCATCCCGCGGGTCGAGGCCGGCAAAATCCCGCGCCTGACCACCATCGATCGGATCTACCGCTACATGGATGGCAAGACCAAGGCGGTCATGCCGGCGTCGAGGCATAGATGAGCCAGATCAAACACCCGATAACGACCGGGCTGGCGCTGATCCTGCTCGGCGCCGTGATCATGGCGGTCAAACCCGCGCGTGGCGACGACCAGCTGGTGCCGTCGATCCAGCTGGCGCCGCCGCCGATGGAGCTGCAGCCGGCCGAGCCGTCATACGAGGAAAAGGCCGCCGCGTTGCTGCGCGCCTACCGCGCCGCGCCCGTGCCGCGGGTTATCGAGAGGCCTATCCTGCCCGCGCCGCGGCCGAAGGCCGAGGAGCCGCCGGATCTCAACATGGACGACCTGCGCAAGTTCGCGCGCCGGGCCAACTACAAGACCGACATCTGCGCACGTCACCACATGCGCAAGGTGGCTACCCGCAACGGAAAGAGCTGGAGGTGCAAATGAGCGACGAACCTGACGCCCCGAACTACGACTTCGCCCGGCTGGGCGAGAAGATCGCCGACGTGCTGCTGCGCACCGGCGACGATCTGGCCAACGAAGCCGCCAACCTGCAGGAGAAGGCCAAGGTGCTGGCCGACGGCATCCGCGCCATGGTCGCGGAGCACGACAAGGCGATCGAGGACTTCAAGGGCCGCCTCAAGGTATTTGGCGGCGAGGTGCTCGACGCTCACAAGAAGTTCATCAACGGTGGCAAGCATGAAAACCCGTCTCCGTAGGATCTCGCTGGAGCAGTACGTGCTGCTTGACGAGGACATGGCCGGCCTATGCACGGCCTGCGGCAACGAGCAGCATGGCTGCGAGCCGGACGCCGAACGCTACAAGTGCGAGGCCTGCGGCGAGCGCACGGTCTACGGCCCACATTGGTACCTGATGACGGGGGCGGTTGAATGACCGCCCACGAGTGGACGTCCGAGATGACCAAAGTGTTCATCGAGTTGCACGGCGCCAAGCCGCCGATGACGTTCGTCGAGATTGCGTCTGCCATGTCGACCCGGTTCGACATCGCCCTGACACGCAACGCCTGTATCGGCAAGGCGCGACGGCTGGGGCTGGCGACGCGTGATAATATCCCGCGCGCGATCATAGAACGGCGGAGGATCAAGCGGATGAAAACGAAGATCGACGCGCCGATCCCGCCGGTCGAGGCGGAGCGGGCGTTCGAAAGCCCCGAAGGGCTTGACATCTACCAGACCCGCGACGGCGACTGCAAATGGCCGCTGGGCGAGATGCACGCGCTGCCGCCGTTCCGCTACTGCGGCGGCCCGGCCGTGCTCGGCAGGCCCTACTGCAGCAAGCACGTCCGCAAGGCCTACAACAGTGTGAAGTCTTAGGCAGCCTTGTTTCGCGTCTGCCTCGCGCGCAGGTAGGCTTCGAACGCCTCCTGCGCGCTCATCTTGCCGTACACCCGCGACAGCTTCAGCTCGTCCACCGTCTGCGTCGCGACGCAGACGCGCACGATCACCTGACGCTTCTGCCCTGAGCGGTTGATCCTGGCGATGGTCTGCTCCCAATACTCCGGCGACCAGATCGGGCCCACGAAGGCCATGTCCGCGCCGCCGTGCTGCAGGTTGAGGCCGTGGCCGCCGTGGGCGGGGTGCAGCCCCATGAACGGCAGCTTGCCGTGGTTCCAGAGGGTGATGCGGTTCGAAGCCGTCAGGTCCGAGATCCCGGCGCCGAGATAGGGCAGGCTAGCGCCGAACACCTCGCGAAGCATCGCCAGATCCTCCTGATACTCGTAAACCAGGATCGTCGGCCCGGTGGCGTTCTCCCTGATATCCTCCAGCCATTCTAGCTTGCTGCTGTGAATGCGGAGTGCCCTGCCGCCGCCCTCGGTATCGTAAACGAAGCCGTTGGCCATCTGCGCCAGCTTCCCTGTCGCGACCGCCGCGTTAGCGGCTACGATGACAGCCTCGCCCGCGCCGGTCAGCAGCCTGCGCTCCATGCTGTCGTACTGGCGCCGCGCGCCCGGCGGCAGCTGAACCTTGTCGAGCACGACGATCGGCTCGGGCTGGATCAGCTCGCCCTCCGCCACGGTCGCGACGTAAGGCGCGATCTGCGCGTTGATCTCGTCCTCTTTCCCCGGTAGGGGCGCCCAGCGGCGCTGCTCGTAGTCGAGAGGATAAAACCGGTCCTTGCGCCACTGATAGAAGCTGCGGCCCCATAGCTTGCCTTTGGTGACGACGCGGGCTGGCATGAACAGGTCCTCGGGCCCGGAGGGGCGCAGTGTGCCGGACAGGCCCCAGATCATCCGCCAGCGCGCCGCCATCTTCGCCAACACCTTGGCGCGCTCGCCTTTCGGGTTGCGCAGCCTGGAGATCTCGTCGATGACAAGCAGGTCGAAAATCCGGCTGTCCGACTTGTGATGCGCCAGCACCTCGACCAGCCACTGCGCGACGTCCAGCCCGACGATGGTGATGTCCCGCGTCAACAGCGAGGCCTCGGTCAGGGCGATCTCACGATGCAGCGGCGAGCCGTCCAGCACCGTATAGCGCAGCTTGGTGGTGTGCTTCCAGTTCTCAAGTTCATCCGGCCAGACATCGTGCGCGACACGCCTCGGCGCGATCACCAGCGCGTGCCTGATCACCTTGTCGCGGATCAGCTCTTCGATCGCAGTCAGGGCCGTGACGGTCTTGCCGCCGCCAGGACGCACCACGCACAGCGCGGCATCGTGCTCATAGAGATGGGTGGCAAGGCGGTCTTGGTAGCCTCTCATGTCGGCTTTACTTCTCATAGTGGCCTCTGGGGTCCTCAAGCTCTTCGATCGCGTCGGCCTCTTCGTCCGTCAGCTCGGCAGGTTCGTCGTCGCGCTCTTCCACCGGAACGCCGCTCCAGTCATAGACCTCGTGTTCATCCTCCAGCCGCGTGGCCACCTCCTCGATCAGGTCCTCGGCGAACAAGTGCCCGAACGCGGCGTCCAGCTCCTCGCGGGCGTCGTAGGGGCCGCCCCAGATGTAGACGAACTCGCCGTCGTCGTGCGGGCAACTCTCGACGGGATTTTCGTAGCGCTGCAGGAACCATCGCTCCATGTAGGCCGCGATCGTTTCCTTCGTGTGCGGTTCTTCGTCCTTGTGCTTGTCCGACGGTGCCACCGAGCCCGGCACCAGCCAATCGTTCGGCAGTTCAGTCATGCCCGCCACAAACACTGGCGACAGCAGCTCGCGCGAGAATGTCAGCGGTCGCTCAACATCGCTGTCTGGTTGGCACTCTCCGCACACACCCTCCAGCGTGTCCGGGTTGCGATCGCCGGGCACCAGCCAGCGCCCCTCGCAGCGTTCGCAATGCGCGACGATCTCCGGTCTTACCCGCTTTGGTTCGCTCATAGCCCGTGGCTCCCTTCGTGCTTGGCTCGGAACGGATCTGTCCCAGCCTTGACGCGTGAATAGATCGTCGTGCGATTGATGCCACTTCGCTCTGCGGCTTCTCCGAGCGGCATGCGACCCCACGGTGTGTCGATCAGATGCGTGCGGCAGGTGTTCAGCGCCTGCGCCTTGCGCGTGCGCCATTCGCAATTGCCGGGTTCGTAGCCGCGCGCATTGTCGACGCGTTCAAGCGTCAGCCCCGGCCGCCAGCTCGGTCCCATATCGCGGTAGAACAGTGAGAAGCTGTGCCAGTCGCGGCATATGGTGATGCCGCGCCCACCGTAGCGGTGATACCTGACATGGTTCTGGTTCGTGCAGCGATCAACCATGCCACGCCAGCTGTTATAGATCGGCGTGTCAGTCAGTCCGTGCGTCACAACTCCCATGTGCTCTCCGAGTGCTTTGTGTAGTAGTAACCCAGCGTTTCCTCTGACATCAGCGGCAGGCCGGTGCTCCAGTCAAAACCTTCTCGCATGATGCTACGCAGCCGAAACCCAACCTCGCGCGCTTCGTGTTCTGCGGCTTCCAGAATGATTTCATCGTGGGTCTGGAGCCGTGTGCACAACCCGGCGTTCTCAAGCCGAACCAAGGTGCCGCGCAGGAAGTCGGCGGCGACCGCCTGCGTGACGTTCTCGGAGAACATGCCCGGCCACAGCTTCTGCCGGCCGTAGCCGCGCGCGAACGTCATCTCCATCTGGCGATCGATGACATTGCCGTCGTCGTCCTTGACGTCGACCAGCTCGCGGCGCAATGCGCGGTAAGTCAGATATCTGCCGGAAGGCAATTGACACAGCAGCGTGCCGCCGAGGTAGTTCGTCACGAATACGAAGGTGACGCGGCCGGCCTTGTATTCCCTGCCAGGACTGGCCCGCGCCCCCAGCATGGCGTCCCAGAGATCCCTGGAGTAGTTGACCGCCCAGGGGTTGGCTTGTCGCCAAGCATCCACGATCTTGCGCGCCTCGCCGTCACTGAAGTGAAGGCCGTAGCCTGCCGCCATGTTCTGCAGCGCGCCGACGCCACCGCAATAGCCCAGCGCCAGTTCGGCGACCTTGCCGCGCTGTCGGACTGGCTTGGTAACCATCTCGATCGCGATGCCGGATAGCTGCGCAGCCGTGCGGGTGTAGAGATCCGGCAGGCTCGGATCCGCGTCAACATCGCGGAAGATCTGCAGGCGCGACTTGGCGCCGGCATAGTGATCGCACAGCCACGGCAGCACGCGCGCCTCGATCTGCGACCAGTCCGACCAAACGAACACGCGGTCGCCGCGGGGGATGAATGTCGGCCGGATCAACAGGCTCAGCTTGCGCGACACTGGCGTGGGGTCGTCGATGCCAACGCCGGCGAATTGATCGTAGTCCGCGCCGCGGCCGAGCGCGTCGAGCAAATCGGGCTCGTGCTTCAAGGCGTCGCGCGCCAGATTGTGGACCTGCACGCCGCGCGAGGATGCGCGCCCGGTTTGCCCTGCGCCGTTGAACACGTACTGGCCGTACAAGACGCCGTCAACATGCTGGGCGATGATCTTGGAAAACTTCGCCGGCGTCGACGAGCCTCCGTACATCCTTATCTCCAGCACGCGGCAGGTGTCGTCGATCGCCATCTGACCCTGAGGGGATTGCGTCTCGCTCACCTTGTTGCAGTAGGCGATCAGCCGCTCGACGCGCCGGCGGGTCAGCGAAAACTTCGGCGGCTTGACGACATTGCCGTCGTCGTCGACCTCCTCCTCCGACTTGGTCAGGATGTCACGGCCCTCGGCGCCGACGCGATCGTGTACCCATCTCGCGATCCTTGCGGGCTGCGTGACGGATGTTACGGCGCCAGCGGTCAGGCGGTTCAGCTCCAGCGCCGACAGTCTGCGGTCGATCGCGGCCAGGGAAGCGGCGCGCTCGGCCACGGTCAAGTCGACACAGACGCCGCGATCGTTGATTTGCTCCACCGCCCAGTATTCGCGCCACTCCGCCAAAGGTAGCTGCAGCGTACATTTGTAGATCGCGCGCATCGCCGCGATGTCGTCGCCGGCATAGCCACAGAACTGTTTCCACTCCTCCGGGTTCGACTGCGGTGTCGCGGTAGAACCGGGCAGGCAAAACAGCTTGATCAGGCCGGCACCGATTTTGTTCTTTGGGGTCGAGCCTGAAAACTTCGCCGCCTTGTCCAGATCCGGCGGCAGACCGGCGGCCGAGGCCTGCGCCATCACGTCGATGATGTGCTCGGGCCGCAGCTCGGGGAAGCCGAGTGTCGAGTAGTTCCAGACCGCGCGGTCGAAGCCGGCGTTCCACGCCGCCCAGACCGCCTCGCCCTTCAGGACCCGCTCATGGTGCGCGCGAAACTTGTCTGGCATGTCCGACCACGCCAGCGGTCGATCGAAGTTCCTGATCGCCGCGGTGTGGACCGGGTGCTCGCCGATCGCGTAGGCCAGGATGATCGCGTTCGCCTCGACCGCGTAGCGCGTGGCGCCGGCGGCCTGGATGTCGGCCGCGCCTTTTGTTTCGAAGTCAAGGAAGCCGATATCGTCGATTTGGAACCCGCTGCCCGGCAGCCTGTCTGGATCGGGCATGAACGGCGTTTTCATCAGCATAGCAGGCCCCCTGGTGAGGGCGGGCGCTAAACCGACGGAATTAGCGCCCGCCTATTTTCGTCGCTCTAGCGGGCCGCAGGACGCCGGCGCTGGCCGGTGTGGACCTGCTGCGTCGGCAGCGGTTCCTCGCGCGGTGGGTGCGTCGGCACGAAGCCGTCCCCGGTCCCGGCCTGCACGCCAAGGGTCGTCGGCGCCACCGGCGCGCGGCGCTGGCGTTGGGGCTTGGCGGGTTCAGGCGCGGGGGCAGGGGCGGCCGCGGGCGGCTCGACCTGCGCGGCGGCCGCGCCCGCCATCTGGCCATTCATGTCGCACCAGCCGACGATGCTGAGGATCGGCTTGTAGATCTTGCCCCATTTCGAGTGCTGGTAGCTCTCCTCCAGCAGCTCGACCACCGGGCAGGGGTAGGCCGCCCCGCCATTGATCAGGTGGCGCTGGATCTCGTCGCGCAGCTTGACCATGGCGCGGATCCCGCCATCGCTAGGGGTCTTGAATGTGACCTCGGCGCCGACGTCGTCGCCGGTCAGGCACTTCAGGTCGCAGCCGTACTGTTCCTTGAACGGCGTGGCCTCGATCGCGGCGGGCCTGGGCACGCGCGGTTCCCACATCGGGCCCATCACCTCGCCGGCCAGCTCGTTCTTGGCGTTGGGGCCGCCGTCGATCCAGCACACCCAGCCGTGCACGAGCATCATGGGGTTGACCGCCCAGTGGCTGCCCTCCTGCACCTCGATGTTTTCCTGGCCGAACACCCAGATGCCGTCTCTCAATAGCCTGAGCAGCGGCTTGCCGCCGCCGGCCACGGAAGTAGGTGCGCGGTTCTCGGCGATGCCCTTGGCGATCTGCTCCAGCATGGTGGCGGGCAGCCCCGCCGGGTTCGTGGTCGTTACATTGGACATGATGATATTCCTATGCTGCGCCCCGTGGTCGGCCGGGCGCGTCGCCGTTTCATTTGTTGGTCAGCAGCTTGAGGCTCTCGCGGAACGCCTCGACCACGTCGCCGCGCTCGATCACCGGCGCGGGATCATCTGTCGGCGCAACGGTGGTTTCGTTGGTGGGCGGCGCCACCCGCAGCTCGTCGGGGATCTTGACGCCGCGGCGTTTGGCGGTGGCATCGGCCGCCTTGAAGGTCACCAACTCGCTGCGCCAGATCTCGTCGTCCTCGAACCCCAGCCTGCGCAGCTCCAGATCGACGGTGTCCTCGTCGACCCACTGCCGCTGCTTGGCCTTCGCCTTGAGCCGCCAGCCCGGCACCTTGCCGCCGTCCTCCAAGAAGCTGTGCAGCTGGTCGTCGACTTCCTTCTTGAACATCGCGAACACGTCGACCAGCGCCTTAGCCCTGGCGAGGTATTCCCCGTAAGGCTGCGGCGTGGAGGCAGGCGCAATGCGCGTCGGCGGGCTGCCGATCGCGGTCAGGTCGAGGATGGCGTCGGTCCAGAGCGGGCAGTTGATCTTGCACGGCGCGAAGCGGCACCATTCCCCTTTGCTGCGCGGGGGATTGCGGTTGGTCGCCTTGACCACGGCCTCCTGCAGATCCTCGGTGAACCACTTGATATCGCGACGGGTCACCACGGTGTGGGTGAGCGGCGTGTCGGTGCGCGGCTGGATGATGGCGACCACCAACTTCCTGGCGCCCTTGAACAACCACTTCGCCGAGTGCAGCGCCGAGGTGATGTAAAACATCAGCTGCGGGTTGACAGTTTCGCTGTCGCCGTGGTCGTAGACGGCGCGGACCGGGACGCCGGAGCCGAACTTCCAGTCGACCACGAATACAGTGTCGCCGCAGCGTATGATCAGGTCGCAGGTGCCGAAGGCGCCGGGGATGCCAGGGAAGGCGACGCGCAGCTCGACTTCGACGTTCTCGTGCGGCCAGTTGGTGGCGTCGTAAGCGAAGCCATACTCGGCCAGCAGCGTGTTGAGGGCGTCGAGCGCGGGCTGCAGCATCTCGTCGACATGCGCCTGCGTCAGCACGCGATCGTAAACCTTGACGCCGATCAGGCCCTGCAGGATGCCGCTGTTGGGGCCGGCGGCGCCGCGCATGGCGGCGGCCATCACCTCATGCCCGAACGTGCCCTCCTCGGCGAACTCGGAGGGGACATCTGTGCTGGGTGGAAGTGCGAGGATGGCGGCGTAGGAGCCTGGGCAATTAAGCAAGCGGGCAGCGTTGCTGCCGCCGACGATCACGGAATGCGAGGTCATGCGAACACTTTCTGCAGCAGGAGGAGGATGCGGCGCTCGTCGTCGTCGGCGATCAACAGCACCGTATCGAGCGCCTCAAGGATCTCGCCGCGGGTGAGGACTTCGCTGTTGTGCTGGATTTGGCGTTGCCGATGCTCGTCGCGTATGGCCTGCTCGCGCTCCTCGGGGGAGCGCCTGTCTGGCTTGCTCATGGTGTTCCTGTATCTGTCGGTTGCGTGTCGGTGTATGTGTCGGTGTCGATGTATTATTGTCAATCAGCATTCTGGGACCAAATCATGGTCAATGTCAAGAAGGGGTCGCGCGAGGACACCGTCGAGGAGCAGCTGGTGCGGCGCGTGCGCGCCGCCGGCGGCATCTGCGAAAAGACGCGGGTGATCGGCCGCCGCGGCTTCTTCGATCGCGTCGTGGTGCTGCCAGGGGGCCGCGTGGTGTTCTGCGAGTGCAAGCGGCCTGTGGGCGGCCGGCTGTCGCCACACCAGATCCAGCGTATCGCGCAGTACGAGGCACTAGGGGCAGAGGTGCGCGTGATCCACAATGTCGAGGATATTGACAAGCTACTGTCGGGTGGCTGACAAACGAAGGGGCCGCGATGCTAGGACATCACGACCCCGATCTTGTCCCCATCCTTGACATAGGAACCAGACACCCATGCCATATAACCCGACCGAGCTGCGCCTGCAACTGCTGGCGCGCGGCTACACCGTCATCCCCAACATCGCCAAGGTGCCCGCCGTCAAAGGCTGGAATACGCCTGACTTCATCACCCGCGAATTGACAGGCCCGCGCGCGGATGTGGCGCGCTGGCTGCTGCGCTGGCCGAAGGCCGAGACCACCGCGGTCTGCCTTTACAGGGTGGTGGTGATCGACCTCGACATCAACGACGTCCTTGTCGAGCAGGTGATGGGCGCGATCGCCGACATCGCCCCTGAAGTGCACGCCGCGGCGCCGACGAGGTTCGGCAAGGGGCCCTACAAGCGCGCGCTGTTCTGCCTGCTGGACGATCGCGAGGAGGCTTTCCGTCGTTTTGCCAGCCACAAGTATGGTGAGGACGGCCATTGTGTCGAGGTGTTCGGCGGCGGGCTGCTGAAAGGCGGCAAGTGCTCGCGCCAGTTCGGCGCCTATGGCCCGCATAGCTATAACCCTGACGGGACCGTGGCGGCCGAGTATCACTGGGACCCGGCCGTGCCCGCGTTGCACGAGATCGATCGCGACCACCTGCCGGTGATCACCAGAGCGCAGGCCGCCGCGATTTGCGACGCCTTCGACGTGCTAGCGGCCGAGGCTGGCTGGGTACGGCAGGCGGCGCCGCTCGGCGTCGCGGAGGGCGTGCAGCGGGTCTACGACATTGACGAGGATACGACGCGCTTCGACGTCCTCGGCGGCGACGAGCCGCTAGCCTATGACGACCTCGTCGAGGGCATGCGCTGCAGCTCGAGTTTTTGGGATGGGCAACCGCACCAGAACCGGTCAAAGTGTCAGGTCGGCTGGTCGCCGCTGCATGATTGCATCATGGTGTACGACTACGAGGCCGAGGCGGCGCACTACCCGAAGCAATACGCGGCGCCGGATCCCGAGGCGTTTGCTGAACAGATGGCGGCAATCCTGCCCGAGCCACCGGCGACGGACGGCCCGCCTCCGCGGCCGGATGACAAGGCGTCGATGGGCGACAAGGTGGCGTGGCTGCTGGCGACGCGGGGCTACTGCGAATACACCGATCGCGTGGTCGAACTGTACAAGCCCGGCGACGAGTGCCAGACCCGGCGGATCGCGTTCCAGTTCGAGTTCCGATCGTGGTACGTCACCACGATCGGGCCGCGCGGCGGCAAGGACAATGCCTACGCCACATCGGGTTGGGAGCTGAACGCCGCACGCCAGAGCATCGCCGGCGTGCGGATGCGGCCGGACCGGCCGTTCCCGACCTATGTCGAGGAAGGTGCCACGTTCAAGAACACCTACCGGCGGCCGCGGCACGCTGGCCTGGGGGACATCGGCGTCTGGCACGCTTTCATGGCGCACCTGCTGCCGGACCAGACCGAACGGGAGTGGTTCTGCGACTGGCTGGCGCACAAGTTTCGCAACCCCGGTATCCCCGGCGTGGCCGTGATCATGGTCGCCGCCAACGAGAACGGGCCGGTCTATGGCGCCGGCCGCGGCATGCTGCGCGACGTGCTGGAGCGGCTGTTCAATGGCGCCTACGTCCGCACCATCGACTTCGATATCTTCTCAGGCAAGTCCGCGCAGGCCGCCTACACCGACTGGGCGGCCTATTCGGTGCTGGTGACGGTCAGCGAGGCCAAGGACACCGCCGAGAGCGGGCGCTGGGCCGATCGCCGGGCGACCTATGAACGGCTCAAGGAGACGGTCGACCCGCGCCCGGTCGAGCGCACGTTCACCGTCAAGGGGCTGCCTGCCTTCAGGGCGCTGGCCTTCGCTTCCTACCTGATCTTCTCCAATAACTTCGACGCCATCCAACTGCCGCCGGACGATCGTCGCGCCACCGTGCTGCGCAACGGCGCCAAGATGACGCCAGCGATGGCGATCGAGCTGCAGGCGTGGATGAACCAGCCCGGCAACATCGCCGAGGTGGCGCGCTGGTTGGAGGCGCGGAACCTGACGCGCTTCGACGCCTACACGCCGATGCCGACGGCGACCAAGACGTTGATGCAGGAGCTGGCGCGGAGCGAGATCGATGAGGCCTTTGACAAGATCCGGCGGACTATCGGGCCGCACGGCCTGTTCACCGGCGAGCTGCTGAAGGCGGCCATTCTGGCCGAGTTGGACTACGTCGGTGAAGGCGCCGAAACGCAGGTCAAAAGGAAGATCCGAGCAGCCGCAAAACGGGTCGGAGAGTACCGCCTGACACCACAGGCCGGCAGGCACTGGATCATGGGTTGGCGGGGTGCCCACGTCCCGGTGCCCACGACAGAGGAGGAGGCCAGGACAAGGGTCGACCATAGCCGAAAACTCATCGAGGCACTGGAACAAACCACCGGCCTGGGGGCTCAAATCATCGGTTTGAGGTGATGTCGTGGGCCATGGGCAGGTCGTGGGCAGGTGTCATGGGCAGCCTAAAAGAACGGTTTAATCAGCGGCTTACGCCTAAACTGCCCACGAGTGCCCATAACTTAATACACTTAAGGGAGTAAATACATACATAGGTAGTATGATACTATATACAGTTTACATGCCACGGTAGCGCGGACCCCCCTGTCGTGGGCAACTCAAGGCAAAAGGAGGCGATGATGCGGGTTGAGGCGAGTGCTGAAGAGGTGGAATTGGAGGGCGATCACGGGACCGTCATGGGGCTGGTGGTGACCTGCTCCAGATGCGGTCATGAGGTGGAGGTTTTCGGCGCCTCTGACGCCTCGGCGCGGCGCGGCGGCGTGATGTTGTCTGAGGAGTGCCCGAAGCGGGAGCGGAACTTCTACGTGGTCGACGAGGGCGACGATTACGGGCCTAGTCCGCAGGAGGCCTTTGAGGCCTACCTGCGGCAGCGGAAGGGTTAGGCGATCGGCTTGGCCCGGCCGTCGACCCAGGTGTAGTTGACGGGGTCGTCGCTTTCGACCGATCGCCAGCCCGACACCGCGGTCCAGCGCATCATCAGGTCGGTGACGTAGGCGTCGGCTTCCTCACGGGTGGCAAAGCGACAGGCGTTGCCGGTCCACTTGCCGGAGCGGTCGGCGATGACTTCGGGTTTCCAAGACATGGTTGGCTCCTAGAGGGTGGTTGTAGGTGGGGCAGGAGGCCCGCCGGCGCGTTGGCTCCGGCGGGGTGGGGGTCAGGGGGTCAGATGACGATCAGCTTGTCCTTGAGGCCGGGAAAGCGGGCGTGTAGCGCCTTCTCGATCGCCTTGGCCTTGTCGTCGGCCTCAGCCAGCTTGCAGGTGGTGGCGGCTGCCAGCGGGGTGACCTTGGGCAGCTGGTAGGCCTGCAGGCCTTCGTGGCCCCAGGCCGGGTCGTTGCGCAGGCCATGCAGGCAGGCGTGGCCGTTCCAGACGCGGGCGTTGGCCCAGTAGGTTCCGGCCAGCTTGGCCTTCCAGGTGCGGCCGAACTTGGCGGCGAAGGCATGCAGGGCGGTGGCTTCTTCTGATGTCAGGGTGCGGATGGTCATGGTGATCTCCGTTGGGTTCAGGATGGGGTGAGGGGTGGCTCGCCGCTTACGCGGCGAGGTTCTTGCCTGTGGGCAGGCCGACCAAGTGCCGGCGGACCGAGGTTTCGACCGTGTGCGCCGTGACGTACTGGCGGGACAAGGTAGCGAGGTAGTCCGCCTCGGCCTGCTTGACGACCGCCTTGACCTCGGCGCCGAGGACGTCGTCGTGCTTGGTGCCTTCGACCACCGAGATGGTCAGGCGGTAGTTGTCGCTCTCGTAGGCGCCCTTCGGCAGGTCGGCCAGCGCGGCCTCCAGCGCCTTCTTCTGGGCCTCCAGCTTGCCCAGCTCGGACTTGAGGGCGGCGTACTGGTCGATCAGGGTGGTGAGATTGGTCATGGGTGGCTCCGTTGTGTGGTTGGTCAGTGGTCAGGATGTAGCGGACCATTGGTCCGCTGTCAATGGGTAATTGTCAATTCAGTAATCACCCTCGGCGTGGTTGAGGTAGGCGAGGTAATCCAGCATCGCCTGCTTGGCGGAGGCCAGCGCGGCGTCGCGGGTGGCGAAGCGGCTGTCCTCGTCGAACAGGCCGCGGCAGTCGCCGTCGAGGTGGCGCAGGCGCCAGCCGTCCGGGTGATCGCCGGTCACGTTGTCCATCACCTCGACGACGCGGCCGAACAGCTGGTTATCGTGGTCGAAGGTGTAGCCTTCCTGACGGCAATACAGGTCGTTGCCGCGGCTGTAGAAGGTGGTGACCGGGTTGAGCTTGATCATGCCTTCCGGGACGTGGGAGAACAGCTCGGCACGGGTGACGCCAGACCAAGTGATCTTGCCGATACCGTCGAAGCTGACAGCGTAATGGCCGCCTTCGATGTCCTGCGGGCCGACGCAGTCGTGGGCGAAGTTGCGGGCGGTGCGCAGGGTCTTGAAAGAGCGGGTCTTACGAACGCCGTCGATCGAGGTGTAGGTGATCTTCATCTGGTGTCTCCGTGGTGTTGTGTGGGCCGCAGGGGTGTTATGGACCATTGGTCCGTTTCCGTCAAGCGGGTTTACGGTCCAATGGTCACATATTCGTGATTGGCCTTTTACGGTCCATCGGCCACATTGGAAAATCAAACGCATCCGGCGTTTTGAAAGGGAACCACACACATGAGCTGGCAGCACGAACGCGACTTCACGCCTCTGGAACTGGCCAAGGCGATCGGCATCCTGCAGATGAAACCGGCGGCCGCGGCGCGCTTCCTCGGTGTCGCCGATCGTACCATGCGGCGCTATCTGAGGGGCCAGCGCGAGATACCGACCGCGACCGTGCTGCTGCTCAACTGCATGATCGCCCACCGGCTAAGGCCTGTGGTGCCAAAGCGCAGCACCCGCTAGATCTGGACAGTTCCAGCAGCAGGCGCGTATGGTCCGCCATACGCGCCTGTTGGCGTTTCGGGGGCCGCATGTCTCAAGGCAAGATCATCCCGTTGATCGATGCGGCCGAGCGGCGCGCCAATGCCGCGGCCGAGGCCGAGCTGCGCCATCTGATCGAAGCGATCGACGACGAGATCAATGCACTGCAGGCCGAGATCGACGCCAAGCTGAAGCAAATCGTTGAGCGGCTGGTGAAACTGGAGGCGGGGGGCGTCCCTGAAGTAAGTGCCTAATCCAACACCCAAAAAGAAAACGCCGCTGGATCTCAAATCGCTGGCGAGATCCTACACCGAACGCGCCGTGCAGACGCTCGGCGGCATTTGCGAAAACAGCGAGAGCGACGCGGCGCGAGCGACCGCGGCGATCGCGCTGCTCGATCGCGGCTGGGGCAAACCAAATCAACCGCATGATGCGAAGGTCGACGGCGAATTGCGCATCGTGATCCGCAAGATGCTGAAGGATGACGAGCCATGAAGCGCGTGGTCGTGACGCCCGCTATGTTCGATCGACTACAGCGATCGCTGCAGCAGCTTGAAGCGCACGGCTACGGGCCAGAGGCGTGCGTCGTCGACGCGTGCCGTATCATCGGCATCGCGCCGCCGCTGCCGTTCGAGCCGCTCGACATCGTGGTGAAGGACAACGCCGATGTGTGAGCGTGATATCGAGTTGGATACGACGCGCGCCACGATCGTGCAGCGTCACCGATGCGAGATGTGTCTCGACGGCAAGTGGCGAAGTGTGTGCCCCGAGTGCGACGGGTTAGGCTACTACGTGCTTGATGAGGAAAGCGACGATGCTTGATGGCGCCGAGATCGCCGTGCCGTCACGCGACTGGAAGCCGCGGCCGCATCAGGATCGGCTGTGGCAATACCTGATGCGTGGTGGCAAGCGCGCCGTCGCGGTGTGGCATCGACGCGCCGGCAAGGACGAGGTCGCGATGCACGCCTGCGCGGTCGCGATGCTCGAACGCCCCGCGAACTACTGGTACATGATGCCGCAGTTCACATCGGCCCGCAAAGCCGTGTGGGACGCGGTCAACCCGCATACAGGAAGACGACGCATCGATGAGGCTTTTCCACAGGAGATCTTCAGCGCCCGACGCGAACACGACATGCACATCACGTCAGCTAACGGTTCAACATGGCAAGTCGTTGGTTCCGACAGCGTCACGAGCGGTGGCGGCATCGGCAGCTCTACCGCGGGCATCGTCTTTTCAGAGTGGGCGCTCGCGAACCCCAGCGCCTGGGGCTACTACCGGCCCATACTGGAAGAGAACGGCGGCTGGGCGCTCTGGCTCTCTACTCCCCGAGGACGCAATCATCTTCTCTCCCTTTATCAGCATGCGTCTCGCACCCGAGGATGGTTCAGCGAGATCCTCACCATCGACGACACCAATGCTCTCTCACCAGAAGCTATTGCCGAAACCATAGCGGAATACGCGAGCCTGTACGGCGTCGACGCCGGCAACAGCATGATAGAGCAGGAGCTGTACTGCAGCTTCAACGCCGCGTTGCTCGGCACGTTCTACGGCCGCGAGATGCACGACGTTAGAAGCGAAGGCCGCATCGTCGAGTGCGAGGCGCTGCCTGACCAATACGTACATACGGCCTGGGATCTCGGCGTCGGCGACGACACCAGCATCTGGTGGTTTCAGGCGCAGGGCGCGCAGCTCGTCCTGCTCGATCACTACGCGGCGAGCGGCCAGGGCCTCGAGCACTACCTCGAACAGATCGAGCAGCGCGAGCGCGACTACGGCTGGCGCCGCGGCTCTGCCTATGTGCCGCACGACGCCAAGGTGAAGGAGTGGGGCAGTGGAAGAACGCGTGTTGAAACCATGTCGCATCTGGGCCTCCGGCCTATTCTCGTGCCATTGGCGTCGCTCGACGACGGGATCAATGCGGTGCGTCGAACCTTGCCATTATGCGTATTCCATCCCCGATGCGAGGACGGCGGCATCAGCGCCCTCGAACAGTACCGACGCGAGTGGGACGACGAGCGCAAGTGCTTCAAGCCCACGCCATTGCACGACTGGTCATCCAATCCGGCCGACGCCTTCCGCTACCTAGCGCAGGGCTGGCGGCCGGCGCCGCGCAAGGTCGTCAAGGCGCCGATCGTGCGCGGCTGGCAGATCCCGCCGCCGAACGAGCGGCCACGCAGGGGGATCATCCTATGATCATACACAACGGCGACCATGCCGAGTTCGAGCGCGCGAACGTCAACACCAAGCCGGAGGATCGCGCCGACTGGCCGCTGCCGTCGTTCGACGCGCGCGATTGGGCCAAGGCCTTCGTCAAGATGCACGGAGGCGATGAGGGATTGATGCAGGTGTGGTTCGCCAATGCGCTGATGCGCGGATACGACGAGCGGAGTAAGCGTTCATGACCAAGGCCGATCTCGATCTAGCGCACCGGACCGCATCCGAGCTGGCGATGTACGCCAAGTACATCGACCAGTTCGGCCACACCAAGCTGGCGGCATGCGCGCGCAACGCGTCGACGCTGCTGCAGAAGATGGTCGAGGAGGCCGAGGACGCGGAGCTGTCGGCCATGAAGGCGATCAAGGCGGATAGCGATGACGCGGAGATGCTCAGGTTGATGCTGGAGGATAGGCGCGATGGCTGACAATCCCCTAGCCGACAGCGAGGACATCAGGCACGACGATCTGGAGTTCGACCCCGCGGTGCAGCCGCCGAAGAAGAGCAAGGCGTGGCTCAACCGGCTTATTGAAGCTGAAGAGGCGTTCGAGGCCTGGAACGATCACTGTGATCGCATCGACAAGCTGTACGCATCGCTCGATCGCCTCGCCACCACCAACAGCAACAAGATGGTGCGCGACCGCGAGTTCGCGATGTTCTGGGCCAACTGTGAAGTCATCAAGCCGAGCATTTACGCTTCCGCGCCGGTGCCGGTCGTGGTGCCAAAATTCAAGGATAGAAGGCCGGTCTATCAGCAGGCCAGCGAGCTGATGGAACGCTGCTGCAACGTCGCGTTCGACCTGACGCGGATCAACGACCTGATGCTGTTGGTGCGCGATGACTTGGCCCTGACAGGCCGCGGCGTGCCCTGGTGCCGCTACGTCAGCAAGCGCGAGGGCCGCTTCGGCGCCGAGCGCGTCGAGATCGACTTCAAAGGCCGGCGCGACTTTCTTCACTCACTGAGCGCCAACTGGAGGGAAGTGACCTGGGTCGCGGCCGCCAGCTATTTGACGCGCTCCGAGGCGCGCAAGCGATTTCGTAAGCACTCTGGCGATATGTATCAGCAGGCCGACTACAAGGTAGACAAGGAAGGCCGCGAGGTCGGCGGCGCGGATAACCGCGAGAGGGCTGCGTTCTGGGAGATCTGGGTCAAGAACGAGAACAAGGTGATCTGGGTTTCGCACGGTTGTGAGGACATCCTTGACGAGGGCGACCCGCACCTCGAGCTGCAGAATTACTTCCCGTGTCCGAAGCCGGCCTACGGCACGCTTCAACGCGGTTCACTCGTGCCGGTGCCGGACGCGTTGCAGTACAAGGACCAGCTCGACGAGATCAATTTGCTGACCGCGCGCATCCACGCGCTCTCCGACGCCCTGGAGGCGAAAGGCTTCTATCCCGCCGGCGGCGCCGAATTGGCGGAGGCCGTCCAGGCCGCGGTCGAAACCAACACGCCGGGCCGCTTGCTTGTGCCCATCAGCAACTGGGCCGCGTTCGGCGGCACCAAAGAGGTCGTGATCTGGCTGCCGATCGACATGATCGCGACCACGATCACCGCGCTGGTGGCGCTTAGGAAACAAATCATCGAGGACATCTACCAGATCACCGGCATGGCCGACATCATGCGCGGCGACACCGATCCGAACGAGACGCTCGGCGCGCAGAAGCTGAAGAACCAATACGGCACCACGCGCGTCCGCGACAAGCAGCAGGAGATGGTTCGCGTCGCGCGTGATCTGGTCGAGATCTCAAGCGAGATCATCACCGAGAAGTTCAGCGACGTCACCATGATCGAGATGTCGCAGACGCAGCTGCCGACCACCGAGATGGTCGACGATGCGATCCGGCAGGTCGAGGACCAGCTGCAGCAGTACGTGCAGCAGGTCGACGCGCAGATCCAGCAGGCGCGGCAACAGCCGCAGATCGCTCCGCCGCAGTCCGGCGCACCTCCGGGAGCTGCGGCAGGTGGCGCTGCGCCGGGTCCGGGCGGCTCTACCCCGCCCGACCCGGTGCAGGCGCTGATCCAGCAAGCGCAGCAGACCATCCAGCAGGGTCAGCAGCAGATCCAGAAGCTGCAGGCCGAGGTCACGATCGATCAGGTGCTGCACTTCCTGCGCGACAGCCGCGCCAAGTCGTTCACGCTCGACATCGAGACCGACAGCACCATCATGGCGGACGAGGACGGCGAGAAGCAGCGCCGCACGGAGTTTGTTGGGGTCTTGAGCCAGTTGCTGCCGCAACTAACGCAGATGCTGACCGGCGCGCCGGAGACGGCGCCGTTCTGCGGCGAGGTGCTGAAGTTCGCCACCGCGCCGTTCCGCGCGGGCCGCTCGCTCGATGGCGCGATCGACGACCTGATCGAGCTGATGAAGCAAAAGAGCGGCCAGCAGCAGCCGGACGACCCGCAGACCGCGGCGGGCAAGATCGCGCTGCAGGTCGAGCAGCTCAAGCAGCAGACCGCGATGGCGAAGCTGCAGCAGGATATGCAGATCGAGCAGGCCAAGCTCAAGCAGGCCGACCAGCATAAGCAGTGGGAGCTGGCCAACCAGCGCCAGATCGCGCAGATGAAGGTCGGCGGCGAGCAGCAGGAGGATCAGGTCGAGCTGGCGGTGCAGGGCCAGAAGATGCAGGAGAGCCGCGAGGCGCATCAGGCGCAGTTGATGGCGAACCAGCAGAAGATGCAGATTGAGGCGCAGAAGGCTAACCTGCACGCGCAACAGCAGGCCGCCAAGCAGCAGGACATGGCGGCGCGCGCCAGTGAGCGTCAGGAAGCCATGCGGATGAAGGCGCAACAGACGGCGCAGCCACCATTTGGAGGAGGGCGGGCCTGATGGGCGTGCGCGACACCATCGCCAAGGCGCTGATGGGCATCAAGGCCTATCACTCCTCGCCGCACACCTTCGACAGGTTCGACCTGTCGAAGATCGGCACCGGCGAGGGCGCGCAGGTCTACGGACACGGACTGTACTTCGCCGAGAACCCGAAGGTGTCGGGGCAGGGCGGCGAATACTGGAACCAGTTTTTGCGCAGGTTCGAGGGGACATCGGAAGGGCATGCTGCGGGGCGATTGCGCGCAGAGGGCTGGGATCGAGAGAAGGCGCTTGCAGCGGCGCAGAGGGACGCGGCGGATTGGGAACAGCTACTTGCCAACGCCCGGCCCGATCAGACCAAGTATTTTACACAGATGCGCGATATGCGGCGAGGCGAGGCCGAATTATTGGCGAGCGGCGCGCCGGTCGGCCCGCGCACCTACGAGGTCGAGATCAAGGCCGACCCGGTGCGCTTCCTCGACTGGGACAAGCCGCTGATAGAACAGTCGCCCGCCGTTCAAAACGCCGTTGAGCCGTTTGCACAGTCCAAATGGGGCGACAGTGGCGCTTCTCTGTATCGGTCGTCTGGGTTACCTCGCCATCCGGTGGCGGCCTCGCGAGTATTGAGCGAGGCGGGCATCCCCGGCATCAAGTATCTCGACGAGGGGTCGCGCAACTTAGCCAGCAATATCGCCCAAGCCGACAGCATCATTGCAGCAGGTGGCGTCCGAGGTCGTGGCGCGTCCAGCATAGACGATTGGGTGAAGCAGAAGGCTGAGTGGCAGCAGACGCCGCAGACCAGCAACTACGTCGTGTTCAACCCCGACATCGTCGACATCAAGAAGATGTACGGCTTCGCGGGCGCGCCCGGCGCCGCGGCCGCCGCGATGGGCTCGACCTACGATCCCAGCCAGTACGAGGTCACGCCATGAGCAGGATGGGCGATCTGGCCAGCACCGGTACCTACGACATCCCCGAGTTCGCGGCGGGCGATCGCCCGCTGGACTTCCAAGAGCGGTGGGCAGGCGAGGACTACACGCCCTATCCGACATGGGCGCAGCAGGCGCACGCGATGCCGCGCACGCCGGAGGCGCAGGTCGGCATGTTCCCGCAATACAAGCCACCGGTCGACACCTCGCATCTGCCGGACGTCGGTACGCCCGCGATCGACCTCGGCACCGACGTCGCCAAGGATGTCGCGGCCAACGAGCGCATGCGGCAGTTCGTGATGCCGTCGTCGACCACCGACGCCGGGCTGATGATGCTGCCCGGCGGTATGGTGGTGAAGGCGGTAGGCGGCGCGATCGGCTCGCTGTTCTCGCCTGACCCGGCCGAAGGCGCCTCGGCCAAGGGCATCAAGAAGGCCGCCAGCGCGATTAGCGATTTGGCGGGGGCAGATAACAAAGCAGCAACAACGCTGGAACAATTAGGGATCGCCCGCCCAAGCCCGACCGAGCGGTGGATCACCAACCCGATCCGCAACGCCAACCCCGGCGTCTACAAGGACCCGCGCGTGATCGCGGCCGAGGGCAACGCGATCGTGGCACCGGAGCATCCGGCCCTGAAGGCGCTATGGGGCGTCACGCGCGACGATCTCTACGAGATCTCCAAGCAGGGCAGGCGGGAAGGCAACATCACCGAGCCGAACATCTGGACCCCGAACAAGCCCGGCAAGACCAACGAGGCTGCGCTGGCCGTCATGAACGACGCCAACGCGCAGCGGCTGGTCGACACGCTGGCCGAGGCGCGCAAGTACGAAGGCTTAGAGAAGGGCATGGTGCCTTGGTATGTGATGGACCCGGCCTACCAGCGCATGGTGCAGCTCGTTGGTCCCGAGCGCGCCGCCAAGGAGTACCGCGACTTCAACATGAGCATGACGCCATTCTCGGCGGGATCGCCAGTGCCGCTGGAGATCAACCGCGGCACCGCCGCGCGGATGATGTGGAACAGGGGCGAGTACGAGGACTTCAAGAAGTACGGCGGGCTGGCCGGGCACAAGCGCGGCGAGGACTTCCCCGAGGCGCTGAAAGACGTCAAAGGCGTGATGGGCCATCTCAACATGGCCAATCCGGTCGAGAGCTACATGACGACCGGCAAGCACGGCTACGGCACCGACAGCGTAAAAATCAACTTGTACTCCGACGCGTCAGGCGTGCCGCAGACCGGCTTCCAGACCCGCTGGGCGGTGCCTGACGCGCATTTCACCCGCGCCACCGGCCTGCCGGACGTCCGCACCAACATGGGCTTCAACGAATACATGGGCGGCACCGAGTATCGCCCGATCGGGCCGTGGTACCGGGAAAAAGTGGCAAACCCGTTAGGAATAGAAGCCGTCCCGGCGCAGGCGCTGATGTGGGGCACCTACGGCCCGCAGACCGGCGTCAAGACGGCGATCGGCGCGGGCAAGCTGGAGCTGCTATCGCAGCGGATCTGGGAACGCGCGCAGCAGCTCGGCGTCGACCCGCAATGGCTGCGTGATAAGGTATTGTCCGGCGAGCAGCATTCCGAACTGAAGGACGACAACCGCGGCATGGGCAGCCTCGCCGCAACCAGCAAGTACGCGTGAACCCAAGAGGAGAACAGCATGGCTCAGTCTGCCCTTACCGTGACCCCGCCCAACCCGACGCCCCCGACCAACTTCGGCAACACCGGCGCGACGCCGCCGAACCCGCCGAACTACACCAAGGCGACCTATCTGGACTACTCGGACAATACCAAGTTCGACAGCGCGCCGCCGCCCTACTACGACGACGGCGCCGCGGGCTCGGTGCTCACTTTTGCCACCAACGTGGCCGCCTTGGCCTCAGGATCCGCCGACACCGCTGGCGGCACCGGCAACCCCACCGGGTCGATCGCGGGCACGCCCGGCACCTACCCCGGCGTGACCAACGGCATCACGCCCGCCTCGTCCAGCGTGGCGCATGAGGGCGCGGGCACGGAGACGTCATCTACCGGCGCGGGCAACGTCACCCACACCTATCCTGGCGGCGGAACGCTCGACACCTGCAAGATGGTTGGCGCCGGCCCCGCGCTGGTGAAGGCCACCACCGACGCCGGCGCGCCGGTCAGCCCGAACGCCACCCACGCCTCGAGCCTGTCGCCGGCGACCAACCCCGCGCTGACCTCGATCGCCTCGATCGCCAGCGGCGGCGGCACCGGCACTTGCTCGGCAACCGGCACCAACTTCACCCGGCAAAGCGTGCTGGTCGTCAACGGCGTCTCCTACCCGACCACCTTCGTGTCGGCGACCAACATCACCGCGACCACCGCGAAGCGGCCGACGGCTGGCACATGGCCGGTCTACGTCGTCACCGGCGGCGTCGTCGTCACCGCAACCGTCAACTGGACATTCACATGACCGACAAGCACGAGAAGCACGACAAGCACGCCGAGGCCAAGGCCGAGCCGAAGGCCGCCCCTAAAGAGGCGGCCCCGCAGCCGTTTCCCTTCACCGGCAGCATCAACGAGCCGCAGACGGTGTCACTGCCGCTGCCGCAGGGGACCGAGGTGCCGAAGCCGTCAATCAGCGGACTGGAACCGGCGGAGTGCGTGATCGGCGACGCCGATTTCACGCTCTACGTCAGCGGCGACAACTTCTTCGCCGACAGCGTGATCCACTTCGCCGGGCACGACGAGCCGACCACGCTGGAGGCCGACGGCAGGTTGTCGACCGGCGTCAAGCCGTCGCTATGGGCGGATCCCGTCACCGTCGAGGTCATCATCAAGAACGGCCCGGAGAGTTCCGCCCCGGCCACGTTCGAGTTCACGGCGCCGGCCGCGCGATCGAAGAGGAAGTGAGATGCCGACCGCGGTCATCACGGTCGCAAGTGGGGGTCTGGCGGTGGTTGATGTCACCGCCACCTTCCCCAAGCTCGGCATGCCGGTCACGGAGGCGACTAGCGCCATCGCGGCCAAGTATGGCCGCGCGGTGACCAAGGTTGCCGCCGGCGGCGTCCCGGTAACCTTCGTGGTGGTTTCCACGACCGGAGGTAACCCGAAGTGAAGAGGTGGCCGATCATCCGGCATCTGCGCTACTGCCTCGGCATGTACCGGGTCAACCGGCACTATGCGATGTGGATGCGCCTCGGCTACCTGCCGGTCCATGCCGACCACGACTACGCGGTGCTGGACGCGATCTGGCGGGGAGAGCGATGACGATCGAGCTGGAGGAGTTCGCCCCAAATCGCTGGCGCGTGAAAAAGCCGCGTGTCAACGAAAAGCTGCGGGCCGAAAACATGCCGCTGCCTTTCGTCATCTCCGACATCATGCCGCCGACGGAGCAGGTCGACGGCCGGTTCTACACAAGCAAATCAGCCTTCAGAAAGGTCGGTCGCCAGCTCGGCCTGACCGAGGTCGGCAACGAGAAGCCAAAGCCGCGGGTGCGGCTGTCCCAGACCCGTGCGGCGGCAGAAGGTCGTCGAGCCTCGATCAAGAAGGCGATCGAGATGGTCCGTGCGGGTAACATCAACCAACAATCACGGTCACGCAGACCGTAAATCGGGGAAATAATCATGTCAGATACCAGCGTTACGTCCGCGCCACCCTCTCCCACACCTGCCAGTAGCCCAGCACCGGCGCATGAGGTGCCGATCAACCCCAACCCGGTCAACAGCCCGAACCCGGTCGGCTCCCAGGCGCCGGACAAGCCGCAATCCGGCTCGGACGGCCGCCGCGAGGCGATCCAGCGGGCGTTCGACCGCGCCGCCGGCAACACACCTAAAGCGGCGCCCCAGAAAACGCCGCCGGTTAAGGCCGCCGAGGCCCGGCCGGGCCACAACAACCCGCCCGAGGAGACGCCGCCGGAGCGGCTCGACCTGAAGCGTCGGCCGGACGACCAGCCGCGCGACCGCGGCCGGTTCGCGCCGCGCCAGCCGGACGCTGCGCAAACTGGCGCGCAACCGCACGCAAATACGCACGCAAATACGCAAATGCGTGCGCAGCCTGCGCCGCTGCCCGCGCACGCGCCCTATGCCGTCTCACCAGGGCGGTTCTCGGAGCGCGCCAAGGCGGAGTGGAGTGCCGCGCCAGAGAGCGTTCGCGGCGAGGTGCATCGGATGCAGGAGGAGTTCGTAAAGGCCTACAAGGTCTACAAAAACGACTTCGACGAGATGTCGAAGATCCGGCACTTCCACAAGATGGCCCAGGATCACGGCACTGATCTGAACACGGCGCTGACCAATTACGTCGGCATGGAGCAGAAGCTGCGCGCCGACCCGGTCGCCGGCCTCGACATGATCGTCAACAATCTGAACCTGCGTACCCCTGACGGCCAGCGCATCGGCTTCCGCGACATCGCCTACCACGTCCTCTCGCAGTCCCCGGAGCAGCTCCGGCAGCTGCAGATGGGCAACCAGCAGCAGGCGGCCAGCCAGCAAATTGGCGCGCTGCACCAGGAAATCAGTGGCTTGAAAGCCGCCGTGCAACAGATGCATACTAACCAGCAGTTCATCCAGACGCGGTCGGAGATCGACGTTTTTGCCGAGAACCATCCGCGGCTGGACGAACTGGGCGATGCGATCAAGCGCGAGATTGCGCTCGGTTTCCCGCTTCACGAAGCCTATCGGCGGGCAGACTTGCTCTACCCGGCCACCCGCGCGGCTCAGACCCGCAACCCATCGGCTCAGACCCGACCCGTTGACCGCTCGATCTCAGGCACCCGCGATGCCGGCCCCTCAAACGGGACTTCGCGACCGAGACAACCAAGCGCGTCACCCCGTGAGGCCGTCGCCAACGCGATCCGTCGCGTCAACGGCGCCTTGTAGTCATCTGAACCCATGGAGCGGCGATTATGCCCAACGTAACGACCAATGCGGCCTACCAGCAGATCTTGTCGATGGCGATCGAGGATCGCTCAAGCGGCTATCAGGATCTGGTGTCGAACAACAACGCGTTATTGGCGGTGATGCGCAGGAAAGGTCTGTGGCAGACCTACTCCGGCCCGAAGATCCGCCAGACGCTGCAGATCGGCAAGCAATCCGCGCAATGGTACAGCGGCTACGATCAGTTGCTGAACCCCGCGATTGATTTGTTCAACGACGCCTTCTTCGATCCGAAGATGTGCGTCATTCCGATTATCCTAAGTTACCAAGAGATCCTCAACAACAGCGGTGAGAACCAGCTGATGGACGTCTACGAGAGCTACATCGCCGCCGCCGAGAAGGGCCTCGAGGATGCGATGGACGCCGGCATCTACAGCGACGGCACCGCCAACGGCAACAAGCAGATCACGGGCCTCGCCGCGGCCATACCGATCACCACCAACTCAGGCGTTTACGGCGGCATCGATCGTGCCAACGCCTCGATTTGGCGCACCACGACCTGGGACGCACATTCCTTCTTCGCGGGCCAGACGCAGGTGACGTCGACGAGTGTTCGTCCGATGTTGAACTATGTCATGACCAAGCAAAGCCGCGGGCGTGATTACGCGGATCTCCTGATCATGTCGCCGGAACACTACGCGGCCTACGACGCGGCCACGATCGCGATCCAACGCCAGAACAACGAGACGAGCCTCGGCAAGCTCGGCTTCAGTGCGCTGGAATACATCGGCGGCGGCAAGCGCGCCGAGATCGTGCTCGACGGCGGCATCGGGTCCAACATGCCGGCCAACACCACGTTCGGCATCAACACCGATACGCTCCGGCTGCGTTATCACCCGTCACGCAACTTCGATAAGCTCTTCGACGGCGACGGTCAGATGCCAATCGACAAGGACGCGATCGCTCAATTCATTGGCTGGATGGGTGAGCTTACGATGACAAACCCCTTGTTTAACTGGAGAATGTACGACAGCAACCCGGCAGCTTAGTGCCACCCTGCCCCGAGCTGCTGAGTAACCGGGCCGCCAACGTGTAGGTAGTCGCCTTCCTTCCGCGAAGGCGGCCCGGACCACTTCTCAATGCAACCTGACATGGAAGGACCGTTTATGGCTAATCGCGACCCCGACGAGCTGCTGGTCGTCGTATTCAAGCACCTCGCCACCCAGAACCACGGCAAGACGCTCGCCGAAGGCCGACCTGTCTATGACGACGTCGAGGTGTGCGAGATCCGCGCGCCCGGCAACAAGGACGTCAAGGTGTTCCCGGCGAACGCGTTCTCGCGCTGGTTGGACAATCCCTACACCGGCGAGCAGACCAAGCAGTCCTACGCCGAACGCTTCGCGCACCAGTACCGCCAGTTCAAGGCCAACGCCACTCAGACCAAGTCCGGCACGCCGCTCGACTTCGTGCCGTTTCTCTCTGAAGGGAGGCGTGCCGAGCTGCGCGCGCAGAACGTCTACACGGTCGAGCAGCTCGCCGCGATCGAGGGCGTTGAATTGAAGAACTTGGGCCCCGGTGGCAGAGAAATGAAGAACAGCGCGGAGGCCTTCATTGAGGAGACCAAGACCTCGGCGCCGAACATGCAGATGCTGGCGGAGCTGGAGGCGTTGAAGGCGCGCAACGCCATCCTCGAGGAGGATTACGAGCGGCGCAAGCAGCTCACCGGCAAGGCCGACGACGACAACGAGTTCGAGGCGATGTCGCTCGAACAGCTGCGCGAGTACATCACGGTCAACTCGGGGCAGGCGCCGCACGGCGCGCTGAACCGCAAGACGCTCACGCGAATGGCCGCCAGCGTGCGGCCGGACAAGGCGGCGTAGCATGACACTCTGGGCCACCCGGCCGCAGCACATTATCGCGATCGCGATCATCGTGGCGCTGCTGTTGGCGATTGCCTTGGTGGGGATACTGACATGAGCCTGTTGACGGTCGTGAAGGACGTCTGCGCGGTGGTCGGCGTTACCGTGCCGACATCCGTGACGCTCAACATCGCCGCCAACCGGACCATGCAGGAGATGCTCGCGCTGGCGAATGAGATGGCGCAGCGCATCAGCTACGACACCCGCGACTGGACGCTGTTTCGCAAGACCCAGACCTACGCTGGTGACGGCGTCAAGACCGGCTTCCCGCTGGCGGCCGACTACAAGCGCATGCTGCTCACCAGCAATGTCTGGCGTTCGACGCAGACGCAGTATCCGATGCGCTTCGTGCCCGACACCGACGAGTGGCTGAACCGTCGCGCGCAGAACTGGTACGACAGCGCGGGCGAATGGACGCTCCTCGGTGGCCAGATGCTGATCGCACCAACCATGCCAACCGGGCAGAGCGCCTACTTCGCCTACATGGAAAAGAACTGCGTCGCGCTGACCAGTGGCGGCAACGGCGACAGCTTCCTCGCTGATACCGACAGCTTCCGGCTCGATGAACGTCTCCTGAAGTTGGGCATGGTGTGGCAATGGAAAGCAAACAAGGGCACCAGCTACGCGGAGGACATGGGAACCTACAGCGACGCGCTGGCGATCGCGATGGGCCACGACAGCCCGGCGCCGATCATCTCAGGGCGCCGCGCGATGCCGGGTAACGTCAGTGTCGCCTATCCGTGGCCGGTGCCGACATGAACCAAGCCACCTACAGGGCCTTTCGCCGCGCGGCCGTTCCGCCGCAGGTGGCGCAGCAGCTGCAAACCGTGACGTTGCCTGCGCCGACGCGCGGCCTCGTGATGACCGAGAACGAGAGCTTCATGCAGCCGGGCGCCGCGCTGGTGCTCGACAACTGGCGGCCGACCATGAAGGGGCTCGCCGTTCGCGGCGGCTGCAAGACGTGGGCGCAGCTGCCGGAGACCACGCCGGTCATCTCGATGTTCCAGTACGTCAGCGGCATCAACAACCAGTATATGTTCGCGGGCAACGCGACCAAGCTGTACAACGTCACGAGCGCGACACCTGTCTTGGTCAAGAGCGGCCAGACCTCCGGCAACTATGTCGCCAGTCAACTCGCCAACCAGAGCGGCGACCACATGCTGGTCTGCAACGAGGGCGGCGATTACATCCTGCACTTCGACGGCACGACGTGGACGACGTTCAACGCCAGCCAGATCACCACCGACCCCGCCATCACGCCGCCGCCGTCCTGCGCGACCGGTCACAACCTGACCTATGTCTGGAAGTACCGCGGCCGCTACTATTTCATCGAAGGCGGCACCATGAACGCGTGGTACCTGCCGACCAATGCCTATCAGGGCCAGATCAAGCAGATCCCGCTGGCGGGCGCCGCGACGAAAGGCGGCAAGCTGTTGTGCGGGTTCACATGGAGCATCGATGCTGGCGACGGCATCGACGACAAGTGTGTTTTCCTGACCGATCAGGGCGAGCTCTTAATCTTTACCGGCAGTGATCCCTCGACCGCGACCAACTGGCGGCAGGAGGGCAGATACGCGACGTCCACGCCGCTCGGCATGAACTGCTGGACGCCGATCGGCGGCGACGTGCTGATCGCGACGGTGGACGGCATCATCCCGATAAGCGCCTCGATCACCAAGGATACCTCGCAACTCGAGTTGCGAGGTATCCTTGGTGATCGAGGCGCTTATCGGGATGATGCCGTCCACCGTCGC
>Ga0068864_100000330_pt1 | contig 41727 bp, 44 predicted proteins | sample KBSSwiS72_FD_66586 | JGI IMG/M metagenome (GOLD analysis project Ga0068864, IMG submission 66586) | Switchgrass rhizosphere microbial communities from Kellogg Biological Station, Michigan, USA - KBS Switchgrass S7-2 | ecosystem: Host-associated > Plants > Roots > Rhizosphere > Soil ...
GAGCACGGTCTTGAAGGGCGTGCGCCAGCTCACGAGCTCCTTGGCCAGTCGGCCCCAGTACGCCTCGTGGTCATGCTCGGCCTCGGCCACCAGACGGCGGTAGGCGTCCATGCCGGAGACGTGGGCCTGCTCGGTAAGGCTCGCAGGGGGGAAATAGAACTCCGGGTTGGGTGCGCTCATCGTCATCCTGGTCGTTGCGTGTTCCTCGAGTTCCGGCCTCGCGGTCTGGGACTCTGGGGGGAGGGGAGGCAAATCAGCTTGACGTGGATCAACCGCGCGACGCCTGGCTGTCGCCCAATCCGGGCGCATGCCCCATGCCTTCGACTTCTCGGCCTCTCCGTTCGACTGCCTCGACGCCGCGGAACAACAGGTCGTCCGCGACAGCGTCGACGTCGCCTATTTCCGCGAAGGCGAGACTCTTCTCGAGCCCGGCATCGAGCCGACCCACCTGTTCGTGCTGATCAAGGGCCATGTCGCGCAATACGACGCGCACGAGCTCGTCGCCACCTACGGTCCGGCCGATTGCTTCGACGGGCGCTCGCTCGTGGCGGGTCGCGCGAGCAGCCGCTTCGTCGCCAGCGAGGAGGTCGTGGCCTACGAGCTGGCCAAGGGCGCGGTGCACGCGCTGATCGCGCGCAATGCGATGTTCGGCGCCCTGCTGTTCTCGGACCTGTCGAACAAGCTCGGCGCGCTGGCCGAGCGGCACAGCCAGCACGAACTGCAGTCGCTGGCTCTGTCGACCGTCGAGGAGGCGTTCCTGCGTCCGGCCCACGAAGTCGATGGCGCCACCGCCATCGACGCCGTGGCCCGGGTCATGCACGACCAGCGCAGCAGCAGCGTGCTGGTGCGTGACGGCGATCGCCTGGGCATCTTCACCAACACCGGCCTGCAGCGCGCGGTCGTCGACGGTCGGCCGCTCGGAACCTTGGCGGTGCGCGGCTTCGCGAGCTTCGAGTTGGCGACGATCGCGCCCGATGCCCAGCTCTTCGACGCGCTCGCGCTGATGATCGAGCACCAGGTCCACCGCCTGGTGGTGGTCGGCGATTCCGGAGTCGTCGGCCTGCTCGAGCAGCTCGACCTGCTGAGCTTCCTGTCGAACCATTCCTACCTCATCACGGTGCGCATCGTGCGCGCTGCCGATCTCGCCGCGCTGCAGGCCGAGGCCGGGAAGATCTCGCGCTTCGTCGGCCTGCTGCATCGGGCCGGCACGCGCATCGGCCAGATCGGCCGGCTGGTGCAGTCGCTCAATGCCAAGCTGTTCGCGCGCACCTGGGCGCTGGTCGCGCCGCCCGAGCTGGTCGCCAACAGCTGCCTGTTCGTGATGGGCAGCGAGGGCCGCGGCGAGCAGCTCGTGAAGACCGACCAGGACAACGGCCTGATCCTGCGCGACGGGGCGGATCTGGACGAGGCCATGGTGGCCGAGGCGTGCCGGCGCTTCTCCGACGCCTTGCGCGACTTCGGCTACCCCGACTGCCCGGGCGGGATCATGGTCAGCAACACGGCGTGGCGGCGCAGTGCGAGCGACTTCGCCCGGGTGGTGCGCACCTGGCTGCTGCGGCCCGACCCGGAAGGCCTGATGGCGCTGGCCATCTTCGTCGACGCCCACGCGGTCGCCGGCGACGTTTCGCTGCTGGCGGGCGTGCGCGCGCAGGTCGACTCGCTGGTGGCCGACAACGACGCGCTGCTCGGCCGCTTCGCCGCCGCGATCGATTCGTTTCCCGAGATGTCGGGCGGCTGGTGGAACCGGCTGCTCCCGGGCAACGGCAACGACAAGGAGGCGATCGACCTGAAGAAGGCGGGCATCTTTCCGATCGTCCACGGCGTGCGCAGCCTGGCGCTGCGCGACCACGTCCCCGCCACCGGCACGGCGGCGCGGCTCGAGGCGCTGGTGGCGGCCGGCCGTCTGGCGTCCGACTTCGCCGGCGACCTGCGCGACAGCTTGCATTTCCTGATGACGCTGAAGCTGAATGCGGCCCTGGCGGAGTCGCAGACCGGCCGGCCGATCAGCGGCAGCGTGCGCACCGATCGCCTGAGCAGCCTCGAGCGCGACCTCCTGAAGGACGCCCTCGCGGTCGTCAAGCGCTTCAAGGCGCTGGTCCGGCACCAGTTCCGCCTGGAGGGCGCTTGAGCGCAGGGCTCGGCGCGCTGCGCCGCGCCTGGCTGAAGTACCACCTGGCAGACCAGCGCCTTGCTTTCATCCTCGATCCGCCGCCGGCGGGGGAATGGGTGGCACTGGACACCGAGACCACGGGCCTCGACGTCCGCCACGACGCCATCGTCTCGATCGGCGCGGTGCGCATCGTCGGCAACCGCCTTCTCACCAGCGAGCGGCTCGAGCTCCTGGTGCGGCCGGAGAAGGCGCCGCTGAAGGCCGCGAGCGTGCGGGTGCATCAATTGCGCGAGAGCGACGTCGCCGCTGGCCTCGACCCCGAGGAGGCGGTCGCCCGGCTGCTCCGGTTCATCGGCAGCCGGCCGCTGGTCGGCTACTACCTCGAGTTCGATGTCGCGATGCTGAACCGGGTGATGTGGCCGATGCTCGGCATCCCGATGCCGCAGAAGAAGATCGAGGTCTCGGCGATGTACTACGACTACAAGAATCGCCGGCTGCCCGCGCACGAGCGCGGCGGCACGATCGACCTGCGCTTCGCGACCATGATGGGCGATCTCGAGCTGCCGCTGCGCGGCGAGCACGATGCCCTGAGCGATGCGGTGATGGCCGGCCTGGCGTTTCTGAAGCTGAAGTGGCTCCTCGACCCGAGGGCCGAACGCCTCTAGTGCACCTGCGGCGTGTTGGCCAGCGCACGTTTTCGGCACCGCAGCGCGTTGCGGCGGGGGCGCCGCTCCCTAGCCGGCTCGCGCGATCCCTGGCTGCGTCGCGAGCGCGATGACGGCATCCTCGGAAGCGGTTGCGCCGGCGGTTAGCCACATCGCCAGTTCCTCCGCGGAGTGCCGCGCCTCGAGGTGCGCCAACGCCTGATCGTGGGCGCGCTGCTCGTTCTGCACCCGCCGCCCCTTGCGGAACCGGATGTAGCCGGCCTCCGCGTAGCCGAGCATCTGGGCGGCGTCGTCGTCCCGTCCCTCGGCGATGGCCAGAAGCGCGATGTGGTCGAAGACCCAGTAGCTGAAGTCCAGCCGGCGAAGTTCGTCCAGCGCACGCGCCCAGCAGCTGCGCGCCTGGTCGAGGTCGCCGCGCGCGAACCAGGCAGCGCCCAGGTTGGCGAGCGCGCGCCCGAGATCCTCCCGGTGCAGGTCCCCCTGCAGCCGGCCGACGCACTCCTGCCCCATCGCGATGGCTCGTTCGACCTCGCCGGCCGCGAGCCGCAGGTCGGCCAGGTGCAGCATCGCCCGCGTCTCTCCGTGCCGGGCGTGGCAGTCGCGATAGGCAGCGCGGGATCTCGAAGCCCAGCTCAGGGCGGCGCGCACGTTGCCGCCGAGCTGCGCCGCCCACGCATGCGAACCGCAGTACCACGCATAGGCCTTGCCGCTGCGATGCTCGCGAAGGACGGCGTCGATGCGGTCGAGGCACGCCTGGTGCATCGCGGTGCTGCCGAGTTGCGCGAAAGCCGAGGCGAGGCACAGCAGCGAGTTCGCCGCACCGATCACGTCGTCCACTCCCTCGAAGGCAGTGACGGCCTGGGCCGCCGCAGACTGCACGCTCGACGACTCGCTCGAGGTCGCGTGCAGGCTGTAGGCCAGCGCGAGCTTCAGCCTGGCCTGGCTAGCCGCCGGCGCGGTCGCTTGCAGCAAGGGGTGCTGCAACAGCTGCCGCAGCTCGTGCATCGCTCCGATCGCACGCCAGAGCCAGATCGACGACCCGACCAGTCGTGCCAGGAGGGTAGCGTCGGACGCTGCCGCCGCAAACCGGATGGCCGCCCGCAGGTTGTCGCGCTCTGGCCCGTAGCCGGCGATCCAGGCGGCATCCGGCGCGCTGTCCCACCCGAGATAACTGGCCTCGAACAGCGCGGCGACATGTGCTGCGTGCTCGGACGCGCAGCGCTCGTGTTCGCCGTGGGCCTGGAGTTTCTCGAGGGCGTAGAAGCGTTGCGCTTCGAGCATCCGGAACCGTGGCGATTGGGCCGAGCCCTCGGAAACGATCATCGAGCATTCGACCAGCTCGGACAGGCGGCTCGCGACCTCGGTGAGGTCATGCAGGCCGACGCTGTCGAGCATCGCGATCGCGGACGCCATCGTCCATCCGCCGGCGAACACGCCGAGCCGCCGGAACACCAGGGCCTGCTCGGCGCTCAGCAGCGCGTGGCTCCAGTCGATCATCGCGTCGAGCGAGCGATGCTTGGGCAGGACATCGCGCGGTCCCGCGGCGAGCAGGTCGAAGCGACCGGCCAGCGCGGAGTGCGTGGCGGCCAGCCCGAGAGCGGCCACGCGCGCCGCCGCCAGCTCGATCGCCAGCGCATTGCCGTCGAGCTTGCGGCACAGCTCGGCCGCGCTGCGCAGGTCTTCGTCGTCGAAGGTCAGCTGCGAGCTGCAGTCGCCCAGACGCGCCATCAGCAAGCGCACCGCGGGCGCCGCCGCAAGCAGCTCGGGGTCCACCGTCCCCGGCGGAGGCAGCCCGAGCATCGCCAGGCGCACCCGGTGCTCGCCCGCAACGCCGAGCGGACGCTGGCTCGTGGCCAGGATCTTCAGTCCCGGGGCGGTCTGCAACAGCTCGTGGATGGCCGCAGCGCAAGCTTCGACCAGGTGCTCGCAGTTGTCCAGCACGAGCAGCGCCCGCGCCTCGCGCAGGGCGTGCCGGATTCGGGCGAGCGGCGGGACGCTCGACGGGCCGGCCAAACCGAAGGCGGCTGCGACCGCACCCGCCACGGAGGCGGCATCGGCGGTCGCAGCCAGCTCGACCCAATGGGCCTTCGAGGTGGTGCGATCGGCCCAGCGGCGCGCGACTTCGAGCGCCAGGCGGGTCTTGCCGACTCCGCCGGGGCCGAGCAAGGTCACGCAGCGCCGCTCGCCGAGAAGGCCTTCGATGGCCTGCAATTCGTCCTCGCGGCCGATCAACGGCGCCAGCGCTGCCGGCAGCGGGGGGCCTTCGTCGCTCTCGCCGGCTGCTGCGCTCTCGAGGCTGACCTCTTCGCAATCGCCGGCGAAGCGATACCCGGCCCGCGCCACCGTGACGATCAATCCGGCCTGGTCGCCAAGAGCCTGGCGCAAGGCCCGCATGTGCTGGTGCAGCGCGTTCTCGACGACCACCACGTCCGACCAGGCCGCGTCGAACAGCTCTTCCTTGGAGACCAGCCGGCCGTGCGCCTGCACGAGCGCGCCGAGCAGGTCGATGGCGATGCGGCCGAGCGGGACGGGTACGCCGTCGCGCAGGAGCTGGCGGCCGGGGTGCAGCTCGAAGCCGCCGAACCGGAAAGCCGTCCGCCGCGGCGCCGGCGGCCGGATTCGCTCCCCGCGCGACCGGTCCATGGGCGAATGCTAGGGGAGCCCGGGCCGTCGGTCGAGCGCAAATCTCAGCGTTTCTTCAGAGTTTGCTCACCGCGGCGGCGCTAGCGCGGCCCACAGTGGGGCCTCTGAGCGAATCAAACCGGGGAATCGTATGTCTGACATCGCTGCGCGAGACCACCGCCCAGGAGCAAGGACCCAGCCTCCGTGCCGGGCGGTCGCGGCTCGGGGACCGAAGCCCGCAGTACTCAGGCGGCGCCGCGCTGCCGTTTGGTGGTGGTTCCTGTCAGTAGCCACCGCTGGCTTGGTGCCCTCTTTGTTCATGGGGCGTCGCGCAGTGTCGGCGCTGACAAATGAACGGCGGGCCCCGCGGACGCTGGCAAGAACCGCCATTCCTGTCCTCGCGGGAATTGCGGTTGCTTCGTTCAGCCCGGTGGCGACCAGCGGCGTTGTTGTCGGTAGCGGAAGCACGGTCGATGTGACGATAGACACCGACCTTGGCCACTTGACGATGGATGGGGGCACGTTGCGAATCGGATCTCCCGTCGTCGGGAAAGCGCTGACGGTCTCGGCGACTGATGCGGTTCTCAACAGCGGCTATATCTATAACTGGTATTGCCAGCTTTGCGGAGCGACGATCAATCTTTCAGGCACGACATCCGTGTTGGGCGCAAACCCCGCCGCCGTCCCGCCGGCCAATGGCATGTACATGGGCGCCAATCCGTTCGACGCCGGCCCCTTGCAAGTGGTCAACTATGGAACCTTCGTCCAAGCCTCCAACGGGGTCATCACGCTTGTCGGCCGCGCCCGTTTTGTCAACCAACCCCTTGCAATCTACGACGTCGAGAACGACAGGGGAATGGAAAGTCTCAATAGTGTTGAGACGTCTTTCTTGAATTTCGGTCGGCTCTGGAAGAACGGACCAGACATCGCCAACTTCAACGTGCGTTTCGATCAGGCAGGCGGTCAAGTCGAGTTATATCAAGGGCAGCTCTGGTTCAATAGCGGCGGGAAGCATTTCAATTCGCAGTTTGTAGCCGAATTCGGTCCTCCATATCTTCCGAATCCCGGTGGTCAGATCGGATTCGATGGGTCGCACGACTTCATCGGCGTGACAACGCAAAACGGCAGCTTTCGATTGGCTGACACCGGCATCATCAATGTGACGTCGGGCACATGGTCCCAGCAGGCCTCCTTTCAGGCGGGCGGTCAAATCGCGATCGAGGCGGGAGCTACGCTGGAGAATTCCGGGGTGCTCACCTTGGGTCGAGGTGCGTTTCTGACGAATTCCGGCACCCTCACCACCGTGTCCGGCGGTGTGATTCAGGGCCTCGGGACGTTGCGCAATCGCCCGGGCGGTGTCTTCGACGCCGATCTTCGGTCTGCCGGAGTGGACATCAATACCGGCCAAGCCATCGTCATGGGAGTCGAGAACGAGGGCACGTTCAACGTGAAGACGTCCCGAGTTGTGGAGGCCGGTGAATTCTTCAACGGCGCGGGCAAGCTGATCGTCGATGGCACCCTGACGACCCTCAACTCCGGACAGCTCGTGATTGTGGGCGGCGTTCTGAGCGGCTCCGGAATCATCAATGGCGACGTATTCGTCGGCGGCGGGCCGGGGGTGGCATCGTTCACCCCAGGCTCAAGCCCCGGAACGATGACCATCAATGGCGACTTTTCACTCCTCCCAGGTGGTGTCCTGGATCTCGAAGTGGAGTCGATCGGCGGCGCCATTTCCTTTGATCGTCTTGTTGTCGGCGGTGGCATATTTTTGGACGGCCAAGTCAATCTGCTCATCGGGCCGGGGGTGAGCGACAGCGATGTACGGGATTTATTCTTCTTCACTTGCGCATCAGGCTGTGGGATCGACTATGGCGATCAATTCAGCTGGAGCTTCCCTGGACACCCTGGCGCTTCGCTGGTCGCCAGCCCCTTCGGTCTGCGCGTTGTGACGCTGGGGGCGGTGCACGCGGTCCCCGAGCCCGAAACGTGGCTGCTGCTGGCGCTGGGTCTGGGCGTTATCGGACTGATGCGCAGGCGGCCGACAGGAGCAGGTCAGGCCCCGGCAGCGGCGGTGCGCTCTACGTCTTCGGCGTTCTGACAAATCGCGGCCGGTTCGAAGTGGCGCGGGGTACCGCAGGCGGCGCAGCGAGGTACGCGTCGCGACGCCAAGGAGACGACCATGCCGGACAGCCTGTCCACGACGCAACTCACGCTCAACGAGGCTCACCAGCTCTACGAGAACGGGAAGCACCGCCGCTACTCCCTGATGTTCGCGGTCAATGGTGGCGCATTCGCGATCGCGAAGCTATTGACCGGCGAACCGGGCAAGTCGGGCGTCGTTCTGGGCGGCCTCACGCTGCAGGAATTGGCGATCGGCATGGCGCTCTTCACCGCTTTCATGGCTTGGGACATCTACGTCTTCGGTCAGAAGATGCGCGCTACCTACCTGTCGGATTCCTTTCAATGGCGAGGCAAGGCGGTCCTCGTCATCCTTGGCGCCTTGCAGTTCATCGGCTGGTTGCTGGTGGCTGGGTCTCGGGAAGGAGGCGCCTGACCTTCATCGGGCGGGGGGGGGTCGACGGCCGCTTCGCGTCTCGGCAGGGGTTGCCGTTGCGTGCGCCGTGCCTTTCAATGCACCTGCGGCGTATTGACCCACAGCACGCGCGCCTCGCGCGGCCCCGGATTGCGGTAGCTGTTGGTGAGGTGGTTCTTGAAGAAGAAGGAATCGCCGGTGTTCAAGAGATACCGGGTGCCCTCGATCGTCAGCTCGAGCTTGCCCTGGATCACGTAGCCGACCGTCTCGCCCTGGTGCGTGATCGGGTCGTGCTTGGTGCCGTCGGCGGCGATCACGTGGATGTTGCCTTCGAGCAGGTTGCCGGCGCCGAAGGGCACGAGGCGCTCGTAGCTCACGCCGCGCCCCTTGCGTATCGGATCGGTCGTGGCCACGGGCCGCTCTCGCGGGCGCTGAACGATGCCCGGCGCCTGCGGATCGGAGCCGAAGAAGGAAGTCAGGTCGCGGTCCAGCGCTTCGACCAGGCGTTTCAGCATCGGCAGCGACGGCACCACGCGGGCGTTCTCGATCTTCGAGATCATGCTCTCGGTGCAGCCGACCTTGAGCGCCAGCTCGCGCATGCGCACGCCGGCAAGCAGCCGGGCGTGCTTCAGGCGGCCGCCGATCTGCAGCTCATCGCGCCGCGCGGGCTCCGGCGCGGCCGCAGCGGCCCGCGTCGCACGCGTGCCGTTCCCGCTTGCCGGCTTTCGCTTGGCGACTGACTTCCCTGCGGCGCTCTTCACGCTGATCTTTGTATCACCAGCGTCATGCAACGCCCTGCGCGACGCCGGCAAGCGGCGGCCCCGGCCAGCGCCCGCGCGGAAACAGCGACTCGACGACTGCCGAGAGCGCCAGGACGCCGCGGTCGTCGAGATGGCGCCCCGTGATCTGCAGGCCGATCGGCCGGCCGTCGGCGGTGAGGCCGATGGGCACCGAGGCCGCGGGCAGGCCGGTCAGGTTGGCCAGCGCCGAGAAGGCGATCCAGGCCGTCGGCGCGACGCGACGCCCGTCGATGCGCTCGGGTCCGTCGAGGTCGATCGGGAAGGCCGGCGCAGCCGTCGTCGGCGTCAGCAGGAAATCGTGCTCCTCCATGAAGCGCCAGGTCGTGTTGACGATGCGCTTGCGGGCCATCGTCGCGGCGGTGAACTCGTCGCCGGTCCAGCGGCGCTCGACCAGGCTCGCGAGCCAGCCGGTCAGGACGACGCCGCGCTCCGCCGCCAGCGCCTTCAGCCCGGCGCGGTCGGTGTCGAGGGCGACCAGCGTCTCGAACATCGGCTGGGTGTCGCCGGTCGCTGGGCAGGCCCGGTCGAGCGCGGCGCCGAGCGCGTCCTGCAGGCCAAGCGCCGCCGATTCGACCGCCGCCGCAACCTCGGGGTCGACCGCGGCGTGGCCCATGTCGATGCTGAAGGCGATGCGCCGGCCGCGCAGCGTCTCCCTGCCGGGCACCCGCCAGTCGGTGGACTCCGCCGGCAGCGAGTGCCGGTCGCGCGGCGTCGGCCCGGCCAGCACCGAGAGCGCCAGCGCGGCGTCGGCCGCAGTGCGCGTGATCGGGCCGATGTGCTCGAGCGACTCCCAGCTCGAGATGCCGGGATGGCGCTCGTCACGGCAGCCCGGGTACACGGGAACGCGGCCCCACGAGGGCTTGATGCCGAACACGCCCGCCAGCGAGGCGGGGATGCGCACCGAGCCGCCGCCATCGCTGCCGAGCGCGAGCGGCACCATGCGCGCGGCCACCGCCGCGGCCGAGCCGGAGCTCGACCCGCCGGGCGTGAGGGCGGGGTTCCAGGGATTGCGGGTGGTCGGGAAAAGCGGGTTGTGGCCGACCGCGCCGTAGCCGAACTCCGAGGTGTTGGTCTTGCCGAGGATCACCGCGCCGGCATGACGCAAGCGCTCCACGACCACGTCGTCCTCCTCGGGAACGTGCTCGGCGTAGAGAAGGGAGCCGAAGGTCGTGCGCAGCCCGGCGGTGCAGATCAGGTCCTTCACCGCCACCGGCACGCCGGCGAGCGGCCCGCAGTCCTCGCCCGCGGCCAGGCGCGCGTCGATGCGCTCGGCCTGCGCGCGGGCGCCGTCGGCATCGAGCGTGCAGAAGGCGTGCAGGCCGGCGTCCATCTGGGCGACGCGCGCGAGCGCCGCCTCGGTGACCGCGGCCGCGCTCCAGCGGCGCGCCCGAACCGCGTCGGCCAGGGCGCCGAGGTCGAGCGCCAGCGGTGAAGGCGACGCGTCGCCCGCTTCCACGTCAGCCATTCGCCATCCTCCTTGTTGGCGAGCGGATAGCAAGTCGTGCGCCACACGGAAGGGGCGACGTCCCAGTCAAGTGACTTGAACGACGATCAAGTTTGGTGCACCACAGTCAGGGTGCCCTGCCTTGAGGCGACGCGCGCCCGGTTTGCGGGCTCGCACCCGCCGCTACCAGCGAGTTCTTCCTCTGCCGTCGCGTCGAAGACCCTTTGGCACTCTTTCTGCTTTAGCGCGCTGGCGTCCTCGGCCGATCGGCCGCGCGCATCAACGCCCTGAAAGGAATACCTGCATGTCGCACCTCTCCTTGCTGCGCCGCCGCGTCCTCGCGGCGCTGTCGCTCGTCGCCATCGGCATGGGCACCGCCGCGGCCGCCGATCCCCTCGCCATCGGCGTGCTGCTCCCCGGCTCGAAGACCGACAAGGGCTGGATGGAATCAGGCTACGACGGCCTGGTGGCCGCGCAGAAGCGGCACGGCGCCGCCATCAAGGTGCAGATGATCGAGAACATCAGCAATGCCGACATGGAGCAGGCGCTGACGACCCTGGCGCAGAAGAACAAGCTCGTCATCGGCATCGGCGGCCAGACCCAGGCGGCGCTGATGAAGGTGGCCAAGCGCTTCCCGAAGGTCAACTTCGCCATCATCGGCGGCAATCGCGACGAGAGCCTGGCCAACGTCAGCGGCTACGACGTGAAGCAGGCCGAGATCGCCTACGTCGCCGGCGCGGCCGCGGCGATGCTGTCGAAGAATGGCGCCATCAGCTACGTCGGCGGCCTGGAGATCCCGCCCATCGTCAACGCCGGCACGGAGTTCAACAACGGCGCCAAGTCGATCAACCCGAACATCAAGTTCTTCGTCAACTACACCGGCGACTTCGACGACGTCGCCAAGTCGAAGGAAGCAACGCTGGCGGCGATCGCCCAGGGCGCCGATATCCACTATCACATCCTCAACCTCGGCCTGCGCGGCATGGAGCAGGCGGCCAAGGACAAGGGCACCAAGATCATCGGCAGCTACACCGACCGCTGCGGCAGCGACCCGCTCTACATCGGCTACAGCATCACCGGCGTCGGCTACCTGACCGAGTACGCGATCGACCAGTCGGTGGCCGGCACCTGGAAGGCGGGCTACAAGCCGTTCGGCCTGGCGATGGGCCCCAAGGCCTCGGGCATCGCGGTCTGCGGCGCGACGCCGGCGATGACCAAGAAGCTCCAGGAGATCGAGAAGGCCATCCTCGACGGCAAGATCAAGGTCCTCGAAGGCTGAAGGCCTTGCTCGCCGAGACCGTGCCGCGGCCGGCGGAGACGCCGGCGCCCGTGACGGCGGCGCCGCTGCTGTCGCTGCGCGGCATGTCGAAGCGCTTCGGCAGCCTGCAGGCGCTGGCCGACGTCTCGGTCGACATCGCCCCCGGCGAGATCCATTGCCTGCTCGGCGAGAACGGCGCCGGCAAGTCGACGCTGTGCAACCTCGTCTTCGGCGTCTACCGGCCCGATGCCGGCGAGATGCGGCTGGCCGGGGAGGCGCATCGGCCGGCCGGGCCGGCGCAGGCGCTCGCCCAGGGCATCGCCATGGTCCACCAGCACTTCAGCCTGGTGCCTGACATGACCGTGGTCGAGAACCTCATGCTCGGCCAGTCGGCGGGCGTGCTGCGGCGCCGGGACTATGCCGGGCGGGTCGAGGCGCTGTCGCGCGAGTACGGCCTCGCCCTCGACCCGTATGCGCGCATCCAGGACCTCTCCGTCGGCGAGCGCCAGCGCGTCGAGATCGTCAAGTGCCTGATGCGCGAGCCCCGGCTGATGGTGCTCGACGAGCCCACGGCCGTGCTTCTGCCGGCGGAGATCGAGGGCCTGCTCGCCGTCTGCGAGCGCGTCGCGGCCCGCGGCTGCAGCGTCGTGCTCGTGACCCACAAGCTCGCCGAGATCAAGAAGGTGGCGCACCGCGTCACGGTGCTGCGTGGCGGCCGGGTGGTGGCGCAGTCGTCGGCGCCGGCCGAGGAGATCGGCCGCCTGGTGCGGGCGATGATCCAGCGCGACCTCGAAGGCCTCGGCGCCGGGGCGAGCGCGATGCTTGGCGAGGTGGCGGCCGGCGACGACGCGGCTTCGGCCGCGGCCCCGCAGCAGAAGCACCTCGAGACGCCCAAGCCCGCGGCCGACGAGACGCTGCAGGTCGATGGCCTCACCGTCCGCGATGCCGAAGGCGTGACCCGGCTGGCAAACCTGACGCTGATCGTCAACCGCGGCGAGATCGTCGGCGTCGCCGGCGTCGAAGGCAACGGCCAGAGCGAGCTCGCCGCGGTGCTCTCCGGCATGACGCCGGCGAGCGAAGGGCGCTTCTTCGTCCGCGGCCGCGAGATGACGGGCGCCTCGCCGAAGGCCCTGACCGCGGCCGGGGTCGGCATCGTGCCCGAGGACCGGCACGCGGTCGGCTGCATCACCGCCATGAGCTTGGCCGAGAACCTGATGCTCAACCGCCTCGAGCGCTTCCGCCGCTTCGGCCTGCTCGATCGCGGCGCGCTGCGCCGCGCCGCCGAGGAGACGATGCAGCGCTTCGACGTGCGCGCCGCCGGCCCGGACATCGCCTTCTCCGGGCTCTCGGGCGGCAACCAGCAGAAGGCCGTGCTCGGCCGCGAGATCACGACCGAGGATCTGGTGTTCCTGCTCGCCGCGCAGCCGACGCGCGGCCTCGACGTCGGCGCGGTCGAGGCCGTCTATGGGCAGATCCGCGCCGCCTGCGAGCGCGGCGTGGGCGTGCTCCTGATCTCGTCGGAGCTCGACGAGCTGCTGAGCGTCGCCGACCGCATCGTCGTCCTCTACCGCGGCCGGGTGATGGGCCATTGCGCCGCCGAGCCCGGGGCGCGCGAGCGCATCGGCGCCATGATGGCGGGGCACGAGGCATGAGCTCCCTGGCAGGCACCGCGACCCTGCTGCGCCAGAGCGTGCGCGACCGGCCGGCGATCCTGGTCTCGATCGTCGCCGTCATCGCCGCCACGCTCTGCGGCATGGCCCTGGTCGTCGGCATCGGCGTCTCGGTGCCGAAGGCGCTCGCTGCCTTCGCCGACGGCGCCTGGGGCTCGCCCTATGCGGTGGCGGCCTCGATCAACCGCGCTCTGGCGCTGGCCCTGGTGGGGCTCGGCTTCGTGATCGCGCAGCGCGCCAACCTCACCAACGTCGGCGGCGAGGGGCAGATCGCGGTCGGCGGCATCGCCGCCACCGCCGTCGCCCTCTACGGCGGGGCGAGCGCGCTGCCGGTGCCGCTCTCGTTCGGCGTGCCGATGCTGGCCGCGGTCGTGGCCGGCGGCATCTGGGGCGCGATCGCCGGCGTGCTCAAGGCCAAGGCGGGCACCAACGAGGTCATCAGCACCTTGCTGCTGTCGTTCGTCGCCGTCTGGATCCTCTACGGCTCGGTGCAGAGCGAAGCCTTGCTGCGCCAGCCGATGACCAACACCGCGACCCTGCCGGAGTCGCTGGAGATCCCCGACCCGACCAAGCTGCCGCTGCTCAGCGCCAACGCCGACACGCCCCTGCACGTCGGGCTGCTGATCGCGCTCGCCATCGCCCTCGTCACCGCCATCGCCCTCGAGCGCAGCGTCTGGGGCCTGCGCCTGCGGGCGATCGGCCTCAACCCGGTCGCGGCACGCCGCGCCGGCATGCGCATCGCGCCGGCGATCGTGCTGGTGCTGTTCCTCGCCGGGGCGCTCGGCGGCCTGGCCGGCGCCTTCATGCTGCAAGGCGACCAGGGCAGCCTGAAGGCGCGGTTCTCCTCGGGCTACGGCTTCGACGGCCTCGTCGTCGGCCTGCTCGCCCGCGGCTCGGTGCCCGGCGTGCTGGCCGCCGCGGCGCTGTTCGGGTTCCTGCGTTCCGGGGGCATCAACATGGAGCTCGAGGCCGGCGTGCCGAGCGCGGTGGTGCTGGTGATCCAGGGCCTGATCATCCTGATGCTCGCCGGCACCGCCTTCTGGATCGACAGCCGCAAGGAAGGCACGCGATGACCGACGAGATGGCCGCGGTGTTCGTCGGCTCGAGCCTGCGCCTGGGCATGCCCCTGATGCTCGCGGCCACCGGCGAGCTGGTGAGCGAGCGCGCCGGCGTGCTCAACATGAGCGTCGAGGGCATGATGCTCACCGGCGCCTTCGGCGGCGCGATCGGCGCCTGGGCCACGGGCAGCCCGATGCTCGGGCTGGCGATCGGGCTGGTGGCGGTCCTGCCGGTCGCCTTGCTGCAGGCCTGGCTCAGCATCACGCTGCGCGCCAACCAGATCGTCACCGGCATCGGCATCAACATCCTGGTGCTCGGCGGCACCACGGTCGCCTACCGCGAGATCCTCGGCCGCCACAACCGCACCGAGATCCCCGGCCTGGCGCGCTGGTCGCCGCCAGGCCTCGGCGACATCGCGGTCTGGGGCGATGCCGTCTTCCGCCAGACCTGGCTGCTCTATGCCGGGCTGGTGCTGGTCGTGCTCGCCGCCTGGGTGCTGCGCGACACCGCGGTCGGCCTGGCGGTGCGCGCGGTCGGCTCGGAGCCGCGGGCGGTCGACAAGTCGGGGCTCTCGGTCACCCGCGTGCGCTACGGCGCGGTGGTCTTCACCGGCCTCATGTCGGCGTTGGCGGGCTGCTTCCTCTCGATCGGCGACATCCACACCTTCACCGAAGGCATGACCAACGGCGCCGGCTACCTGGCCCTGGCGGCGGTGATCTTCGGCAACTGGAAGATCGGGCGCACGGTGCTCGCCTGCCTCTTCTTCGGCGCGGCGACGGCGCTGCAGTTCCAGCTTCCGGCGATGGGCGTGAACGTGCCGACGGCGCTCCTGATCATGCTGCCTTACCTGATGGCGCTGGTGGCGGTGGGCGGGCTCGTCGGCCGGCAGACGGCGCCGTCGTACCTGACCCGGGCCTACGTGCGATGAGCGCCGCGGCCGGCTCCGCCGACGTGCGCATCGCCGCTGCGGGCTTCACGTTCCGGGCGAAGTTCCATCCCGACGCGCCGCGCACCGTCGCCGCCTTCCGCCGGCTGCTGCCCTACCGGCAGCGCCTGATCCACGTGCGCTGGAGCGGCGAGGCGGTGTGGATTCCGCTCGGCGACTTCGACCTCGGCGTCGGCTTCGAGAACCACACCCGCTTTCCCTCCGCCGGCGACGTGCTGTTCTATCCCGGCGGCGACAGCGAAGCCGAGCTGCTGATCGCCTACGGCGCCTGCAGCTTCGCGAGCAAGGTCGGGCCGCTGGCCGGGAATCACTTCCTCACCGTCTTCGATGGCGTCGACACTCTGCGCGAGCTCGGACGGCGAGTGCTGTGGGAAGGCGCGCAGGACGTGAGCTTCGAGATCGACGCCTGAGGAGGACACGAGCGATGAGCGAGCGCGACGACGCCCTGCATCCCCTCGGCACCTCGCCGCAGACCCGCTGGCTCGCGGGCACCGACAGGGTCGACATGGCGAGCGCAGGGCCGCCGCCGCGGCCGCTCACCCTCGCGACCACGCCGCAGCAGGTCACGCTCGACCTCGGGCGGACGGTGCTCATGATCATCGACATGCAGAACGACTTCTGCACCGGCGGCGGCTGGGTCGACCACCTCGGCCTCGACTACGCGCCCGACCGCGCGCCGATCGCGCCGCTGCAGCGCTTGCTGCCCACATGGCGTGCGGCCGGCGGCGCGGTGGTGTGGGTCAACTGGGGCAACCGGCCGGACCTCGCCAACATGCCGCCCAACCAGCATCACCTCTACAAGCCCGCGGGGCAGGGCATCGGCCTGGGCGATCCCTTGCCCGGCCACGGGGCGCGCGTCCTCGAGAAAGACAGCTGGGCGGCCGCCGTGGTCGACGAGCTGGAGATCGCGCCCGCCGACATCCGCGTCGACAAGTACCGCATCAGCGGCTTCTGGGACACGCCGCTCGACTCGATCCTGCGCAACCTCGGCACCCGCACGATCCTCTTCGCCGGCGTCAACACCGACCAGTGCGTGCTGTGCACGCTGACCGACGCGAATTTCCTCGGCTACGGCTGCGTGCTGCTCGAGGATTGCTGTGCCACCACCTCGCCCGCGTTCTGCACCGAGGCGGCCGTGTGGAACGTGCGCAAGTGCTTCGGCTTCGTCACCGATTCGCACGAGCTGCTGCGCCGGCTGGCGTGAGGACGTCGACAGGGCGAAGGTCGCATTAGTATTCCCCGTCGCCTATCGCGGAGCGGGGGAAGCATGCAGTCTCTGGATCCTTCAGTCGTCGGCAGCTGGCACGCCCACGTCTATTTCGACGCCTCCAGCCGCGAGGCTGCGTGGGCCTTGCGCCAGACGATCGAAGCGCAGATGGCCGGTCGGATGGAGATGGGGCGCTTTCACGAAAGGCCCGTCGGCCCGCATCCGATGTGGAGCTACCAGCTGGCGATTGCTCCGGCCGACTTCCCCTACGTCGTGAGCTGGCTCGCGCTGAACCACGGCGCCCTCGATGTCTTCATCCATCCGAACACCGGCGACGAGCTGCGCGACCATCGGGACTGCGCGCTCTGGCTGGGCAAGTCGTACACCTTGAACCTGGCGGCCTTGGCTGAATGACCGTCCTTCAGGCGAACTAGGCACTGTCGCGTTCAACCACCGAGAAGCCGAGATTGGCGATGCGCTCATGGGCGTCTTTGCCCTCCAGGTGGGCCAGCAGCATCTGCCCGGCGCGAAGCCCCATCTCGCCGGCCCGCACCTGCATCGAGGTGAGACGGGGTTCGATGCTGGCCGCGATCGGCAGGTCCGCGAAGCCCATGATCGCCAGGTCGCGCGGCACCGCGATGCGGCGACGCGCACACTCGAACAGCGCGCCGGCGGCAAGCATGTCATTGCTGCAGAAGAGCGCGCGGGGCGGGGCGGCCGCGCCCATGAGCTCGGCCAACGCCGCGGCGGCATCGGCCGGGGACGCTGGCACCGCCAACTGAACGCTCGCGACTTCACCCGCGCCGGCCTCACGCGCCGCTTCGCGAAATCCCTGCAGTCGGGCGATCGATCGATCGTCCGTTCCGCCGATGTAGGCCAGGCGCGTGTGGCCCTTGCCCAGCAGGTAGTGCCCGGCGGCAAACCCGGCGGCGTGGTTCGAGAAGCCGACCAGGAGGTGGATCGGCCGGTCGCTCAGGTCCCAGGTTTCCACCACGGGGATGCCGGCGCGCACGATGCTGCTGCGCACGCCGCGCGCGTGGTGCACGCCGGTCAACACCAGTCCGTCCACGCGCCGTCCCAGGAAGGCCTGCACCAGAGCGCTTTCTTCCTCCAGGCGGTAGTTCGTCTGCCCGAGCAGCAGCTGATAGCGATGCGACGCGAGGGCCTGCGCCAGGCCGTCGATCGTGTCGGAGAAGATCGAGCTGTTGACCGTCGGCACGATCACGGCCACGGTGCGCGAGCGATTGGAGGCCAGGCTGCCGGCCGTCAGATTAGGCACGTAGCGCAGCCGCTCGATCGCCGCGCGAACGGCTCGCAATGTGGCTGGGGAGAGCTTGTCGGGCGCATTCAACGCACGCGACACGGTGATCGCCGAAACCCCGGCCGCACGCGCCACGTCCTCCATGCGCACGCTGTCGGGCGGCGCCCTGCGCTTGCGCGGCGGGGGTGCGGGAGACATCGAGGGAAGCGGGCGAGGGTTTAGCCGTGCTTGACAGTGATCCAGGCATCCACCAGCATGAATGTTAGCGCAACCATCGACGGCGCCGAAGGCAGAAGCGAAAGGAACGACCTGTGGCCGACATCGATGCCCAAGGCCTGGCGCAATACCGTCGCGACGGTTTCATCATCGTCGAGGAGCTGCTCGACGACCTGACGCGCCGACGCATGAAGCAGGTGCTCGCCGAGCTGATCGAAGGCGCGCGTGCGGTGAGCGCGCATGACGATGTCTATGACCTCGAGCCGACGCACAGCGCGACCCAGCCTCGTGTACGGCGTATCAAGAAGCCGCACCTGGTGCATCCGGTCTTTGCCGAGTTCATGCGCTCGCCGCGGTTGCTGGCCGTGCTGAGCGCGCTGCTCGGCCCCAGCGGCGTCCGGCTGCACGGCTCGAAGCTCAACCTGAAGGCACCCGAGTTCGGCTCGCCGGTGGAATGGCACCAGGACTGGGCCTTCTATCCGCACACCAACGACGACCTTCTGGCCGTGGGCGTGCTGCTCGACGATGCCACGGACCAGAACGGGCCGATGATGGTGCTGCCGGGCAGCCACCGCGGCCCCACCTTCGACCATCACGGGTCCGACGGCCGCTTCTGCGGCGCCATGGAGCCGGGGCGCGACGGCCTCGACTTTCGCCGCGCCACGGCCCTGACCGCTCCGGCAGGCGCCTGCTCGTTTCACCATGTGCGCGCGGTGCATGGTTCGGCACAGAACACGTCGCCGCACTCGCGCAACCTGCTGCTCTACGAATTTGCCGCGGCCGACGCCTTCCCGCTGCTCGGCATCCCCGATTGGGACGATTTCAATGCCAGGTTGCTGGTCGGCGAGCCGACGGTGGTGCCGCGCACCGTCGATTGTCCGATCCGCATGCCGCTGCCGCCGGCGGCGAACCAGGGCTCGATCTACGAGAACCAGACGGCGCTGCAGCGCCGCTATTTCGAACCGGCGCCGGTGGCCGTGCCACGGCAGTCGACCTGAACGCATCCCAAGGAGACGACGACATGCCTGCATTTCCCAAGCGAGCGGCCCTGCTGGCCGCCCTGACGGCACTGGCCTGCGGCGCGCAGGCCCAGACGACTCTGACTTTCGGCGGGTCCGACGCTCTCGGCTCCATCCTCGACCGCCAGAACCTGCGCTTCACCGCCTGCGTCAACGACAAGGCTGCCGGCAAGCTCAAGGTCAATTTCATCCAGGGCGAACAGCTCGGCAGCGACGTCCAGGTGATCGAGCAGACGATGCAGGGCTCGGTTCAGATCTACGGCGACGTGCTCGACTGGTATGCCAACTGGGTCAAGGACTACGCCATCCTGGCCTGGGGCTTCACCTTCCGCGACGCCGAGCACATGCAGAAGTTCCTCGACAGTCCCACCTACGCGGCGATGGCCGAGAAGCTGCGCAAGGAACAGGGCCTGCGGATTCTGGCAGCCGCGCCGACGCAGCCGCGGATCCTGTTCTCGAAGAAGGCGGTCGGCTCCCTGAGCGACCTCAACGGCGTCAAGATGCGGGTGCCCGAGATCAAGACCTACCTGACGCTTTGGGAAACCTTGGGCACGCGGCCGTCGCGGCTGGCCTGGGGCGAGATCTACCTCGGGCTCAAGACCGGTGTGGTCGAGGCCGCCGAAGGGCCGATCTCCTCGGCCTACGCCGCCAAGTTCCATGAGGCGGCGCCGAATGTCATCCGCACCGATCACCTCATGTCGTCGGCCCACATCACCATCAACGAAAAGGCCTTCACGTCGCTCCCGCCGGACATGCAGAAGCTGGTCACCGATTGCGCGGTCGAGGCGGTGCAGAACACGCGCAAGACGGCACAGGCGGAAACCGAGGACGTGGTCCGCAAGATGGCTGCAGAAGGCGCGAAGGTCACGTCCATCGACAAGGGGCCGATCCAGGCGCGCGCCAGGGAAGGCGTCGCCAAGATGGAGAAGGACGGGGCGTGGTCCAGCGGCCTATGGGAACAGATCCAGAAGCTGTAGCCGCATGCTGCCTCGCTACATGCGCCTGATCGAGCGCATCGGCACCGTCGAGCGCGCCCTCGGAATCACGCTGATCCTGTACATGGTCGGCGCGATCACGGTGCAGGTGTTCACCCGCTATGCCCTCGGCCGGCCGATCGCCTGGGTCGAGGAGTCGGCCACCTACGCCTTCATCTGGATGTCCTTCGTCGGCGCCAGCGTCGGGCTGAAGCAGGGCCGCCACATCCTCATCGCCACCTTCGGCGCGCATCTGCCGTCACGCCTAGCCGCCGGCCTGCGGGCGCTCGTCTGGGTGCTGGTGCTGCTGACGCTGGTGGTGCTGGTGGTGCAGGGCTGGAAGGTGATGGGCGTCGAAGGCCGCTCGTCGACGATCTCGCTGCCGATCGAGCTGCCGCGCAGCTGGTTCTATTCGCTGCCCCTGACGCTTTCGGCGGCGTCGATGATCCTCACCGCGCTATACCTTCTGTTGGAGGATCTGCCGGTGATCGCCGGCCGACCGCCGGCGCGGGGCCTGGGCGGCACAGCCCCCGGAACCGAGGCGGTGCCGCTGTGACCCTGACCGTCCTGTTCGGCCTGTTCGCGCTGCTGGTGATCATCGAAGTGCCGGTGGCGTTCGCGATGGGGCTGGCCTCGATCGCGACCATCGCCTTCACCCAGCCGATCCCGCTGACGATCGTGGTGCAGCGCATGGGCACCGGCCTGGACAGCTTCGTGCTGATCGCCATCCCGCTGTTTGTGCTCGCCGGCCACCTGCTCAACCGCGCCGGCATCGCCGACCGCATCTTCGAGTTCGCCGCCGCGCTGGTGGGGCATGTTCGCGGCGGCCTGGCGCACGTCAACGTGGTGGCGAGCATGATCTTCGCCGGCATGAGCGGGGTCGCGCAGGCCGATGCCGCCGGTCTCGGCGTGGTCGAGGTGAACGCCATGCGCAAGGAGGGCTTCGATCCGGCCTTCGCCGCGGCCGTCAGCGCGGCCTCAGCCATCATCGGTCCGATCATCCCGCCTTCGGTGATCATGGTCGTCTACGCGGTGCTGGTGCAGGTTTCGGTGGCCGACCTGTTCCTCGCCGGCATCCTGCCTGGCGTCCTGATGGGCTTCGCGTTGATGGCGATGATCTACTGGCTCGTCGGCACCGGGCGGGTCGTCGCCCCGCCCACGAAGGCGATGTCCTATCCGCGACTGGGTCGCACCTTCGTGCGTGCGCTGCCGGCACTGGCGGCACCCATCCTGCTGACGGTGGGGCTGCTCGCGGGAGTGGCCACGCCCACCGAGCTGGGTGCCCTGACGGTCGTCTACGCTGCAGCGCTGGGCTTCCTGCAGCGCGAGCTGACGATGAAAGACCTGGTCGGCGCAACGCGCGAAACGCTGATCACCTGCGGCGTGCTGATCTTCATCATCGCCTGCGCCGTGCCTTTCGGCTGGATCGTCGCCACCTCGCAGGCGCCGATGAAGCTGGCGGCGCTGATGATGTCGATCTCCGAGAACAAGTACGTGATCCTGGCGATCATCAACATCGCGCTGCTGATCATCGGCTGCTTCATGGAGACGACCGCGATCCTGCTCATCGCGACGCCGACGCTGTTTCCGACCATCGTCGCCCTGGGCATCGACCCGGTGCACTTCGGCATCATCCTGGTCGTCAACCTTCTGATCGGCACGCTGACACCGCCCTTCGGCGTCATCCTGTTCATCATGATGGACATCGCCAAGATCAGCCTGGCGCGAATGTCGCGCGCCGTCCTGCCGTTCTATCTGCCGCTGTTCCTGACGCTGATGGTCATCACCTACTGGCCCGACTTCGTGCTCGCGGTGCCGCGGTTCTTCGGAAAGGCCAACTAAGCGGCCGCAGCGCCTCTATGAACTGCCGCCGATCCTCGACGTTCGAATCAGCCTACTTTCGCTCCCCAGGCTCGAACAGCTCGACGGGATTGCCATCGGGATCCAGAAGCTGGATCTGGCTGCCCGCGGGACCGGTTTCGATGGCGTTGCGGAACGCGACTCCGGTGCTGCGCAGCGCTTCGACGATGGCGGGCAGCCCTTTCACCTGAAGCACCACGCGATTCGAGCCGCCCGGGCTCTGTCGTCCACCGTCCGGCAAGGGCCGCGAACCCGAAGCGTCCGGGCCGCTGAGGAGGATCTTCAGCGGACCCAGCCCGACGGTCGCAAAGGCCGGGAGGTGTTGATGCTCCAGGTCGAAGCCCAAGGATCCGACATAGAACTCCACGGCTCGCTTGACGTCGGTCACCAGGTAGCGGACACCGTGAAACTCGGCCGCCGGACGGTCGAGGTCGGGTCTCGCGGTCGAAAGCGGGGAAGGCGCATTCATCAGGCACTCCTTTCCTGGGGATCACCTGGATCGCTGGCAATGCGCATGCCTCATGGCGGGCCCCGGGGCGAGTTCGGCGCCGCTCCATGCAGGATCCCGCTCCGGCCCGAGCCAACTGGGTGTCTCGCTAGGCGGCAACGCGCACGGGCGCCGCTTCCTGCCGCTGGGCGGCGAGCGTTTGCGCCAGCAGGTGGGCGAGGCCGTAGACGGCGTCGATGTGCGGCGTGGCGACGCCGGTGAGCCGGCCGAGCTCCATCACCGAGCCGACGAGCGCTTCGAGCTCCGGCTCGCGCCCCGCCTCGATGTCCTGGAGCATCGACGTCTTGTGCTTGCCGACCTTCGCCGCGCCGGCGATGCGCCGCTCGAGGCTGACGCGAAACGCGATGCCGAGCTTCTCGCCGACCGCCTGCGCCTCGCTCATCATCTCCGCCGCCAGGGCGCGCGTGGCGTCGTCCTCGCAGATGTCGACCAGGGTCGCTCGGGTGAGGGCGCTGATCGGATTGAAGGTCAGGTTGCCCCAGAGCTTGAGCCAGATCTCGGCGCGGATGTCGTCGAGGATCGGCGCCTTGAATCCGGCACCGACGAAGCACTCGGAAATCCGCGTCGCCCGCTCGCTGCAGGATCCGTCGAGCTCGCCCAGGGGCAGCCGGTCGCCCTCGATGTGGGCGACGACGCCGGGGGCCACCAGCTCGGAGGCCGGATACACCACGCAGCCCAGCACCTGATCCGGCGGAAGGTGGCGGGCGAGCGTGCCGAACGGATCGACGCTGTGCACGACCGTGCCCGCGAGCGCGCCGCCATGCCGATGGAAGTACCAGTAGGGGATGCCGTTCTGCAGGGTCACGACGACGGTCTGCGGCCCGACGAGGCGCGCCGCGTCGGCCGCGACGTTCGCGAGCTGATGCGCCTTCACCGCCAGCATGACGACGTCCTGCACGCCGACGGCGGCGTAGTCGTTCGACGCTTTGACCGCGCGCACGGTCGTATCGCTGCCGTCCTTCGCAAGGAGGCAGATGCCTTGCCGCCGGATCGCCTCCAGGTTCGCGCCGCGCACCATGAGGGTGACGTCGCACCCTGCCGCCGCGAGCCTGCCGCCCACGAGGCCGCCGATGGCCCCCGCTCCGATCACGGCAATCTTGATGTCGCACTCCCGCCTGATTCCGTTGGCGACGATCCTGCGGGAAGCGATGCATTACGGAAAATGAATTGTTTTGATGTTCACGATATATGCGGAGTTATGAATGGCGGGAGACGGCTGGCAGCACGCCGCTCGACACCCCCCTTCCTGCGCAGAGGCCTGTATCCTGAGCCTCGTCCGGCGCGAGCGTGTCGTACCCGCCGCAGCCGGCCCGCTGCGCTCTCGAGGACGGCGATGACATCATCGGCTCGCCACTCGCGCCCGATCCTCTCGTGCGCCGCGGCCGTCGTTCTGGCAGTGAACCCGGCGTTTGTCGCCACGGCGGCTTCGGCGATTCCCGATCCCTGCAAGCTCGTGACCGTGGCGGAGATCCAGCAGATCGTCGGCCCGCTCGACGGCGCGCCGAGGGCGACCGATCCCAAGTCGGGCGAGATCACGTGCACCTACTCCCCAGCGAAGGGGCCGAGCTACGTCGACGTCAGCCTGCACGATGGCGACCTGGCCGCGTGGAAGAAGAGAAACGGCGGCAAGAATCCGGTGGCCCTGCCGGAGTTCGGAAGCGACGCATTCGTGAACCCCGACTTCGAGGACTCCGCAGACCTGTACGCGAAGAAGGGCAGCCTCATCCTGCGGGTCACCATGCCCAAAGGGCCCCAATCGGTCGAGGCCGTCAAGGCGATTGCCAGAAAGGCGTTGCCGCGCCTTTGACTCTCCGCCCGACGTCGATTCGCCAGTTGGAAGTGCGACGCCAGCACGGGCGCAGCGCGGCGATCCTGCTCCTGGCCGCCGGGTGCCTTTGCGCGCCACTGGCGCACGCGCAGGAGGAGCCGAAGGAGACCCCGTCGCCCTGGGTGTTGCTGCCGACGTTCTCGAACAACCCGAAGCTCGGCACGTCGGTGGGGGCGCTGGTCGGCTATCTCCACAAGTTCGATGCGCAGTCGCAGCTGTCCATCTTCGGCGTGAGCGCGCAGTACACCTCCACGGACTCGGCCACCGCTGTGCTGTTCGCCCGCACCTCGTTCGCCGCCGACCAGCATCGGCTGAACGTGTTCGCCCTCGGCGGCCGGATCAGGAACGACTACGACGACTTCCTCGGAACGGGCACGCCCCTGAAGTCCGAAGATCACATTCGCTCTTTCGCCGTGCGCTACCTCTACCGCGTGATGGACGACTGGTTCGTCGGCGCCCAGGCGCTGTCCACGAACTACCAGATCGTCGGACAGACGGCGCTCGACGACGATCTGCTCGGCCTGCTCGGACTGACCGGGTTCAAGGCCGGGGGCGTGGGTCCGGTCGGCTACCACGATTCCCGCGATCGCCCGGATGCGCCGCAGCGCGGATGGGTCCTGAACTTCAACGGCGTCTTCTATCGCCAGAGCGTCGAAGGCGGCGACAACTTCGAGGTCTACCGGCTCGACTACCGGCACTTCTGGAGCCATGGAGAGGGCCACGTGTTCGCGCTGCGGCAGAGCAACCAATGGACGCACGATGCGCCGCCGGGGGCCTTTGCGCCGGTGCTGCTGCGCGGCTACACGGCCGGAGAGTACCTCGGCAAGTCGATGTCCTCGATCGAAGTCGAGGAGCGTCATCGGCTTGCCGAACGCTGGACGGCCACGCTGTTCGGCGGCGTCGCCTGCCTTTACGGCGCCAATCGCAACGGTTGCTCGGGATCGGACCGCTTCCCCAGTGCCGGCGTCGGCGTGCAGTACATCCTCAAGCCCGCCCAGGGCATCGTCGCCAACCTGGAGGCCGCGGTCGGCAAGGACGGCAACAAGGCGCTGCTTTTCAAAATGGGATACGCCTGGTGAACGGGCGCGGTATGGTGGCGAATCGCCAATGGAGGAACCGTCGATGAAGATCGCCTTTTTCGGAGCCGGACTGATGGGCAGCGGCTTCGTCCGCCGGCTGCGTGCCGTCGGCCACGAGGTCAACGTCTGGAATCGCAGCGCCGAGAAGGCGCGCGCCCTCGAGGCCGACGGCGCCCGTGCGTTCGCCGACCCTGCCGCCGCCCTCGCTGGCGCCGAGCGCCTGCACCTCTCGCTCGCCGACGATGCTTCGGTCGATGCCGTTCTCGAGTCGCTCGCCGACGCGATTGCGCCCGGCGTGTGGATCGTCGACCACACGACCACCGCCGTCACGCCGACCGCCGAGCGGGTCCGTCGCTGGGAGGGGCGCGGCCGGACCTTCGTCCACGCGCCGGTGTTCATGGCGCCGGCCAACGCGCTCGAAGGCACGGGGCTCATGCTCGTCGCCGGCGCACGGGCCCGCCACGACACGCTACTGCCCGAGCTGCAGAAGATGACCGGCACCGTCGCCTTCATGGGTGAAGCGCCCGAGCGCGCCGCCGCGTTCAAGCTGTTCGGCAACATGACGCTGATCGGCATCATGGGCGTGCTCGGCGACGTCAACCGGCTCGCCCACGCGGTGGGCATTTCCACCGCCGAGGCGTTCGCGCTCTTCAAGCAGTTCAATCCGGGTCAGATGCTGCCCGCGCGCGCGGCGCGGATCGAGTCGGGCGACGTGACCAAGCCCTCGTTCGAGGTGGCGATGGCGCGCAAGGACGTCCGCCTGATGATCGAGGAAGCGCGCCGCGGCGGCGTCGAGCTGTTCGTCATGCCCGGGGTCGCGGCGATGTTCGACGCCGCGATCGCCCGGGGCGAAGGCGCGCTCGACGCCGCGGTGGCGGCGCGCATCCCTGGGTGAAGGTCCGCCTGGCTTCCCCTTCGGGCGGGAATCCGGGCTGCCGGCTTCGCAGGGTCAGGCGGCCGCGAGGCGATACCAGGCCACGCCGTCGGCATCGAGCGAGCTCGTGACCTCGCCGCGATGCACCAGGTGGTTCAGGCAGGCGATGCCTTCTCCGGTGGCCATGCCCAGCAGCGGCACGTCGATCTCGCCGATCGGGCGGGCGAAGAGCGCGCTGAAGACGTCGACCGCCCGCTTCGGCTCGGCGAGGGTCCGGCGCAGCCGGCGCAGCGAGGTTTCCTGGCCGCGCGCCAGCGCATCGATGCGTGCATGCAGGCCGCGGAAGCATTCGTTGTGCGCCGGCAGCACCAGCACGTCGTCGGGAATCTCTTGCTTGAGCCGGGCCAGCGAGTCCAGCCAGTTGCTCATCGGGTCGGCTTCGGGCTCGGTCGGGTGGACCGAGACATTCGACGAAATCCGCGGCAGGATCTGGTCGCCCGAGATCAGGACCTTCAGGCTCGGGCAGTACAGGCAGGCGTGCTCGGGCGAATGGCCGCTGCCGACCACCACGCGCCAGGTGTTGGCGCCGATGCGCAGTTCCTCGCCGTCCTGGATCCGCCGGAAGCTGTCGGGCAGGGCGTGGATGTGCTTGCCGAAGTTGCCGAAGCGCGCGCGGTAGGTCTCGATCGCCCGCGCGCCCCAGCCGGCGCGACGGAAGAACTCGATCGCGTCGTCCGGCGCCTCGCGCCCGGTGTCGGACACCATGACCCGGCAGGTCAGGTACTCGAGCCGCGTCATCCACAGGCGCACGCCGAACCGGCGTGTCATCCAGCCGGCCATGCCGACATGGTCGGGATGCATGTGGGTGACGAACACGCGGGTCAGCGGGCGCTCGTCGGGCGCGTTGGCGAACACCTCGCGCCAGACGAGGACCGTCTCCTCGTTGCGCACGCCGGTGTCGACGATGGCCCAGCCGTCGCCGTCGTCAAGCGCCCAGAGGTTGATGTGGTTGAGCGCGTAGGGCAGGGGCATGCGGATCCAGTGCACCCCGGGCGCCACCTCGAGCGCCTGGCCGCGGGCCGGGGGCCCCTCGAACGGGTAGATCAGGGTCGGCTTGGGCGCCGCGTCCGTTTCCTCCAGGCCATCCATCGTCATGCTCCTCGCGCCATGGAGCGATCCTAAGCCCCCTGGTCGGCCCGGGCGAGAGCCACGGCATCGGCACCGGCGGGGAACCGGAGTTGCCCGGAGCGGTCGGTGGCGGCGCGCCAGACCGCTTCGGCCACGTCGGCTTCCGTCGTCACGGCGCTGACTGCCGCGTAGGCCGCGAAGACGCGCTGCGCGAACGGCGCATAGGCTTCGGTGATCAGCCCCTGCATGCGCTCGCCGCTGTTGCTGGTGAAGCGCGTGGTCGGTGCGTAACCCGGCTCGACCAGCTTCACGCCGACCCCGAAGGCCTCCAACTCGAAGGCGAGCGAAGCGGTGAAGCCCTCGATCGCCGTCTTGCTGGCGGTATAGGCGGCGACCAGCGGCATGGGCGCCAGCGTCGCGCTCGAGGTCACGTTGACGATGACGCCAGTGCGCCGCGCACGGAACTGCGGCAGAGCCGCCTGAGTCATCGCCATCACGCCGAAGGTGTTGGTGTCGAAGATCGCGCGCGTCGTCGCCATCGGCGTCGCCTCGAATGCACCGAAGAGGCCGATGCCGGCGTTGTTGACCAGCACGTCGATGGGACCGCTCTGCTCGAGCGCCGCGCCGATGCTTTCCGGCCTTGTCACGTCCAGCGCCAGAACGCGCAGCCGCTCGGAGCGCGGCAGGAGATCCTCGCGCGGGCTTCGCATCGTCGCGACGACGTTCCACCCCTGCGTGTGGAAATGGCGGGCGGTCTCCAGGCCATAGCCGGAGGAGCAGCCGGTGATCAGGACGGTCTTCATCGTGGTTTCCATGGAGGTGGTGGGGATGGATCGCACGATAGGGGGCTATGGCAGGACGATCTACAATCAACAGTCCGGTTTTTGTTTGCAATCGTCCTGCCATGAGTGATCCGCTCGCGGAAGTCATCGCCCTGCTGCAGCCGCGCACGGTGTTCTCGAAATGCATCAGCGGTGCCGGTCGCTGGGGCGTTCGCTACTCCGAATTCGGCCAGCCGAGCTTCTGCGCCGTGCTCCATGGCAGCTGCCGTCTCGCGGTCGACGGCGAGGAACCCCTCGCTCTCGCGGCGGGCGACTTCGTGCTGCTGCCGGCGACGCCCGGCTTCACCCTGTCGGGGTTCGAGCCGGTGACCCCGGTCCGCATCGACCCCAAAGCCGCTTCGACGCCCAGGGGCGAAGTCCGCCACGGGGCACGCCAAGGGCCGCCCGACGTGCGCCTGCTCGGCGGCTGGTTCGTCTTCGATTCGCCCGATGCCGGCTTGCTGCTGTCGCTGCTACCGACGTTGCTGCACGTTCGCGGCCTCGAGCGCTTCTCGACCCTGGTCCAGCTCGTCGATGGCGAGGCGTGTGGGCAGCGGCCGGGGCGCGATCTCGTCCTCTCGCGTCTGGTCGACATCCTGCTCATCGAGGCCCTGCGTTCCACCGCGGGAGATGCGGCGCCGCCGGGGCTGCTGCGCGGCCTGGCCGATGCACGGGTCGCCCGGGCCCTGCGGCATGTGCACGACGACCCGGCGCACGCCTGGACGGTGACGCAGCTGGCGACGAAGGCGGCGCTTTCGCGCTCGGCCTTCCACGAGCGCTTTACCCGCGCGGTGGGCCTGCCGCCCATGGAATACCTGCTGGCCTGGCGCATGGCGCTGGCGAAGAATCTGCTGCGCAGCCAGGCACTCGGGATCGCCGAAGTGGCCGAACGCGTGGGCTACGGTTCGGCGAGCACCTTCAGCACCGCGTTCAGCCGTCACGTCGGGCAGCCGCCGGGACGCTATGCCGCCGCCGGGCCCGGCCTTCACTGAAGACCGACGGGCACGACCGGATGAACGGCGTGCTGACCGGGGTCCAGGTGGCGACGAGTCTCCTGGGCGGCGGGGCCGTCGGCCTAGCGATCCGAAGAGGCGACCGCCGGCCACTCCGCGTTGAGCGCGGCCACCAGGGCCTCCGCGTCGGTGAGGTCGAGGCAAAGGGGCGAGAGCGACCCCTGGTTGGCAAAGGTCTCCCATTCGCTGGAATCGCCCCGCTTGACCCGCCGGACGATGTAGACCGAGCCTTCGCGACACACCTCCCAGGGACGGTCGATGGCAGGCTTGCGAAGCGTCGCCATCCGGCCGCTGGGCAGTCTTAGCTTGATGGGGGGAGGCATCGGGCGGTCCGTCCTGTCGCACCCGTCATGGGCATCAGCCGTGCCCACCGTGGGCCGGATCGCCCCGAGATTGCGCCGGATTCGCGAGCCTTGTCGGCGCGGCTACAAGACCCTTCTCGCCGCTATTTGGCCTTGACGCAGTGGAACTGCAGCTCGGGCCGCGCCTGTCCGGGCCGCGCAGGTGCTGCCGGACTGCCGGCTTGCATGACCAGTCCCTTCTTCCGACAGTACTCCGTCGCCCTCGCCACGGCCTGGGCTCGTTGCTGCTCCTTGGAAGCAGGCGCCGACGGGGAGGCGCAAGCTGCGAGCGCGAGGACGAGTCCCAGTCCTGCGACTTTCGGAAACCACCGGCGCATTCGCAACTCCCGGCCGAGCTCGTGGACAACCGTCCATCAGGTTGGGCAAACGACGCGCCTCGTGCGCTGCGCTAGCCGGCGTGCACCCAGCCGTAGCGGGTATGGCTGGGCATCGCTCCGGCCTGCAGGTACTCGCGCCGCGCCAGCGCCAGCTTGTCGGCCGGCAGTCCCGGATATTCGAGCAGCGACTTTAGCGGCACCGAGATCCGGTTCTCGTAATCGCGCGGCAGCGGCTTGTAGACGCCGCCGACGGCATCGCCGGCGGCGAGACCCTGCGCCGGGATCTTGTAGAGCCGCGCCGAGTTGAGGCCGAGGATCTTGCGCTTGGCGGTGAGCGTGAGCTCCGGGTAGCCGAAGCGGCGGCGCATCTCCTCGGGGATCTGGAAGCGCCACAGCGCCTCGATCTGCCACTGCGGCGAGCCGTTGAAGACGCAGTCGGAGCCGAACACGATCCGGTCCTCGCCGAAGTACTTCAGCAGCTGCCCGAACATGTGCGCGCACACCGTCGGCCAGGTGACGACGTTGTTGGCGAAGGTCGAGCCGATCTCGGCGTAGACGTTGGAAAGCTGGCCGCAGGTCTGGCCGAACTGCGTCAGCCACGGCAGGTTGGGCACGCCGTTGAGATAGTTGCGCTCGGCGAGGATGTCGTCGAGCACCGGCCGCGACCAGGCGAACGGCACCATCCCGCCCCAGCAGGCGTGATAGATGATGAAGTTGAAGTGCGGCCAGTCGCGCGAGGCCTTGGGGATGTCGATCGGATTGCCCATCTCCGGCGTGTCGACGGGCGAGGGCGAGAAGCCCTTGTGGATGCAGATGTTGAAGAAGCCGGGGTGGCGCTCGAGCTGCTCCTTGTGCCGGGTGATCAGCTCGTAGGTCGGGTAGACGACCTTCTCGTCGTCGAGCCGCCAGCGGCGCATCGGGCTCGCCGGATCGTCGTCGGCCTTGGCGGCGAAGGCGATGTTGTAGCCCTTCCACGAGTCCGGATGGTTCTCCTGGATCTGCCGCTCCATGAACTCGAGATTCGGCACCCCGGGGTAGAGCTGGCCGTGGGCGAGCATGCGCTGCGAGCCGGAGATGCGGTTGACGAAGTTGCGGATCGCCGCCGTCTGCCGCGCGGTGAGGTTCACGACCTGCTGCGATTCGGTGTAGTTCTGCGGCGGCCGCCCCTTCGGATCGCCGGGCGGGAAGACGCCGAGCGTGGCGGCGCTGAGCAGCCCCACCGTCACCTGGCTGTCGAAGTAGACGTCCTGGATGAAACGGCTGAAGTGCAGCGATTCGCTGTTGATCGCCGCGCCGGCGCGCTTGGGGTCGAGCGCCGCCCACGGCCGGCCGAGCTCATCGACCTGGCCTTCGAGCTGGAACGGGTTCTTCTTGAAGTTCGAGCCCGCCACCGCCGACGGGCCCTGCACGAAGGCGAGGAATACATGCGGTCCGTTCTGGCTCGAGCGCACCATGTGCAGCTGGTCGTCGAACACGAACAGATCGGCCGGGGGCGCGTTCGGCAGGGCCGCGTCGGGCTGGTAGAGCTCCTCGCGGTCGACGCTGAAGAATTGACCGTAGACCTCGTTCATCGCCAGGAAGCTCGCCGCCACGCCGCCGGCGCCGGCCAGGAAGCGGCGCCGGCCGAGGCCGAGGCGCCGGCCGGCGGCATCGGCAAGACCGGCGATGCGCTGCTCGACCCGGCGCTGCTCGGCGGTCTGCGGGATCGGCATGTGCTCGCCGTTCGAGATCATCCGCGTCGGCACCGGCGAATGCAGCTCGTCCACGTCGTCGGCGCGGGCCAGCTTCGCGAGCTGCTCGTCGCTCAGCCAGACATCCTCTTCCCGGTCTCCTCGTGTCGTCATTCAGGGCTCCTGCGGAGGGCGGTGTTGTCGCCTCGGTCGGCGAAGGGTGTGTCTCCAGTATGGCGAAAGCGGCGGCGGCCGTCGATCGGCGTCGGCACGGGTCGCGGCACTCGTCGGGCCGTTTGCGCTGCGTCAAGGGCGGCCGACGCCGTCGCCCCTACGCTTGCCTCAACTCGTCGCACAGGAGAAGAACCATGTTCAAGCTGAATGTCGGAAACCTCGACCGGGCGGTGCGCATGCTCCTGGGCTTTGCCCTCATCGCCCTGGCCGCCACGGGCGTGATCGGTTATTGGGGCTACATCGGCATCGTCCTCGTCATCACGGGCGTGGTCGCCATGTGTCCGCTGTATTCGCTGTTCGGCTGGGGAACCACCTCGCGCTGAACGGGCGAATCACCCCTTCCCATGAGCCTGCTCCTCGAGATCCTGACCTGGCTCGGCGTGGCCGCTGTCGTCCTGGCGGTCGCGGGCCTGCTGCTCGTGGGGGTCCTGGCATGGCTCCTGAACCTGCCGATCGACGACGAGGAGCCGCGACAGAGCGCAAGGCGATGCTGATACGCTAGGGGTTTGTCTCCACGGCCGCGCCTCGCGGCCGGCCAGCTGCCCCGGTGAACTCAGCCGTCCACATTGCAGTCCTCGACGACGACGCAGAGATCACGCGTCTGCTTGCCGGCTATCTACAGAACCAGGGCTACCGGGTTTCCGAGACGCACGCCGGCCCGGCGCTGCTTCACCTCATGGCGGCCGATCCGCCCGACCTGGTGCTGCTCGACCTGGGCCTGCCCGGCGAGGACGGGTTCTCGATCGCCCGGCAGCTGCGCGAGCACTGGCGTTGCGGCCTGGTCATCGTCACCGGGCGGGGCGATGCGGTCGACAAGGTCGTCGGCCTGGAGGTCGGCGCCGACGACTACGTCACCAAGCCTTTCGACCTGCGCGAGCTTCTGGCACGCATCAAGGCGGTGCTGCGCCGGACCCTGGCCGCTCCGGCCCCGGTCGGCGCGCCCGCTGCCGAGGCGACGTCCCGGCGTTATCGCTTCGCCGACTGGGAGCTCGACCTCGCGGCGCGCCGCCTGCTCGATCCGGGCGGGCGGGAGGTGGCGCTCACCGGCGGGGAGTTCGACCTGCTTTCCGTCTTCCTCGCCCATCCCGGGCGCGTCCTGTCGCGCGACTTCCTGCTCGAGCAGACCCGCGGGCGCGAGGCTGCGCCCTTCGACCGGACCATCGACGTCCAGGTCGGGCGGCTGCGCAAGAAGCTCGAAACCGATGTCGACGATCCGCGGATCATCAAGTCGGTGCGCAGTGCCGGGTACATCCTGGTGCCGCCGGTGAGCGGCCGCTGATCGGCAGGGATGCACACCCCCGGGTCGCCCGCCTCGCCGCCGTCCTCTGGCGTGGGCGGGAACGACATCGACCGCGTCTTTCGCACCCTCTTCGACGCCTATCCCGATTCCCTGGTCGTCGCCGATGCGGGCGGCCGGATCGTCCTCGCCAATCCTTCGGCCGGCCACTTGCTCGGCTACTCGGTCGAGGAGCTGACCGGTCTGAGCATCGACGAGCTCGTGCCCGACAGCATCCGGCCGCGCCACGCCGCGTACCGCCACGCGTTCGCGCGCGAGCCGCAGGCCCGCCCCATGGGCAAGCAGACCGACCTGGTGGCGCGACGCAAGGACGGCAGCGAGGTGGTCGTCGAGATCGCCCTCAGCCCGCTCCACGACCACGGCCAGCCGCTGGTCGTCGCCGCGATCCGCGACATCGGCGCCTACCCGCGGATGAAGCAGGCCCTGCTTCGCGCCCACTACAGCGAGCTGCTCGCTCGGGTCGGGCGCCTGGCGGTCGACACCCGCGACCCCCAGGTGCTGCTCGACCGCGTGCCCGCCGCGGCCTCGGAGGCCTTGCAGGTCGAGGTGGCGATGGTCTATCTGCTCGAGCCGAGCCTGCTCGAGCTGCGCATCGCCGGCGGCGTCGGCCCGCTCCCGGGCGAGGCGATCGGCCGGCGGGTTCCCAACCGCCCGGACACCTCGCTCGGCTTCGTTCTCGCCCAGGGCCGGCCGGTCGTCATCGTCGACTACCGGCGCGAGACCCGCTTCAGCGTTCCCGCCGAGTACTTGAAGGCCGGGCTGACGAGCGCGGTCGGCGTGCCGATCTCCGACCGTGGCCGCACGATCGGCGTTCTCGTCGTCCGCTCGCGGGTCGGGCGCAGCTTCGGCGAGGACGAGGTGCGCTTTCTCGAGTCGCTCGCCAACCTGCTGGGAAGCGCGCTGCAGAGGGCGCAGTCGGAGGAAGCGCTCAATCATGCGTCGCGGCTCGAGAGCGTGGGGCAGCTCACCGGCGGCATCGCCCACGACTTCAACAACCTGCTGACCGTGATCCAGGGCAACCTGCAGGTGCTCGCCGAGCTGCCGCCCGATGCCGACCCGCTGCTGCGCCGGCAGCTCGTCGATTCCGCCTTCCGCGCCTCGCGCCGGGGTGCCGAGCTCACCGGCAAGCTGCTGGCGTTTTCCCGTCGCCAGGTGCTGCAGCCGGTCGACGTGGATGCCGTCGCGATGCTGCATTCGCTCGCCGACATGCTGCGGCGAACGCTCGACCAGCGGATCCGCATCGAGGTCGAGATCCCGCCTGGCGGCGTCGCGGTGCGCGCCGACCCGGGTCAGCTCGAGTCGGCCCTGCTCAACATCGCGATCAACGCGCGTGACGCCATGCCGGGCGGCGGCACGCTGCGCTTTCGCGGCGAGTTCTGCGCCATCCTGCCGGAGACGGTCGCTGCCGAGGTGGGTGCGGAAACGCCGGCCGATCGCTTCGTGGCGATCGCCATCGAGGACAGCGGCAGCGGCATGACCGCCGACGCACGAGAGCGGGCGTTCGAGCCCTTCTTCACCACCAAGGAGGCAGGCCGGGGCACCGGCCTGGGCCTCAGCACCGTGTACGGATTCGCCCGCCAGTCCCGCGGCGCGGTGACGCTCGAAAGCACGCTCGGCCGCGGCACCACCGTCACGCTCTATCTGCCTCGACCGCCCTCCGAGCGGTCCGCGCCGTCGCCCGAGGCCGAGTCCGACTGGACGGTGCCGCCGGGCCTCGGAGTGCTGCTGGTCGAGGACGATGCCGAGGTGCGCAGGGTGATGCGTCGTTTTCTCGAGGCCCTGGGCTGCGAGGTGAACGAGGCGGCGAGCGGCGAGCAGGCGGTGCTGCTGCTCGATACCGGCCGTCGCTTCGACCTGCTCCTGACCGACATCGCCCTCGGTTCGGGGATGCGCGGCACCGAGCTCGCCGCCCGGGCGCAGGACCGTTCGCCCGAGCTGGCGATCGTCCTCATGTCGGGCTACTCGGCCGAGCTCCTGGATGCGGACCGCGATTCGCCCCAGACCTGGGAGCTGCTGCGCAAGCCCTGCACCCGCGAGGAACTGGCGCTCGCAATCTCGCGGGTGATCGGCGCCGCCTGAGGCCGCCGGCGCTGTCCTACTGCAGTGTGACCGGGCTCGGCTCGAGGCAGCTCTGCACGAACTCCGAGAGGGCGGCGACGTCGGCGATGCGGATGTCGCGCCGCCCCTTCTCGGAGAAGGCGATGACCTTGCCGCGTGCCAGCTTCGACAAGGCGCGGCTCACCGTCTCGAGCGTCATCCCGAGGTAGTTGCCGATCTCGGCGCGGGTCATGCGCAGCGTGATCTGGTCGCAGCGCAGGCCGCTCTTGGCGAGCGAGTCCGCCCAGGAGCGCAGGAACTCGGCGACGCGCGCGGCGGCGGGCAGGGTGCACACCGACATCAGCGAGTCGCGGTCGCGGCCGATCTCGCGGCTCATCGCCTCGTGCAGCATGGTGAGGAGGGACGGGCAGCCGATGCTGGCCGAGAGCAGCTGGTCGTAGCGGATCGCCAGCACCTCGCCGGTGTCCATCGCCACGGCGTCGCAGGCGTACGAGCCGGCGGCGATGCCGTCGAAGCCGAGCCAGTCGCCGCGGAACTTGAGGCTCACGACCTGCTCGCGGCCGTCGGCGGCGAGGTTCACCAGCTTGAAGAAGCCGGAGGTCAGGACGTACAGGGTGTCGAACCGGTCGCCGGCCGCGAAGACGACGTCGCCGGCATGGACGACGCGCCGGCGCGGGGCTAGCCGATCGGTCAGCAGGCGGAGGTTGTCGGCGACCCGACGGCTGGCGCGGTCGTCTTCCTGCCGATCGTCGCTGCGCAGCGAGGGGAGGGCGGCGGCCGCGAGCTGCGTCCGGTCGGCTTCGTTGCGGATGGTCTCGAGCATGTCCGGCTCCCTGTGGTTGACGAATGTCGGTATGCGGCCATCCTAGGAAGCAAGCGACAACGCCAAGCCAACGCAACGCATCGCTCGGTCGCAGTGTGTAAATGGTGTGTGACAGCGTCGTAGCAGTCGGCATCGCCGCGCGCGGGGGTTGACGGATGTCAAGGTCGAGGCGGGGGGCATGGCTAGCCTTGGCCGACCGTGCTCATGTCCGATCCCTCCGCCTCGCCGATCTTGAGCAGCCTGCCCGCTGGAGCGATCCTCGGTCGTCTCCTGCCCGGCGAGCTGGCGCTGGTGCTCGCCAACGCCCGCCTGCTCGAGCGCCGGACCAGCCCGCTCGAGCGGCAGAGCCTGCTGCGCGGCAAGAACCTGGCCCTGATCTGCGCTTCGGCGAACGACGCCGATGCGCAGCTCTTCCAGCGCGCGGCGCTGGACCTCGGCGCCCATGTCGCCCACATCCGGCCGGACCTGTCGGAGCCGAGCAGCTCGGCGGTGTTCAAGCACACCGCGCGGATGCTCGGACGCCTCTACCAGGCGGTCGAGTGCCAAGGAGTGCAGCCGGCGGTCGTCGCCGAGGTCGGCCGGGAGGCCGGCATTCCGGTGTACGACGCCCTCGCCGGCCGCGACCATCCCCTCGCCCATCTGGCACGCTTTCTCGACGGTGGCGAGGAGGACGAGCGGAACCGCCGCCTCGTCGTCCAGGCCGTGCTGGTGAGCACGGTTTCCTGACGGGGCAGCTCGCGGCCGCGCATGAAAACGATCCAAGGAGACTCGATGAAAGCCGTTCACTTCTCCCGCCAGACCCTCTCCGGCGTCCTGGCGCTGGCCTGCGCCGCAGCGGTCGTGGCGGCGACGGCGCTCGATGCCGAAGCCCGGCTCGGTCCCGCCAGCCCGGCAGCGACGCCGCAGCACGCGCCGTCGGGACTCGTCCCGGACGACCCGTCACCGCACTGAGGAGCCTTCGATGCGACCCCATCCCACCATCCAGATCATCCGCGGCGAGCACAGCACGCTCTCCGCCGTGCTCCGCTCGATCGGCCTCTTGCTGACCGAGAGCCGCCGCCACGGCATCGAGCCCGACTTCCAGGTGCTGCGGGCGATGCTCTTCTACATCGACGAGTTTCCCGAGAAGGTGCATCACACCAAGGAAAGCGCCCTGTTCTTTCCGTTGCTTCGGCAACGCAGCTCGGCGCTGGCGGCGGTGCTCGACCGGCTCGATCGCGATCACGAAGCGAGCCATCGCGCCGTGCTCGATCTCCAGCACGACGTGCTCGCGCTGGAGATGATGAGCGAGGCGCCGAACGCGAAATCCCGGCAGGACGACTTCGAGACGAGGATGCATGCCTACATCGCCTCCTACCTGGACCACATGCGGGTCGAGGAGACCGAGGTCTTGCCGCTGGCCGAAAGCGTCCTGACCGAGTCCGACTGGGCCGCGGTGGACGAGGCCTTCATGCAGAACCGCGATCCGCTCACCCACCGGCAGGGGGACGATTCGTTCCGGCCGCTCTTCAAGCGCATCCTGATGACGCTGCCGGCGCCGCTCGGGCTGGGCTCGGCGATGGAAGCGCTGCGGGTCTCGCATCCGCGAGAGTAGGACCCGGGTCGATCGCCGCCTCAGGCCAGACCGCAGAGGGCCGCGCCGAGGCCGTGCCAGAGCGCGAATCCGGAGGAGGTCGCCAGCAGTGCGCCGGCGCCACGCACCGACAGCGCCGCGAACCGGCCGCCCTCGTCGGCTCGGCTGAGGCCGAACCAGAGCCCCTGGGCGAGCCAGAGGCCGAGGGTCGACGCCAGCGCGAAGCTCGCCATCACGGCCGCGCCCGGCAGGGCGCCGGAGGCGAGGGCGGCGACGAGCAGCGCCGATTGCAAAAGGCCGCAGGGCATCGCCGTCCAGCAGGCGCCGACGAGCCCGGCGCGGGCCGGCGCGGGCAGGGTGCGGAAGATACGGACCGGCTGGCTCCCGGCGAGGCGTGCCAGTTGCGGCGACGGCAGGGAAAGCCAGCCCGGGGCGCGGCCGGTGCGCAGCAGCCAGAGTCCGAGGACGATCGCGGCGACGTGCACCATGCCCCAGAGCGGGCGCAGCATCGGCGCGGCGGGCGCGAAGCTGGCGAGCGTCGACACGCTGGTCGCGGCGAGCGCGCCGCCGGCGGCATAGCTGGCGATGCGGCCGGCGTGCAGCGCCAGCATCCGCTGCGACAGCGGGCCGTCGCGACCGCCGACGGCGCTGCAGGCCGCGCCGCACATCGCGGCGCAATGCGGGCCGCCCGCCAGCCCCATCAGGAGCGCCGCGGCGACGAGGGCGCTGTCCATCAGCGCGGCCAGTAGCCCCGCTTGTTCACCTCGTCTTCCGGGACCGCGAGCAGGGCGGTCAGGGCACCGGCGAAGGCGATGCAGAACCAGTAGATGAACAGGGTGACGGAATAGATCGCCACCGGCGGCCAGTCGATCTGCGGCCCGCCGAACCAGCGCAGGTCGGCCGGATCCACGACCGCGAAGGTCAGCGTCTCCAGCACCCCGGCGACGAGGAAGGCCGGCCAGAGAATGATCAGGGCCTGGCGCTTCATCGCCTTGCGCCGGATTGCGGTGGCGTCACCGCGTGGTTGCGCGCCTGTAGGGCCGGCGCGGTTGCGCCGGCGAGCGGCGCGGTGCCGGGTGCCGGAGCCTCGACCACGACGGCGTCGGCGTGGCGGTAGGCGATCGCCAGGGTCGCGAAGCCGGCGGCGACGACGAGCGCCGGACCGGACACGACCAGCCAGACCATGCCGAAGCGCCACCAGCGCAGCGGCCGCTTCGGGTCGACCTGTCCGGCCGGGGCGGGCGAGAGATGCGGTGACGTGGACATGGCGGCGGCTTTCAACGCGGGACGACGAAGGTGGATTTCTCGAGGCGCTCGGCCAGCGGCCTGGCGTCGGCGGAGGCGGCGTCAGGCTGCGGCGGCGCGAGCAGGCTGAAGCGGAAGCGCATCGGATGCGCGCCGGGCCCGAGCGTCCGGGCGGCATCCGGCGGCAGCTGCACGGCGAGCGGCACCCAGCGCGCCTCGGTCGGGTCGAGCACGACCTCAGGGGCGTCGGCGAGGGTCGCGCCCTCGAGCCCCTCGATCGCGATCCGGAAGCGCTGCTTCTGCTCGGTGCCGTTCATCAGCTGCACCCGGTAGACGTTCTCGATGCGGCCGCCCGCGACCAGCCGGGCCAGCGTGCCGCGGTCGCGGACGATGTCGGCCTTGAACGGCGCCCGCAGGACGACGGTGGTGACGAAGCCGGCGGCCACCGCGGCGAGGATCAGGCTGTAGACGAGGATCCGCGGCCGGGCCACGCGGCGCCACATCTCGCGCCGGGTCCAGCGCTTCTCCATGCCGTTCTGGGTGGCGTAGCGGATCAGGCCCTTGGGCGAGCCCATCTTGTCCATCACCTCGTCGCAGGCGTCGATGCAGGCGGCGCAGCCGATGCACTCGTACTGCAGGCCCTTCCTGATGTCGATGCCGGTCGGGCAGACCTGCACGCACAGGGTGCAGTCGATGCAGTCGCCCTTGCCGACGATCTTCGGATCGACGCCGCGCCGGCGCGAGCCGCGCGGCTCGCCGCGCAGGGTGTCGTAGCTGATGATCAGCGTGTCGCGGTCGAACATCGCGCTCTGGAAGCGCGCATAGGGACACATGTACTTGCAGACCTGCTCGCGCATGTAGCCGGCGTTGCCGTAGGTCGCCAGGCCGTAGAACAGCATCCAGAAGCTCTCCCACGGACCGACGCCGAGGCTCGCCACCTCGGCGGCGAGCGCCTTCGCCGGCGTGAAGTAGGCGACGAAGGTGAAGCCGGTCCACAGGCCGATCGCCAGCCAGACGAGCTGCTTGCCGCCGCGCTTCAGGATCTTGGCCGCGGACCAGGGCGCCCGGTCGAGCTTGATCCGCGCCTGGCGGTCGCCCTCGAAGCGATGCTCCACCCACATGAAGATCTCGGTGTAGACGGTCTGCGGGCAGGCGAATCCGCACCACAGGCGCCCGGCGACGGCGGTGAAGAGGAACAGGCCCAGGGCCGCGATGATCAGCAGGCCGGCGAGGAAGATCACGTCCTGCGGATGGAGGACGACGTCGAAGATGTAGAAGCGTCGCGCCGTCAGGTCGAGCAGCACCGCCTGGCGGCCGTTCCAGGGAAGCCATGGCAGGCCGTAGAACAGGATCTGCGTGAACCACACCAGCGACCAGCGCCAGGTGGCGAACCAGCCGCTCACCGCGCGCGGCTGGATCTTCGCCTCGCTGACGTAGAGCGGTGCGTAGCCGCCGCTGGCGGCGACGATCGGAATGACTCCCGGAGGCGCTGCGTCGCGATCGCTCATCCGGGCTCCGCGGTCTTCAGCGCGATGCGGTCCGCCGTGTCTGCGACAGGCTCCAGACGTAGCTCGCGAGCAGGTGGATCTGCTCCGGGGTCAGGCGCCCGGCCTGCGCCGGCATCACGCTGCTCTTGCCGTGCTCGACGATGTTGGCGATCGCGTCCTCGCCCCAGCCGTGCAGCCAGACCTTGTCGGCCAGGTTGGGCGCGCCGATCGCCTGGTTGCCCTTGCCCTCGGCGCCGTGGCAGGCGGCGCAGGCGACGAACTTCTTGCGCCCGGAGGAGGCGGCGATGGGGTTGTGCGGATCGCCCGACAGGCTGAGCACGTAGTTCGCCACGTCACGCACGTCGGCGGCGCTGCCGACGGCAGCGGCCATCGGCGGCATGGTGCCGTTGCGGCCGTGGGTGATCGTCTCCTCGATCTTCTCCGGCGTGCCGCCGTAGAGCCAGTCGGTGTCGGTCAGGTCCGGAAAGCCCTTGCTGCCGCGCGCGTCCGAGCCGTGGCAACTCGAGCAGTTGTTGAGGAACAGCCGCTGGCCGATCGCCATCGCCTTGCCGTCCTGGGACAGGGCCTCGGCATTGAGCTGCCCATAAGGAGCGTAGACCTTGGCCATCGCCTCCGCCGCCCGCCCCTGGTCGGCGGCGAGCTCGCCGCGGCTGGTCCAGCCGAGGCTGCCCTGCGCGGCGCCGAGGCCGGGGAAGAAGTAGACGTAGGCGAGCGCGAACACGACGGTCAGGATGAACAGCACGACCCACCACATCGGCAGCGGGTTGTTCATCTCCACCAGGTCTTCGTCGAAGACGTGGCCGGTGCTGTTGTCGTCGGCCATGGGCTGGCGGCGGCTGGCGAAGGCGAGCAGCGCCAGGCAGGCGATCAGGCTCACCAGCGTGGTGGCGGCGATGAAGATCGACCAGCCGTCGTTGAAGAAGTCGCTCATGGTGCGGGCCGGTCGTGTTCGTCGGTCAGGGGCAGGAGGGCGGCTTCCTCGAAGGCGAGGCGGTGACGGCCGAGGCCGACCCAGACCAGCAGGCCGAGGAAGGCGACGAGCGAGACCAGCGTCACAGCGCTGCGCAGATCGTTGACGTCCATTCAGGGCTCCTTTTATTTCACGGCGGTGCCGAGCACCTGCAGGTAGGCGACGAGGGCGTCGATCTCGGCCTTGCCGCGGACGCTGGCCGCCGCCTCGGCGATCTCGGCATCGGTGTAGGGCACGCCGACGCGACGCAGGCCGGTCATGTGCGCGGCGATGCTGCCGTCGTCGACCTTGGCGGTGAAGAGCCACGGGTAGGCCGGCATGTTCGACTCCGGCACCAGGTCGCGCGGGCCGGCGAGGTGCAGGCGGTGCCATTCGTCGCTGTACTTGCCGCCGACGCGGTGCAGGTCGGGGCCGGTGCGCTTGCTGCCCCACTGGAACGGATGGTCGTAGACGAACTCCCCGGCCATCGAGTAGTGGCCGTAGCGCAGCGTTTCGGCCTGCAGGGCGCGGATCATCTGCGAGTGGCAGTTGTAGCAACCCTCGCGGGTGTAGATGTCGCGGCCGGCGAGCTGCAGCGCGGTCAGCGGCTTCAGGCCGGCCACCGGCTGGGTGGTCGAGCGCTGGAAGAAGAGCGGCACGATCTCCACCAGGCCGCCGACGGCGACGACCAGCAGGATCAGCACGATCATCAGGAAGTTGTTGGTCTCGATCTTCTCGTGACCCGACGCCGGTCTGTGTTCACTCATCTTGGGTCTCCAGGGATCAGGCGGCGGCG
>Ga0068864_100000334_pt1 | contig 41519 bp, 33 predicted proteins | sample KBSSwiS72_FD_66586 | JGI IMG/M metagenome (GOLD analysis project Ga0068864, IMG submission 66586) | Switchgrass rhizosphere microbial communities from Kellogg Biological Station, Michigan, USA - KBS Switchgrass S7-2 | ecosystem: Host-associated > Plants > Roots > Rhizosphere > Soil ...
GCTCAACGTCGACCGTCGCGTGTTCGGCGCGACGTCTCCCGGCCTAGGCTACGCCACCGACCCGGCCAACGATTCCAACGGCACCCTGCCGTACATCGGCGTCGGCTACAGCAGCCTGGCGGCCCGCAGCGGCTGGAGCTTCAGCGCCGATCTGGGCCTGGTCTCGCTGGCCCCGTCCAACGCCGTGCGCTTCGGGCGGGTGTTCGGCGGCACCCAGAACCTCGACGACGTCGTCCGCGACATGAAGCTGACGCCGGTTGCCCAGGTGGGCGCCTCCTACTCCTTCTGAATCGCTCGGCGGGCGATTCCCGCTACAGTTGCCGAACCGAGTACTGCAAGGCGGTTCAGCACATGAGCGACGTTCAACAACGCATCGACGACCTGGTCAAGGGCCATCGCGTCGTCCTCTTCATGAAGGGAACCGCGCAGTTCCCGATGTGCGGCTTTTCCGGCCGCGCGATCCAGATCCTCAAGGCCTGCGGCGTCGCCGACCTGAAGACGGTGAACGTCCTCGAGGACGAGGAGATCCGCCAGGGCATCAAGGAATATTCGGACTGGCCGACGATCCCCCAGCTCTACGTCAACGGCGAGTTCATCGGCGGCTCGGACATCATGACCGAGATGTACCAGTCCGGCGAGCTGCAGCCGGCGCTCGGCGTACCCGCCTGAGCGGAGCCCTGGCGGCCGCGGCGTGAGCACCGCCTCGCGGCCGCGGCGCATCGTCGTCGGCGTCACCGGCGCCACGGGCGCGGTCTACGCGCTGCGCCTGCTCGACCGGCTGCGCGATACCGGCCACGAGACCCATCTCGTCGCCTCGCCGGCCGGCGTGCTCAACGTCCACCACGAACTCGGCCTCGACCGGCAGGCGCTGGAGGCGCGCGCCTCGTTCGCCTACAACCCCGCCGACATCGGCGCGGCGATCGCCAGCGGCTCGTTCGCCGCCGAGGCGATGGTGGTCGCGCCCTGCTCGATGAAGTCGCTGGCGGCGATCGCCCACGGCCTCTCCGACAACCTCCTGACCCGCGCCGCCGACGTCACCCTGAAGGAGCGGCGCCGGTTGGTCCTGATGGTGCGGGAGACGCCGTTCAACCTGGCGCACCTGCGCAACATGACGGCGGCGACGGAGATGGGCGCGATCGTCTTTCCGCCGCTGCCGGCCTTCTATCACCGGCCGGCGACGATCGCCGAGCTGGTCGACGACAGCGTCGAGCGGGTCCTCGCCCTGCTCGGCGTCGAGGCCGCCGCGCCCAAGTCCTGGCAGGGCCTGTAGGCCGGTCGCGCGGCGTCGGTCAGCGCGGCGGGTATTCCCAGCGCTGCCGGGCAGCGAAGACGGCGTTCGGATACTCCGGCCGGCCGCGGCTGCCGTTGTAGCGGCCGAGGGCGAGGAACAGGTCGCCCTGCTCCCGGTCGAGGTAGTGGCGCAGGATCACGCAGCCGAAGCGCAGGTTGGTCTGCATGTGGAACAGGCGCGAGACGTCGCCGTCGCCGATCAGCCGTGCCCAGAACGGCATCACCTGGGTGTAGCCGCGGGCGCCGACGATCGAGATCGCGTACTTGCGAAAGGCGCTCTCGACCTGCACCAGCCCGAGCATCAGTGCCGGCTCCAGACCGGCGCGCACGCTTTCGTACCAGAGGGTGTCGAGGAACTCGACCCGGGTCGAGAGCTCGGCCTTCTCCCGGTGCAGCTTCTCGCTCATCGCCCCGAGCCAGCGCAGGTGGGCGAGGCGCTCCTCGATGTTGGCGAAGGTCGGCTTCGGCGGTGCCCGCTCGGCGATCGCTGCCGAGAGCACCGAGCGCACGGCGTCGGCGAGCGGCTCCTCGACCTGGGCGCCGGCCTGGGCCAGGCGCGGCCAGGCCAGCGCCGCGGCGCCGAGAAAGCCTCCGGCAACGAAGGCCCGCCGCTGGCTCCCCGGGCGGGAGAGCCTGCCGATCACCTGACTGCCCTTCGTGCCTTGCACTCCGGGATGAGCGCCTGGGAGCGGCCCGGCGCGCTCACGCCGCCAGCTTGCCCTTCACGAGCGCGAACGCGTCGGCGAGCGGCACGACCGCCGCCGCCGCATCGCGCCGGCCCTGGTACTCGACCTCGCCGTTCTTCAGGCCGCGATCGGAGAGGACCACGCGGTGCGGCACGCCGATCAGCTCCCAGTCGGCGAACATCGCCCCCGGACGCTCGCCGCGGTCGTCGAGGATGGCGTCGACGCCGGCCTCGAGCAGTTGGCGATGGAGCGCGTCGGCGGCCTCGCGGACCGCTGGCGAGCGGTCGTAGCCGATCGGGCAGACCACGACCGCGAACGGCGCGATCGGCGCCGGCCAGATCATGCCGCGCTCGTCGTGGTTCTGCTCGATGGCGGCGCCGGCGATGCGGGTGATGCCGATGCCGTAGCAGCCCATCTGCAGCAGCTGCGGCTGGCCCTTCTCGTCGAGGAAGGTGGCCTGCATGCTGCGGCTGTAATAGTCGCCGAGCAGGAAGACGTGGCCGACCTCGATGCCGCGCTGGATCGCCAGGCGCCCCTTGCCGTCGGGCGACGGATCGCCCTCGACGACGTTGCGGATGTCGGCGACGAGGTCGGGCTCGGGCAGGTCCCGGCCCCAGTTCGCGCCTGTGAAGTGATGGTCGGCGTCGTTCGCGCCGCAGACGAAGTCGCACATCGCCGCCACGGTGCGGTCGGCGATCACGCGGATCTGGGCGCCGCCCGCGGCCACGAGGCCGATCGGCCCGAGGTAGCCGGGCTCGCAGGCGAAGCCGGCGCGGATCTCGGCGTTGGTGGCGAAGCGCCAGCCGTCGCGCAGGCCCGGAAGCTTGCCGGTCTTGACTTCGTTGAGCGAATGGTCGCCGCGCACCAGCAGCAGCCAGAGCGTCGTCTTCGCCTCGGCGGCGGGGTCGGCCCGGCTCTCGGTGGCCAGCACCAGGGACTTCACCGTCCGCTGCAGCGGCAGGCCGAGGAAGGCGGCCACGTCCTCGCAGGTGCTCTTGCCCGGGGTCGGCGTCTTCTGCAGCGGCTCGGCTGCCGCAGCGCGCGGCGCGGCCGGAGCAAGCGCCTCGGCCATCTCGATGTTGGCGGCGTAGTCGGATTCCGGTGCGTAGACGATCGCGTCCTCGCCGGTGGCCGCGATCACCTGGAACTCGTGCGAGCGGATGCCGCCGATCGAGCCGTTGTCGGCGGCGACCGGGCGAAAGGTCAGACCCATGCGCGTGAAGATGCGGCCGTAGGCGTCGTACATCCGGTCGTAGCTGAGGCGGGCGGCGTCGAGATCGCGGTCGAAGGAGTAGGCGTCCTTCATCGTGAACTCGCGTCCCCGCATGACGCCGAAGCGCGGCCGGCGCTCGTCGCGGAACTTGGTCTGGATGTGATAGAAATTCCGCGGCAGGGCGCGGTAGCTGCGCAGCTCCTGACGGGCGATGTCGGTGATGACCTCTTCGCTGGTCGGCTGGATGACGAAGTCGCGCTCGTGCCGATCCTTCACCCGCATCAGCTCGGGGCCGTACTTGGCGAACCGGCCGCTTTCCTGCCAGAGCTCGGCCGGCTGCACCACCGGCATCAGCAGCTCGATCGCGCCGGCGGCATTCATCTCTTCGCGCACGATCGCCTCGACCTTGCGCAGCACCCGAAGGCCCATCGGCATGTAGGTGTAGATGCCCGCCGAGAGGCGTTTGATGAAGCCGGCGCGGAGCATCAGCCGGTGGCTGGCGACCTCGGCGTCGGCCGGGGCTTCCTTCAGGGTGGAAATGAAGAACTGGCTGGCTTTCATCGCTGCGGGGATTCGTTGCGGGCGTCGGCGCGGCTCGAGGTCGCTGGGGGCCGTGCCGGTCGAAGCGCCCGGTGGACGCGAGGTTTGACTCGTGTCATGCCGGTGCAATAATCGGTCAACGCAAGAATCGAGGTTGATTATGCTCGACCGTGATGGGTTCAGACCCAACGTCGGCATCATCCTGCTCAACCACAGAAACCAGGTGTTCTGGGGCAAACGGATACGGACCCATTCCTGGCAGTTCCCGCAAGGGGGCATCAATCACGGCGAGACGCCTGAGCAGGCGATGTTCCGCGAGCTCCACGAAGAGGTGGGGCTGACGCCTGACCATGTGCGCATCGTCGCGCGTACCCGCGACTGGTTGCGCTACGAGGTGCCGACGCACTTCATCCGCCGCGACGCCCGCGGCCACTACCGCGGCCAGAAGCAGATCTGGTTCCTGCTGCAGCTCACCGGCCGCGACAGCGACATGAACCTGCGCGCGACCGACCACCCTGAGTTCGACGCCTGGCGCTGGAACGAGTACTGGATCCCGCTCGACGTCGTGATCGAGTTCAAGCGCGACGTCTACCAGATGGCGTTGACCGAGCTCGCCCGCTTCCTGCCGCGCGGCGCCCAGCACAACCGCTACCTGCGTTCAGGCATGCGGCCGCATCACCGGGAAGACATGCCGGATCGGTTCCGTCGCTCGGAAGCGGCGCCGCTGGAGGATGACCACCACCCGGCGCCGGTGCTCGAGCCGGCGGCGAGTGCGCCGGCAGCGGCCCCTGCGGCGACACCGGCCCTCGGCAGCGATTCGATCGGCTGAGGCCGGAGGCTGGCCTTACGACAACACGAAGTTGTCGCGGTGGATCAACTCGGGCTCGCCGATGAAGCCGAGCAGGCGCTCGATGTCGGCCGAGGGCCGGCGGGCGATCAGCCGTGCCTCGGCGCTGCTGTAGTTGCTGAGGCCGCGGCCGATCTCCTCGCCGCTCGCCAGCCGCACGGCGATGACGTCGCCGCGGTGGAAGTCGCCGGCGACGGCGACGACGCCGATCGGCAGCAGGCTCTTGCCGCGGCCTCGCACCTGGGTGGCGGCGCCGTCGTCCACCGTCACCGAGCCGCGCAGCTGCAGGTGGTCGCTCATCCAGAGCTTTCGCGCCACCACCTTCGGCGTGGCCGCGACCAGCTCGGTTCCCACCGACTCGCCGGCGACGATGCGCAGCAGCACGTCGGGCTCGCGGCCCGAGGCGATGATCGTCGCCGCGCCGCTTCGCGCGGCGCGCTTGGCCGCCAGGATCTTGGTCAGCATGCCGCCGCGGCCGATGGCGCTGCCGGCGCCACCGGCCATGCGCTCGAGCTCCGGGTCGCCGGCCGTGGCCCGCTGCACCAGCTTCGCGCCCGGAACCTTGCGCGGATCGGCGTCGAAAAGGCCGGCCTGGTCGGTGAGGATCACCAGCAGGTCGGCGTCGAGCAGGTTCGCCACCAGGGCGCCGAGGGTGTCGTTGTCGCCGAACTTGATCTCGTCGTTGACGACCGTGTCGTTCTCGTTGACGACCGGAACGACGCCGAGGCCGAGCAGGGTCGTCAAGGTCGAGCGGGCGTTCAGGTAGCGCTCGCGGTCGGCGAGATCGGCGTGGGTGAGCAGCACCTGGGCGCTGCCGATGCCGTGCTCGCGCAGCGCCGATTCGTAGCATTGGGCCAAACCCATCTGGCCGACCGCCGCGGCCGCCTGCAGCTCGTGCACGCCATGCGGCCGCGCGGTCCAGCCGAGCCGCTTCATGCCTTCGGCGATCGCTCCGCTCGAGACCATCACCAGCTCGCGCTGCTGCCGGACCAGCGCCGCCATCTGCCGGCACCAGCCGCCGACGGCGGCCGGGTCGACGCCGCGGCCCTCGTTGGTGACCAGGCTCGAGCCGACCTTGACGACGATGCGCCGGGCCGCGCGCGGCGTCGCGCTCATCGCCCGCTGTCGGCGCCGGCCGGCGGCGCCGCCGACGTCCCGCTGCCGCCAGCGACGGCGGCGTTCTCGTCGAAACGCGGGTCGCGCTCGGCCTGGGCAGGGACAGCGTAGGTCTTGACGTGGTCGTAGATCGCCCGCACCAGCGGCTCGCAGCCTTCGCGCGTCAGTGCCGAGATGGAGAAGACCGGGCCCTTCCAGCGCAGCCGCTTCTTGAACGCGGCGACCCGCTCGGCACGCTCCTCGGCCGGGATCATGTCGAGCTTGTTGAGCACGATCCAGCGCGGCTTGGCGGCGAGCTCGGGGTCGTACTTCTCGAGCTCCTTGACGATGCCCTTCACCTGCTTGACCGGATCGACCTCGCTGTCGAACGGCGCGAAGTCGACGAGGTGGAGCAGCAGGCGGGTGCGCTGCAGGTGGCGCAGGAACAGGTGCCCGAGCCCGGCGCCCTCGGCCGCGCCTTCGATCAGCCCCGGGATGTCGGCGACGACGAAGCTCTGCTCCGGTGCGACCCGGACCACGCCGAGGTTGGGGTGCAGGGTCGTGAACGGATAGTCGGCGATCTTCGGCCGGGCGTTGGAGATCGCCGCGATCAGGGTTGACTTGCCGGCGTTCGGCATGCCGAGCAGGCCGACGTCGGCGAGAACGCGCAACTCGAGCCTGAGCTTGCGCTGCTCGCCCGGCCAGCCCGGCGTCTTCTGCCGCGGGGCGCGGTTGGTGCTGCTCTTGAAATGGAGGTTGCCGAAGCCGCCGTCGCCGCCCTTGACGATGCAGACCTTCTCGCCCGCCTCGAGCAGCTCGGCGATCCGCTCGCCCGTCTCGGCGTCGGAGATGATGGTGCCGACGGGCATGCGCAGGACGATGTCCTCGGCGGCCGCGCCGTACTGGTCGGAGCCGCGCCCGTTCTCGCCGCGGCGCGCCTCGTGGCGGCGGGCGTAGCGGAAGTCGATCAGGGTGTTGAGGTTCGAGTCGCCGACCGCATAGACGCTGCCGCCGCGCCCGCCGTCGCCCCCGTTCGGCCCGCCGAAGGGGATGAACTTCTCGCGGCGAAAGCTCATGCAGCCGTTGCCGCCGTCACCTGCCACGACGTCGATCGTGGCCTCGTCGACGAACTTCATGGCCCCGGATCGGCCCTTCGCGAGGGTCGACGGTCTCCGCGTTGCGGCCGGAACATCGTCCAGATCCCAAGGACGATCAGCAGCGCCGGCCACCATTGCCGCAGCCATCCCCACTCCAGCCAGCCGAAGTTGTTCGCCAGCAGCACGCCGCCGACGATGACCAGGATGATGCCGCTCCAGCTCATGGGAACCTCGATCGATCGGTTGCGACGGTCAATGGTAGTGCGCGAATGAAAAAAGCCCCGGCGGACCGGGGCTTCGTTCTGCCGAAGGGAAGGTCGCCTCAGGCGCCCTTGACTTCGACAGTCTGGCGGTTGCGCGGGCCCTTGACCGCGTAGCTCACCTCGCCGTCGACGAGCGCGAACAGGGTGTGGTCGCGACCGACGCCGACGTTCGGGCCGGCGTGGAACTTGGTGCCGCGCTGGCGGACGATGATCGATCCGGCCGGGACGGTCTGTCCGCCGAAGACCTTGACGCCGAGCATCTTGGGCTGGGAATCGCGGCCGTTACGCGTCGAGCCGCCGCCTTTTTTCTGTGCCATGAAAGACTCCTGGAGCGCCGCGGGATCAGGCGGCGTTGACCGCGCTGATGCGGATCTCGGTGAAATTCTGCCGGTGGCCCTGGCGCTTCTGGTAGTGCTTGCGCCGGCGCATCTTGAAGATGCGGACCTTGTCGTGGCGGCCGTGGGAAACGACGCTGGCGACGACGCTGGCACCCGCCACCAGCGGCGAGCCGGTGACCAGATCGGCACCCGAGCCGATCGCGAGAACCTGGTCGAGCGTGACGTCGGCGCCGACGTCGGCCGTCAGGCGCTCGACCCGGAGGGTCTCGCCCGCCGCGACCTTGTACTGTTTGCCGCCGGTTTTGATGACCGCGTACATGGTGAATCCTTAAAACTCTTTGGACGCAGAACGGTCCGGGGAAAGCCCGCGACTATACCATGGGACGGCCGCTGGGCGAAGCTCGCCGCACCCTTCCCGGGAGAGCCTCGGCAGCGCACCTCGAAACAGTTCGGTGGCGCACCCGGCTTTCTATAATCGAGCGCCCCCACCCCCCATCCGTGTCCGCTCCGATTTCGCCGCCCGCCGCACCCTCCGTGGGCGCCGTCGCACTGATGGCGGAGGAGATGGGGGAGGTCGACGCCGTCATCCGTCGCCGCCTGGCATCGAACGTCGCGCTGATCGACCAGATCGCGAACTACATCGTCAGCGCCGGCGGCAAGCGGATCCGGCCGATGCTCGTGCTGCTGTTTTCGAATGCCCTCGGCTTTGCCGGCCGGGAGCGCTTCGAGCTGGCGGCGACGGTCGAGTTCATCCACACCGCGACCCTGCTCCACGACGATGTGGTCGACGAGTCGGCGCTGAGGCGCGGCCGGCGGACCGCCAACGCGTTGTTCGGCAACGCCGCGAGCGTCCTGGTCGGCGATTTCGTCTACTCGCGTGCCTTCCAGATGATGGTCAGCGCCGGCCGGATGCGTGTCCTCGAGGTCCTGGCGGACGCCACCAACGTGATCGCCGAGGGCGAGGTGCTGCAGCTGATGAACATGCACGACCCGGAGGTGAGCGTCGACGACTACCTGCGTGTCATCCGCTTCAAGACCGCCAAGCTGTTCGAGGCCAGCGCCCGGCTGGGCGCGGTGCTCGCCGAAGCCGATTCGGGCGTCGAGGAAGCCTGCGCCGCCTACGGCCGCTCCCTCGGCACCGCCTTCCAGCTGGTCGACGACCTGCTCGACTACGAGGGCGCGACCGAGCAGCTCGGCAAGAACGTCGGCGACGATCTGCGCGAGGGCAAGCCGACCTTGCCGCTGCTGATCGCGATGGAGCGGGGCAACGCCGAGCAGCGCCTGCTGCTGCGCGGTGCCATCGAGCACGGCGAGGTGGCCCGGCTCGACGAAGTGATTGCCCTCGTCCGCGCCACCGGCGCGCTCGAGGCGACACGAGAGGCGGCTCGAGCCGAGGCCGACAAGGCCTGCAAGGTGCTCGAGCTGCTGCCGGCGACGGCCTATCGCGAGGCTCTGCTAGACTTGTCGGTTCGATCCGTCGAGCGCTCATCCTGAGCCGAGCGGCGGGCCGACGCGGCTTCATCGCCGCGCCGCTGCGGCCTCGGCCGCACGACATCGGGGTGTAGCTTAGCCTGGTAGAGCGCTACGTTCGGGACGTAGAGGCCGGAGGTTCGAATCCTCTCACCCCGACCAGGATTGCCTTCGCGAGCGCCTCATTTCACGAGTGGACCGGGCCTCGAACACCCCGCGTGAATTGTTGACACGGCCCGTGGCGCCCGGCGTTTACAGCCCAGGGTGAATCGGCGATGATCATCCGTTTCTTCACGGACTGAACGAGCTTTCACAGGTTGGATACCCTCGCCGACGCACCGCATTCCTCCCTCTCCGGCGTGGCGAGGGTACTGGTCAATGCGGGCAAGCTCAACGCCAAGACCGCCGAGGAGTTGGTTCGAAGCTCCCGGGAAAAGCGTTCCAGCTTCGTCAGCTCGGTCATCAGCGCCGGCGCCGTTTCGCCCTCCGATCTGGCGCACACGCTGGCGACCGCGCTGGCCCTGCCGCTGCTCGACCTGAACGCGATCGACGCGGTCAAGCTGCCGAAGAACATCATCGACGCGAAGCTCGCGTCGCAGTACCAGATCGTCGTGCTCGGCAAGCGCGGCAATCGCGTCTTCATCGGCGGCGCGGACCCGACCGACCAGGAAGCGGCCGAGCGCATCAAGTTCGCGACCCAGCTCGCGCCCGAGTGGGTCATCGTCGAGCACGACAAGCTCGCGAAGGTTCTCGAGGCGACAGGCGCGAGCGCTTCGGAACAGATGGAGGCGCTGTCCACCTCTGACTTCGAATTCGACGTCACCGACGACGTCACGAGCAAGCCCGACGAAGAGGTCGCGAGCGACGTCGAGGATGCGCCGGTCGTCCGCTTCCTGCAGAAGATGCTGATCGACGCGATCAACCTGCGCGCCTCCGACCTGCACTTCGAGCCCTACGAGTACCACTACAGGGTCCGCTTCCGGGTCGACGGCGAGCTGCGCGAGATCACCCAGCCGCCGCTGGCGATCAAGGACAAGCTCTCGGCCCGCATCAAGGTCATCTCCCGGCTCGACATCGCCGAGCGCCGCGTCCCCCAGGACGGCCGGATGAAGCTCAAGTTCGGCAGCAAGGCGATCGACTTCCGGGTCAGCACCCTGCCCACGCTCTTCGGCGAGAAGATCGTGATCCGGATCCTGGATCCGTCGAGCGCCAAGGTCGGCATCGAGGCCCTGGGCTACGAGAAGATCGAGAAGGATCGGCTGCTGAAGGCGATCGCCCGGCCGTACGGCATGGTGCTCGTCACCGGCCCGACCGGCAGCGGCAAGACCGTGTCGCTCTACACCTGCCTCAACATCCTGAACCAGCCGGGCGTCAACATCTCCACGGTCGAAGACCCGGCGGAAATCAACCTGCCCGGCGTCAACCAGGTCAACGTCAACGACAAGGCCGGGCTCACCTTCTCGGCGGCGCTGAAGTCCTTCCTGCGCCAGGACCCGGACATCATCATGGTCGGCGAGATCCGCGACCTCGAGACCGCCGACATCGCGATGAAGGCGGCCCAGACCGGCCACATGGTGATGTCGACGTTGCACACCAACGACGCGCCCACCACCCTCACCCGGCTGGCCAACATGGGCGTGGCCGCCTTCAACATCGCCGCAAGCGTGCTGCTCATCACGGCACAGCGTCTGGCGAGGAAGCTCTGCGAGAACTGCAAGGTCCCGGCCGACTATCCTCGGGACGCGATGCTCAAGGCCGGCTTCAAGCCGGAAGATCTCGACGGCAACTGGAAGCCGTTTCGGGCCGTGGGCTGTTCGATGTGCAACAACGGTTACAAGGGACGGGTCGGCATTTACCAAGTCATGCCCATTTCCGAGGACATCCAGAAGATCATCCTCGGGTCGGGAATGGCGCAGGACATCGCCACCCAGGCCCAGCGTGAAGGCGTTCGCGACCTGCGCCAGTCGGGCCTCCTCAAGGTGCGCTCCGGCATGACGACACTGGAAGAAGTGATCTCGGTCACCAACGAGTAGCGAGACGAATCGGAAAGCGGGACCCCGGAGACCACATGGCAACGGCACTGGCTGCGAAGCAACGCGTCAAGGACATCGTCTTCGAGTGGGAAGGCAAGGACAAGAACGGCAAGTCCGTCCGCGGCGAGATGCGTGCCGGCGGCGAAGCCATGGTGAGCGCGAGCCTGCGCCGCCAGGGGGTGATGGTCAACAAGGTGAAGAAGCGCCGCATGAGCGGCGGCAAGGCGATCAAGCAGAAGGACATCGCCGTCTTCACCCGCCAGCTCTCGACCATGATGCGCGCCGGCGTGCCGCTGATCCAGTCGTTCGACATCGTCGCCCGGGGCAGCACCAACGCCAAGCTGACCCGCCTTCTGACCGACATCCGCTCCGACGTCGAGACCGGCACCAGCCTCTCGGCCGCCTTCCGCAAGCACCCGCTCTACTTCGACGCCCTCTACTGCAACCTGGTCGAAGCCGGTGAAGCCGGCGGTATCCTGGAAACCCTTCTCGATCGCCTCGCCGTCTACCAGGAAAAGACGATGGCGATCAAGAACAAGATCAAGTCGGCGCTGATCTACCCGATCGCGGTTATCACGGTCGCCTTCATCGTGCTCGCCGTGATCATGATCTTCGTCATTCCGGCGTTCGAGGACGTGTTCCGCAACTTCGGTGCGGACCTGCCGGCGCCCACGCTCTTCGTCATCGGCATGTCGAAGATCTTCGTCAAGTACTGGTACCTGATCTTCGGCCTGGGCGGCGGCGGCATCTACTTCTTCATGCAGACGTGGAAGCGCTCCATCAAGATGCAGAAGTACATGGACCGGCTGCTGCTGAAGGTGCCAGTGTTCGGCGACCTGGTCAACAAGTCGTCGATCGCCCGCTGGACGCGCACCCTCTCCACCATGTTCGCCGCCGGCGTGCCGCTGGTCGAGGCGCTCGACTCGGTGGGCGGCGCCTCGGGCAACGCGGTCTTCGCCGAGGCGACCGAGAAGATCCAGAAGGACGTCTCCACCGGCTCGGCGCTCACCACCTCGATGCAGGCGACAGGCGTGTTCCCGGTGATGGTGCTGCAGATGTGCGCCATCGGCGAGGAATCGGGCTCGCTCGACGCCATGCTCGGCAAGGCCGCCGAGTTCTACGAGGACGAGGTCGACGAGGCCGTGAAAGGCCTGTCGAGCCTGATGGAGCCGTTCATCATCGTCATCCTGGGCACCCTGATCGGCGGCATCGTCGTGTCGATGTACCTGCCGATCTTCAAGCTGGGCCAGGTGGTCTGACCGTCCCGGTCGGGCCCGAGAGATGCCGCCGGACGAGATCCTCTATTCCCCCTGGATCCTGGCCGTTCTCGGCCTGTGCATCGGCAGCTTCCTGAACGTCGTCATCCACCGCCTCCCGCTGATGCTGGAGCGCGGCTGGAAGGAAGAAAGCGCCGAGCTGCTCGGCGTCGCGATTCCCGAGAGCGCACCCATCACGCTCTCGACGCCGCGCTCGCGCTGCCCTTCGTGCGGCCACGCCATCGCCTGGCACGAGAACATCCCGCTCGCCAGCTGGCTCTGGCTGCGCGGCCGCTGCTCGGCCTGCAAGACGCGGATCTCGGCCCGCTATCCCCTGGTGGAAGTGGCGACCGCGGCGCTGTTCGCGGCGATCGGCTGGCGCTTCGGCGCCGAGCCGACGACGCTCCTCTGGTGCGGCTTCGCCGCGGTGCTGGTGGCGGCGGCGCTGATCGACTTCGACACCCAGCTCCTGCCCGACATCCTGACCCAGCCGCTCCTCTGGGCTGGCATCATCGCCGCGGCCCGTGGCTGGATCTCGGTGCCGCTCGCTGCCTCGGTGGCCGGCGCGGTCGTCGGCTACCTGTCGCTCTGGACGGTGGCGACGCTCTTTCGCTTGATCCGCGGCCAGGAAGGCATGGCCGCCGGCGACTTCAAGCTGCTCGCCGCCCTGGGTGCCTGGATGGGCTGGCTGATGATTCCGCTGATCGTTCTGCTTTCGTCGGCGGTGGGTGCGGTGATCGGGCTCACCCTGATCTTCTTCCGCAACCACGACCGGCAAGTGCCGATTCCCTTCGGCCCCTACCTCGCCGGCGGCGGGCTCGTCGCGATGTTCTTCGGCGAGGCGCTGATGCGTCTCTGGATGCCGCACGCATGAACCTGCGGGTCGGCCTCACCGGCGGCATCGGCAGCGGCAAGAGCACGGTCGCGGCGCGACTGGTCGAGCTCGGTGCCGAGCTGATCGACACCGACGCCATCGCCCGCAGCCTGACCCTTCCCGGCGGCGCCGCGATCGAGCCGATCCGCGCGACCTTCGGCGCCGACTTCATCGACGCCAGCGGCGCCCTCGACCGGGCGCGCATGCGCGAGGCGGCCTTCGCCGACGTCGACGCGAGGCGCCGACTCGAGGCGATCCTGCATCCGCGCATCGGCCTCGACGTCGAGCGCCGGGTCGCGGCCTCGACCGCGCCGCTCACGTTGCTCGACATTCCCCTCTTGGTCGAATCCGGCCGCTGGAGAAGTCGCGTCGACCGGGTCTGGGTGGTCGATTGCTCGGAGGAGGCGCAGCGGGCGCGGGTGATGGCCCGCTCGGGCTGGGCCGAGGACGCCGTGCGCTCGGTCATCGCCCAGCAGGCGACCCGTGCAGCCCGCCGCGCCGCCGCCGACGCCGTGATCCACAACGAGGGCATCGGCCTGGACGCGCTTCATCGCGAGGTCGACGCGCTCTGGCAGCACACGCTCGCGCCGGGGGGATGACCGCACGCCGAATGCGGCCGCGGAGCGCTGTGAAACAATCGCCGCGCGTTGCGTTGCCGGGTCCCGGCGGCGCTCGCGTCGATCGCTTGCCCTTGCCCCCGCCTTGATCCTCTACGAGTATCCGTTCAACGAGAGCATCCGCACGATGCTGCGGCTCGAGCACCTGTTCGATCGCCTCGGCCAGCTGATCGAGCGCGATGCGCCGGTCGACCATCACCATGCGCTGGCGACGATCTTCGAGATCATGGACGTCGGCTCGCGCGCCGACCTCAAGTCCGACCTGCTCAAGGAACTGGAGAAGCATCGCCAGCAGCTCGCCGGCTATCGCGGCAACCCGGGGATCGCCGAAAGCGTCCTCGACGAGGTGATGGGTCGGATCGACCACGCCTTCGCCCGCCTCAACCAGGTCTCGGGCAAGGCCGGCGCCGCCCTGGCGAGCAACGAGTGGCTGATGAGCATCCGCAGCCGCATCAGCATCCCCGGCGGCACCTGCGAGTTCGACCTGCCCGCCTACTACGCCTGGCAGCAGCTTCCCGCCAAGCGGCGCCGGGCCGACCTGCTGCAATGGGTGGACTCGCTGATGCCGCTGGCCGAGGCGCTGCAGGTGCTGCTCGGCCTGCTGCGCGATTCGGGCGCGCCGCACAAGGTGATGGCGCTGGGCGGCCAGTACTCGCAGAGCCTGGCCGCCGGCCGGGTGTTCCAGCTGATCCGGGTGCGGCTCGAGTCCGAAGCCGAGTTGGTGCCCGAGATCAGCGGCCATCGCCTCATGGTCCAGGTGCGCCTGATGCGCCAGGAAGCCGACGGGCGGCTTCGCCCTGCCACGGACGACACCGCCTTCGAGCTCACGCTCTGCGCCTGAGGAGCCCGCGGTGCCGAAGCCGAATCCACCCGGCAACCCGGAGCAGGCGATCGCGCCGCGCATCATCCGCTGCCCCGGTTGCGGCGGCGACAGCGTCTACGCCGCCTCGAACCCGTTCCGCCCGTTCTGCAGCGAGCGCTGCCGCGGCGCCGACTTCGGCGCCTGGGCCTCGGAAGGCTACCGGGTAGCGGCTCCGCCGACATCGCCGGACGGCGACGACAGCGAGCTTCTGCCCGACTGAAACGCCGCCCTCGCGGCGACGCCGCTCAGCCTTCGAGCGACTTCAGCAGCTCGGCCAGGTCGGGGTCCATCTCGGCGTCCTCCGCCGGAGCCTCTTCCTCGCTAGCCGCTTCGCTGCTCGAATCCGAGCCGCTGCTGTCGTCGCCGAGGCTCGCCAGCAGATCGTCCAGGTTGGTGTCGTCGGAGCTGGAGCTGTCGCTGTCGTCGCTCGATGTCGAATCGCTGCTCTCGGCCTCGGCATCCTCGTCGTCGGCCGTTGCCGCCTTCTTCTTGCCCCCGCCCTTGGCCGGCTTCTCTTCGTCGGGATCGCGCATCTTGCCCTGCACCGAGGTGCTGAACGACATCCGGGCGGCCGGCTTGGCCATGCCGGGCAGCGCGGCGAGCTGCGCGCCGTTGACCGCGTCGAGGCCGGCGATGCGAAGCTCCGGCTGGCCCTTGTGCGCCATCAGCGCATCGATGCCGACCCGGCGCAGCATCTCGGCGGCGGCGAGGTTGACCAGCCGCTCCGTCGTCGGCAGCGCAACCTGGTCGCCGTCGCCGTCGACGACGTAGTGGAACGGCAGGTCGCCGACCGAGAGGGTGTTGCCGCTCGGCGCCGCGAGCAGCGTCGCGGCGAGCAGCGCCGGATGGCCCCAGAGCATGCCGCGCAGCCCTTCCTCGGGCGTGAACTCCTCGAAGGCGAAGGCGCTGATCGGATCGCTCTTCTTGCCGTAGGGATGGCGCAGCATGAAGCGCGGTGCCAGCAGCGCCAGGTGCGACGACTCGGGCAGCTCGCGCAGCGCCTCGAGCGCCTGGGCCATCAGCGGATGCGGCGGGTTGCGCCGGTCGGTGAACGCATCGCTCGTGATCGAGGTGATGAAGGGCGCGTTCGCCAGCTTGGCGATCTTGGCCATGCGGCCGAGCAGCTCGGCGTGCGGCGGCGTCGGCTCGAACTGATAGAGGCCGAGGATCAACGACACGCCGCCGTTCTTGTCCTGCGAAGGCTTGTCGACCAGCATCGAATAGAGGCCGGTCTCGGAAAGGTCCCTGGCGCCGCTCAGGTCGGCGGCGAACTCCTCGGCCGAGACGTCGACCAGCAGCACCTGCAGCGACGGCCCGGTCTCGATCCGGCGCAGGATCATGTCCATGCCGCGCCAGAGCGCCTCGAGGTTCTGGAACTCGCTCTGATGCAGCACCGTGCGCATCGCGTCGGAGAGCGCGTTGTCGACCACCGCCACCAGCGAATCGCGCTTCGGGTCCGGCGACTTGGTCACGAACGGCGCCATGATGCGCTTCATCAGCGCATCGACCGGCGCGTCGACGTTGACCTCGGGGGCGATGCCGACCAGGCGGGCGAAGTCGGAAAGCTTGGCGTTGGCGGCGGGCGCGCCGCTCCTCGAGCGACGCGATCCGCTGCGCGACGCGCGCCGCTTCGGGCCGCCGGCCATCGCCTGCACTTCGGCCGCGGCCTTGGCGAAGGTCGCGGTGTTGTTGAGGCGCTTGCGCAGGTCGGCGAGCGCCTTGAACACCGGCAGCTCGCGATAGAGCGTGTCGGGATGGAAGCTGTCGAGCTCGCCGAACTCGACCTCGACGCCGTCGCCGCCCTCGCCGATCGGCAAGGCCAGCTTGACCTCGAGCCGGGCGAGCGTGTCTTCGAGGTTGTCGAACTCGACCGGGATCATCTTGCGCCGCGCCAGGTCGTCGCCGGTCTCGAGCCGGCCGGCAGCGGCGCCGGCGCTGAAGTCGCCGAGCACCGCGATCCGCACCGGGCGCTTCGCCGCCCAGGGGGGCGCCTCCACGTCGAGATTGCCGAAGTCGGGGGTCCAGTCGTCGTCTGCCATGCCTTGCTCCTGTTGCGCCGCGCCGGCCCGAAGTGGCCGCGGGCGCGTCAACTACTTTATTTCCTCGACGGTGAACACCGCCGCGCCGTATTCGTCGCTGCACGGCGGGGTGCAGACCGGCGTGCCAGCGAACACCGAAGCCGCCGGCCCGGCCGCTTCCGCCGCCTGCCGGGCCGCCTCGAGCGTGGTCTGCTCGAAGCCGTCGATGTTCTTCATCCCCAGCGCCTTGAACTGCCGCGGATGGTTCGAGACGATCACCAGCAGGTGGTCGATCCCGGGCGGGCCGCCGGCGATGGTGTTCGCGTTCTTCGGCGGCAGCGAGGTGGTGCTGTCGGCCTTGAGGCGGTTGCTCTTGGCGGCAGTGTTGGGAAAGACCTGGACGATGCCGCCGTCCGATCCGTACTGCAGGACATAGACGTAGCCTTCCTTCTCGGTCTTCACCTTGAAGGTCATGTTGTCCTTGTCGATCTGCAACTGCGGCTTGTCGGCCGCGGCCTCGACCTTGAAGGTGGCCGATTGGGCGGCGACGACGCGATCGAACTCGCGGGCCGGATCGAACGGACCGCCCGCCGGCGGCGAGACCACCGTGCCGGTGGACACGGTCGGTCTTGCCGTCGCCACCTGCGGCGCGCTCGATGTCGTGGCGGCCGGCGCCGGTTCTGTCGACGTCGCCGTGGCCGGCGGGGGGGTGGTCGCGGCGGTCGCGGGCGGCGCCCGCTTGCCCGAGAGGGCGAGCCAGAGGCCGCCGGCAACGACGAGCAGCAGCACCACGCCGATGCCTGCGAAAAGACCGGTCCGGCTCTTGCGCCCCGCCGCAGCGCCCGCGGGCAGGCCGCCGACCACGGTCGCCGGCCCACGGCCGCGCCCGGCCTTGCCGGAGTCGATGTCGCTGGGCGCCATGCCGAGGTCGCGGCGCAGGTCGTCGATCGACTGCGTGCGTTCCTCGGGCTTGACGATCAGGGCCCGGTCGATGGCCGCGAGGAACGCCGGGCTGTACCGGCCGGCGCCGACCTGGGTCATCGGCACATAGTTGTCGTTCATCAGCCGGCCGACCGAGGTCGGCGGCGTCTTGCCGGTGATGGCGTAGTAGACCACCGCGGCGAGCGCGTAGACGTCGGTCCACGGCCCCTGCTTCATGCCGGGCACTTCGGCGTACTGCTCGACCGGCGCGTAGCCGGGCTTCAGGATCACCGTCAGCGCCTGCGTCATGTCGCCGATCACCCGGCGGGCCGCGCCGAAGTCGAGCAGCAACGGCCGCTGGCTGCCCTTCAGCAGGATCACGTTGTCGGGCGCGATGTCGCGGTGGAAGCACTGCTCGGTGTGGATCACGGCGAGCGCTTCGGTCAGCGGCTCCAGCAGCTCGCGCAGCCACTCCTCGTCGGGCGGCGCGCCCATCGCCTTGAGCTCGTCCTTGAGCGTGATGCCCTCGTAGAACGGCATCACCATGTAGGCCGTGCCGTTCGCCTCCCAGAAGCGATAGACCTTGACCAGCGACGGATGGTCGAACTGGGCCAGCAGCCGCGCCTCGTTGACGAAGCTCTTCAGTCCCGCCTCGAAGGTTTCGCGGTGCCGCTCCGACTTGACCGAGACCTGTGTCCCGCCGACGCGCTGCGCCAGCGACGACGGCATGTATTCCTTGAGCGCGACGCGGCGGCCGAGAGAATGGTCGTCGGCGAGGTAGACGATGCCGAAGCCGCCCTCGCCGAGCACCTTGACGATCTCGAACTCGCCCAGGTAGAAGCCGACCGGCAGCATGTTGCCGCCCTCCCCGGAGGGCAGGCGCTGCGGCGCCGGCGGGGGCGGCCGCGGCCGGATCACGGTGGCGTCGCCGTCGGGATCGAAGGCTCCCGCGGGCGGCGCGACCTCGGTGCGCTCCGGCGCCATCTCCGCTCGCGGCGTCGCCGAGCCCGGCTTCGGCGCGTGCGACGGCAGGATGCGGGTCGCTTCGTCGTCGTCCTCGATGCTCATCGATTCACTTCGCTTCCTTGCCTTCCGGCTTGGCCGGCGGAATTCCAAACATGTCGAGGATGTCGGGCTCGGGCGTGCCGCTGCCCGGTTGGCCCGGCGCGGCCGGTGCCTCGCCGAAAGGAGGCGTCTGCGGCGCAGCCTCGAACATTCCGAGCAGGTCGTCCTTCGCCGGTGCGACTCCTCCGGTTCCCAGCTCGCCGGCCTGCGAGTCGGCGGCGCCGAACATGCCGAGGATGTCCTCGTTGCCGGTCTGCGGCGGCGGATCGCCGGGCGCCGGCTCGGCACCGGGAGGAGCGAACAGGCCGAGCACGTCGTGCTCGGGAATGATTTCGGCCGGGCGATCGAGCGCGCCCGGCGCGGAATCGCCACCGACCTTGAACAAGGAGAGGATGTCGTCGTCGGGCAGCAGCTCGCGCGGTGGCGAGTCGCTTGCGGCCGCCGCCGGCGCCGGACTGCCGAACATGGAAAGCAGATCGTCGTCGGGCGCCGGCGGCGCCACGGGCATGAGCGGCACGCCCAGGCCCATCGGTCGCGTCGCCAAGGGGTCTTCCGCCGCCACCGCGGCGCTCCCGGCCGCGCCGATCGAACGGACGCCGCTGCCGCCGGAGAACATGCGGACGAATTCCTCGAGGCTCGGCAGGCCATGGCTCACCAGCAGCTGCGGCCGGCCCGGCGTGTCGGCGATCCATAGCGCCAATCCGCGCATCGGCGGCCGCGGCGCCGGCGCGCCCGGAGGAGCGGAAAAGATCGCCGCCAGATCGCCCCGGCTCGAGACCCCGGCCAGGTCGACGAAGCCGCCGCGACCCGCCATCGCCTCGGCGACGGCGCGCCGCACCGTCGTCAGGCGATCCTCGACGGCGCTGCTGCCATCTGCACCGGGCGGCGCGAGGTCGGCGAGGGCGTTCTCGAGGTCGTCGATCGTCCAATCGCCCTGAAGCGCGTCGAACGCCGTGTCCTCGAGGCGATGCAGCCAGGCGAGCAAGGCGTCGAACTCGGCGGCGAGATCGGGAAGTCGCGCCAGCGAGGCCACCAGCGTCAGCGGGAAATGGCGGCCGACCCGGTCGACCGAGGGCACGAGCACGCCGGCGAAGGCGAGCTCCGGGCTGACCCCGCCGAGCGCCCCCGGCGAGAGCAGGAAGCGCCACGCCGGCGTGTCGAGGTAGGCGTCCAGCCAGCCCTCGCCGAAGGTGCCGCGCTGCGCCTGCAGCCCCTCGCCGAGCCAGAGGTCCCAGGGCTCGATGAAATCGGCCTCGAGCCGGCGCGATGCGAAATCGCCGAGCGACGGCAGCTTGCCGTACCAGCCGGGGACCCGGGCGACGTCGCTGGTGACGTTCATGGATCGACTGGGACCTCGCATGGCGTCGCCACCCGGCCTAGAGCGAACCCGGGCACCGAAACTGCTGGATTTCCTTCAGGCGGAAGGGATTGAAGACGCTGCTCGCGGTGACTTCCAGCCGGGCCTTGCGCCCTTCGAGCAGCATCGGCACGACGAAGCGCTCCGGCTGCGCCGTCGGCTGGACGTCGAAGCGCTCGAACATGCGGAACAGCGCCCACGGTCCGTCGAAGACGATCGTGTTCGTTCCCGGTGTCGTCGAGAGGCGGATCTGCGAGGCGACGCGGGTGCTCGGCCAGGTCACCGTCACCGGCGTGGTGTTGCCGGCGAGAAACTTGAAGACCGTGCCGTCGATCTCGAGGTTCATCTCCTTCATGCCGTCTTCCATCTCGACCGCACGGATGTCGACCTTGAACGAAGGCGTCTTGCCGCCACCGCGGAAGAACACCTCCTTGATCCGCGCCGCACGCTGGAAGTCGACCAGGGCGGCGGCATTGACCGGCTTGGTGCCGTCGCCGGTGGGCTTGAAGCTCCAGGGGTTGGTGCCGGTGTCGACCAGCGGCGCCAGCTTCGCGCTGTAGAACGTGTCGAACGCTCCGCCGGCGCCGAACAGCTGCGCGAAGTCTTCCGGCAGCACGTCCGCCTTCGAGCTGGAGGTGAACGGATAGCGGCCGGTGATCGCCCGGTTGCAGAACTCGCTGATCGGCTTGAGCTCGCTGGTCAGGCCCTCGCGCTCGACCGCCCGCCCCGAGGTGGTGGCCGCGCCCGCGACCTTCTCGAGGGCCGAGCGGGCCGGCTCGGGCAGCTGCCCCGCCGCCGCCTTGACGCGCTCGCCACCGCCGCCCGGAGGCGGCGCCGACTTGCTCTTCTGCGCCGCATCGACGGCCGCGAGCTGCACGTAGACCTCGTTGAACATCTTCATGATCTCGTCCATCGGCGGCGGCGTGCCGGCGACGAGGCGGCGGATCGGCTCGAAGTGGTCGTCGACCATTTGCTCGAGCGGCGGCCCCGTCGGCGCGGCGTCGGCACCGGGGACCTTCACCTTGCCGAGCACCGCGGCCATCTCGCGCTTGGCCTGCTCGGCCTTCTGGTCGACGTTGCCGACCTTGGTGCCGCTGGTCGAGCCGACCGCGGGCTTGGGCTCGACCAGGGTCGTCTCGCGCGCCACGCCGCGCAGGAACGCGGCCAGCGGCGAATCGACGGCGGAGAGCTGGCGCGCGACTTGCAGGCTCTTGTCGAGGCTGTCGAGTTTGACCACGCGCACGTCGGCGATGTACTTGTCCCAGACCTTGATGTATTCCTCGAAATAGAGGCGGCGCACGCGGTTGGTCAGCTCCGGATTCGCCTTGCCGAGCGGCAGCGACTTGCTCGCGTCCGACGGACGCAGGCCGAGCACCCACGTTTCCTCGGCCGCAAGCTGGCGGGTCGCCTTGTCGACCGAGGTCTCGAAGGCCTTGCGATAGCCCTCCTTGGTGAAGAGGCCCGAGATGCCCTTGGTGAGCGGCTCGCCGCTGGCGCGTTCGAACACGCTGAGCGAGGCCGGACCGGCGGCGCCCGCCACCGTGAACGGCGGGATGTCGGCGCCGATCTGGGCCCGCTTCAGGCGGCTGAAGACGCGGTATTCGAGCGGGAAGGCGACCAGCATGTCGCGCACCCCGGCGACCAGGTTCTTGTCCATCGGCACCGCCGGCGGCGGCGCGCCGTGGGTGAGCATCGCGTCGAGGTGCTCGTCGAGCGCCTGGCGCTGCTCGGGCGTGAGCACGCGCTCGAGCGCCGCGTCCCAGTCGACGCCGACGTAGGCCTTGAACGAGTCGGCGTCGAACTTGTCCGGCGTGTAGATCATCAGGTAGTTCTTCAGCGCCTCGTAGGCCTGCTCGAGGTTGTCCTTGTTGACCGCGCGCAGCCGCTCCTCGAGCCGGCGCACGACCCGCGGCATCAGCGCGTGGTCGAGCAGGTGCTGGTAGCCGACGTCGGCCGCGGCGTCGAGCTTCCTGCCCTGATAAAGGCCGAGCGACATCGAGAGCGGCGGCTTGTCGACCCCGAACTCCGCCGGATGGGCGGCGGTGCGCACCGCGGTCAGCACCGGGGGCAGCGGCGTGACGTCGCCCGAGGTCGCCGGCGGGATCGCCTCGACCTGCTTTTTCAGGTCGGGCAGCTTGGCCTCGATCTCGGCGATGTAGCTCTTGTTGCGGGTGTAGCTCACCGCCCAGCCGGCGAGCAGGCCGACGCTCAGGAGCAGCACCACCGCGAAGCCGGCGACGCGCAGGCGCCCGCGGCGCGTCTCCATCGCCCGGTTCTCGCCCACCAGCCCCTGCTCGTTGAAGACCACGTCCTTGAGCAGGCGGTGGAGGAAGAAGCTCTTGCCCCGCGCGGCCGCCGGCGGCGGCAGCCGCCGCTCGATGCCGAAGGTGCGCGACAGCGTGCCGAGCACCCGATCGATCGGCGTGCCCTCCTGCGTGCCGCTGGTGAGGTAGACGCCGCGCAGCAGCGGCCGCTCCTCGATCGAGCCGCCGGCGCTGAACACCTGCTCGAGGAAACCGCCGAGCAGGCCGCGAAGGCCGGCGAACTGCTGCGGGAAATTGAAGATGGCGGCGCGCTTGAGCACTTCGTGCTCGGCGTCCATCAGCGGCACGACCCGGTCGCGCAGGCGCTTCTCGAGGGCGGCGAACTCGGAGCCGAAGTTGACCAGCGGGTCGTCGCTGCTGCCCGGCGCATAGGGGAAGCTGAAGCCCCAGACCTGGTTGCGCTCTTCCTTGTTGAGGGCGCCGAAGCTCTCGTTGAAGCCGGCGATCAGGTCGGCCTTGGTGACGAGCACGTAGACCGGCGGGCGGACGCCGAGCTTTTCCTGCAACTCCTGGATCCGCGCCCGCAGCTTGGCGGCGTGCTCCTTGCGCTCGACCGGCGTCTGCTGCAGCAGGTCCTGGATGTTGACCGTGAGCAGCACGCCGTTGATCGGCCGGCGCGGCCGCGACTTGCGCAAGAGGGCGAGGAAGCCATCCCAGGCGCTCGCATCGACTGCCGAGTTCGATTCCTGGGTGGTGTAGCGGCCGGCGGTGTCGATCAGCACCGCCTCGTCGGTGAACCACCAGTCGCAGTTGCGGGTGCCGCCGACGCCGCGCACGCTGGCGCCGCCCATCTTCTCCGCCAGCGGGAAGGTCAGGCCGGCGTTCATCAGCGCCGTGGTCTTGCCCGAGCCGGGGGCGCCGATGAAGATGTACCAGGGCAGTTGATAGAGCAGCGCGCCCTTGCCCTTTCCGGGGGTCTTCTTCAGCACGTCGAGCGCCTCGCCGAAGCGCTGGTTCAGGGTCGCGATCTCCTTGTCGGCGCTGCTCGGGCCCTTGGTCATGCCCTCGACGAGGGCGGCGTTGGCCCGGCGCTGGCTCCAGATGCGGAAGATCGCCCGCAGGAGCAGCAGCCCGAACAGGACGGCGATGACGGTGACGCGGATCCAGGTGGGATCGAGCGGCCGGGACTCGCCGATCGCGATCAGCGGGCCGACGTACCAGACCAGGGCCGAGATCGCGATGACGCCGAGCAGCGCCAGGAACAGCGGATGCAGCAGGAAGCGGAGGAACTTGCCCACGCCGCTGACGGGCATGTTGACGCCGCCGGTATTCACGTTCAGGGCCGTGCTCATGCTGCGCTCGAAGGAACGATGAGGGTGATCTCGACGCGCCGGTTGCGGGCCCGGCCCGCAGGCGTCGGGCTCGGGTCGACCGGCTCGGCATCGGCCTTGCCTTCGGCGCGCATGCGCTCGGGCTTCACCCCCGACTCGCCGAGCAAGGTCTTGACGGCGTTCGCGCGATCCTGCGATAGGTGCCAGTTCGACGGATAGCGGAGCGTGTGGATCGGCTGGTTGTCGGTGTGGCCGGTGATCAGCACCGTGCCCGGCGTCGCCTTCAGCCCTTCGGCGATTCGCGCCAGCAGCGGCAGGGTGTGATCGGCGATCACCGAGCTGCCCGGCTCGAAGAAGCCGTCGCCCTTGATGACGACGATCGAGCGGTCGGACAAGTCACGAACCTGCACCAGGCCCTGCTCGATTTCGCCCTTCAGGAAGGTCGCGAGGCGCGGCGCAGAGGCCGGCGGCGGCGGAGGCGGAGGCGGCGCGGCGGTCATCGCCGGGGCCTTGGCATCGAGGCCCTGCAAGGTCGTGAAGACGTTGTCGGAGTGATTGTTCAGCGACCAGGTCAGGCCGAGATACGCACCGAGCAGGATCAGCCCCGCCAGTGACACCACCACCCACATCGGCAGGCCGTCGCGCAGCCGCGAGACCTTGGCCGGCACGCCTTCCCAGCGCGGCGAGAGCGTCTTCTCGCCGTCGACCTGGCGGCCGCCGCGCAGCATCTGCGAGAGGCGGGCGCGCAGGCTTTCGAGCTGCGCCTTGCCGTCGTTGAGAACCCGGTAGCGGCCTTCGAAGCCGAAGGCGAGCGCCACGTACATCAGCTCCAGCAGGTTGCGGTTGTTGGGCACGTTCTCGGCCAGCTTCGACATCAGCTGGAAGACCTTCTCGCCGCCCCAGGTCTCGTTGTGGAACAGCACCAGCAGGCTCTGCCCCGACCAGACGCCCGAGCCGCCCCAGGGCGTGCTCGCCGCCGACTCGTCGAGCAAGGTGCAGAGGATGTAGCGGGCGGCGATCACCTGCTCGTTCGGCAGGCCCTCGGCCCGGGCCTGCTGCTCGAACTTGCGGATGCCGTCGGCGAGGGCTTCCTTCAGGCCGGCGGGATTCGGGTGCTGGACCATCGCCCGGATGCGCGGCGCCGAGCTCAGGAGCGGCGAGGCGGCCGAGACCAGCGGGTTCAGGCTGGCGCTCATCAAGGCATCGAGCGCCAGTGGCGCCTCCTTGCCGCCGCCGGCATCCATGCGCGCTGCGCCGCCGGGCGGCGCGCCGCGGCCCGGTGCCTGGCCTTGTGGCGCGCCGGGGGCACCCGGCTGGGCGCCGCGACCGGTGCCCGGCTTGATCACCGTGCGGTCCGATTCGAAGGCGGCGAAAGGATCGTTCTCGCGTCCGGTATCGCTCATGTCGTTTCCTGCAATTCGGTCGCCGGGGTCGAGCGAGTGGCGCTACGCGAGGCGGTGGTGAGGATGTCCTAAGCGCGGATGGCCCAGAACTCGAGCTCGAGGCCCGGGAATTCGCCGGCGATGTGCATCGCCAGCCCGCCCGACGCCTCGAGCTGCTTCCAGAGCTCGTTGTTGCGCGTGTCGAGCTCGAAGTAGTTGAAGCCGGCGTGGTACGGGATCTGCCGCGGCGCCACCGGCAAGGGCCGCATCGTCACGCCCGGAAGCTGCAGGTTGACGAGGTCGCGGATCCGCTCGACCGGCCCGATCTTGACCTGCGTCGGGAAACGCGCGCGCAGCGCCTCGCCGGGGATCTGCGCCGCCACGGCCAGGACGAACATCGCCGTGCGCTGCAGCTCCTTGTCGGCGATGATGGCGACGCGGATGCCGTACTTGCGGTCCTGCAGCTCGATCGGGATCGCGGTCTGCTCCATCACCATCGAGAGCGACTGGCGCAGGTCGTCCATCACGGCCCGGAAGCACTTCTGCAGATCGTCGTGCAGGTACTCCGGGAAGGGCGGCGGACGGCGCTTCTCGCGAAAGGTGGCGAGGTCGCCGGCCAGGCTCAGGCAGGCGGCATAGAGCACTTCCGGATGCAGCACCGAGCGCTGCTGCAGCTGCATGAACACCGGCTGGGAGCGGTTCACCGCCTCCAGCAGCAGGAAGTCGGCGATCTCGGCGACGCCGCCACGGCCGGGCTGCGACAGACGCGCCGCGAGCGCTTCGCCGCGCTGATGCAGCAGGCCGCAGATCTCGCGCACGTAGCCGTCGAGGATCTGATGGCCCTGGGCGTGCATCATCGGCGGGATGTACTGGGTGTCGAGCACCAGCTTGTTGTCGGCCCGGCGCTCGACCACGCGGGCCACGCCGATGGTGGCATAGCCCTCGCCGGCGTCGCGCTCGAGCATCAGGCGAAGGTTCAGCCGGCCGATCTGGATCGCCGTGTCGCGGTCGACGTTGGTGTTGCTGTCGCCGACCTCGACCTCGGCCACGGCGTAGCGCGGCCCCATCGCGCCGGCCGCCTGCTCGGCATCCGACTCGACGATGCCGGGACGCTGCAGGACAATGGCGAGAACGACGCGCTCGTTGCGCGCGTCGGCCGGGATGTCGATCGCCGCCGGCGCGGCATCGTTGCCGGGGATCGAGAACGCCGTGCCGTCGGGCAGGACGCCTTGCGCCGAATTGATGCTCAGCTTGCCGAGGGCGAGCGCGGCATCATCGACGGCCACGGAAGTGAAGCCCCAGGCATGACCGAGGGTTGCGGCAAGACGCTGGCGCAGTTGGTACTCGGTGAAGCGATCATGCTGCTGGAAGTGCTGGGGCTGCAGAAACATCCCCTCCGTCCAGACCACCTTGTTGTGCCAGGTCATAGCGATCCGAGTGAACTGTGGCTTCCCTTGCGACTGCACGTCGGCAAAAGCCGCGGCCGTTCTCTTGTTCGTGCAGCACCAATGCGCCGTATCGCCGATCGAGCAGGCGGATGGCGGCCTCGCACTTTACTTGAATGCGACGCCGCTCGAAACAGAATCTCCGCGAGGCGAGCACAAGGCCACGAACCGCGCCACCGCTCGTCGGCGTCCCTCGTCTCCGGGGGCTTCCCGGACCCTAAACTGGCTATGATCGAAAGGCTGCGCAGCCCCGTTGGGGCTACACCTTCGGCTGCGCGGCAAGTGCCGAATACGGCCGCCGCGCATCCTTACGGGAGTAACGAGGAGTGCATATGAACCCTGAGCTCATTCTTGGCCGGATCGGCTTCGCCGCGGTGCTGGCGGCGGTGTTTGCTTGCGGTCCCGCCTTCGCGCAATCCTCCCTCGACATCGGCACCTCCGTGCCCGACGCGGCCGCGGTGAAGGACGGCCTCTTTCCGGAAGATGCCTGCAAGGAGCTCGAGGCCAGCGGCTTCAAGTGCATGGGCCTGAAGCCGGCGGTCAAGTACTCGCTGCCGGCGTCGTCGTTCAAGGTCGGGTCGGCCGAGCTGCCCGAGTTGCTGAAGAAGCAACTCGACGTCTTCGCCGAGGTGCTGCGGTCGAAGAAGGGCACCGCCCGGCAGATCAAGGTCACCGGTCACGCCGACGCCTCGGGCACGCCGGAAGCGAACCAGCAGCTTTCGGTCCGGCGGGCCGAAGCCGTCAAGGAATACCTGGTGTCCAAGGGCGCCGACCCGGCCATGCTGACGATCTACGGCCAGGGCTCCAAGGATCCGGCCAACCCGGCCGACCCGCTCGCCCCGGAAAATCGCCGCGTCGAGATCGGCCGCTGAGGCGAACGTCGCATCGCAAGAAAACGGCCGGGGTCTCCCGGCCGTTTTTCATTGGCGCCGGTGACGACCGTCAGGGAATCTGCTCGGTCGCCTGGCCGGCGAAGTTGACCTTGATGACCCCGCCCCACATGCAGTTCAGGATCGAGGTGTCGTCGAGCGCCGGCTGGTTGGCGAGCATCATGGTCGGCGCGCCGGGCGACCAGGGCGTGGTGGTGTTCGGAATGCAGGGCATGGGGGTGAGCACGCCGAGTGCCGCCGCCGTCGCCGAGGCGACGACCGGATTCGAGGGGCTGGTGCACATCCCGAAGGGCATGATGTTGACCATCGGCTTGTAATCCATGATGTTCGCTGCCGGCACGAACGAGGTCAGCATCTTGTTGGCCGGAAGCACCACCATCGAGCTCGGGGCGACGCCGAAGCTGCACTGCAGCAAGGCGCCCATGCAGACGTGATTCGGCATTCTTTCCTCCGCTTCGTCAGGGCCCGGGCTCGCTGACCCAGACAGCGAGCGCGGTAAAGTTGTCGTGCCGCGGCTTGTGCGAGGCGCCCTGCAGCACGGCCTGCTCGAGCACCTGCAGCCAGGCACTCGGGCTGACGGCCTCGGTCAGCGCGGTTTCCATCTGCGCATCCTCGACGTACTCCCACATGCCGTCGGTGCAGAGCAGGAACGCGTCACCGGCCTCGACCTGCCAGGGCGGCGCGGAGACGCTGACCTGCAGGTCTTCCTCGCCCACGCCGAGGGCCGAGAGGAGCTCGCTGCGCTGCGGGTGCGAGCGCATGTCCTCGGCGGCGAGCATGCCGCCGTCGACCAGCGACTGCACCAGGCTGTGGTCGCGGGTACGCGCCGCGACCTTGCCGGCGCGAAAGACGTAGAGGCGCGAGTCGCCGCAATGGCCCCAGGTGCCCGACCGGGCTTCGAAGTCGATGAACAGGGCCACGACCGTGCTGTGCATGTTCTGCAGCGCGCGGTCGTCGGCGCGGTGCTGGATGATCGAGCGGTTGGTCGCGACGATCATCCGCTCGATCGCCTCCGGCGTGCCGTCCGGGGTGCCGGCGAAGGCGCCGAGGATGAACTGCACCGCCAGCTTCGAGGCCTTGTCGCCGCCGCCGTGACCGCCGGCGCCGTCGGCGACGACGCAGCACAGATGGCTGTCCGAGTGCCAGTGCCCGCAGGCGTCCTCGTTGTAGTTGCGACCGCCGCGGCGCGACAGGGTCGCGAGTTCCATCTGCACGATCAAGCTCTCCCGCTACGCCCGCGGCGCGTTGCCATCATGGCCGATCCTTGGCCAGCTGGTCGATGTATTCGTTGTACGCGCGCAGGAACTCCTTGCCGAAAAGTTCATGGAAATCGTCGGAAGCTTCGGACGAGATCTGGCTGTACAGCTGCGTGAACACCTCCCACATCTGCGCCTTACGCTGGCCCGGCAGGATCGAGGAGAGCAGCGACTTCTGGGTGAGCTTGCCTTCCAGCGTCGCCGGGTCGAAGCGCTTCAAGATGCCTTCGAGCGCGGCGCGCATGCCGGCGAGAAAGCCGAACTGGTGCGCGCGCAGGTCGTCGTAGGCGTCGCGCATCGCCTTGTCGGATTCCATGAAGCCGCGCGCCGGCGGGCTGAGCAGGTGGCCGAGCGCCACCTCCACCGACGGTGAGAACTTGAGCGGGTTGTTCTCCCGGGTGACGATCATCGTCACCTCGGCGCGGATCTCGCGCTTGAGCGCCGCCCGCGCCACCAGCAGATCGACCGTGCCGCGCGTCGCCTCGTGGACCAGGCGGCCGAGCAGACGCATCAGCGTCGGCGTCAGGACCAGCGCATCGGGCGGCAGGTTGTGCACGCCCAGGCCTTCGCGCAGCGCCGCGGTCAAGGCGGCGATGTCGGCATTCGGCGCGACCGCCGCGGGGCTGCCGGGAACAACGCCGGCCGCGTTGGGCGGCGGCTGCCATGCCGGCGCGCCGGCCGTCGTGCGCATCGGCGGCGGCGCCTGAGGGCGCGCCGCGACGGGCGGCGGCGCAGGGGCCATGACCGGCGGCGGCGGGCGGTGCGGCGGAGCCGCTGGAACCGGCTGCGCGACCGGCGCGGCCGGCGCCGGCGCGCCGAAGTCGAGCGAGAGGTCGAGCATGTCGTCGGGGATGGCGCCTCCGCCTCCCGCGGCCGGACCAGCGCCACGCGGCCGGATGACGGTCTGGCTCTCGCCCGAAGGATCGTTCCACGACAGCACCGCTCCGGGCGGTGCCGCGGCATCGGAAGCGCGCGCGGCGGGCGGGCTGCCGCGCTGCATCGGCGCGCCGGGCGCGCCCGGCTGACCGGCGAAGCCCGAGGTGTAGGTCTGGGTCGGCGGGATCGTCGCGGGCGGCGGCATCGGCGGCGCGGGCCGCGGTGCAGCCACCGGCGGCGGACGCTGTGCCGGCGCCGGAATCATCGGCGGCACCATGAACGGCGTCGAGAGCTCGGGCGTGGTGTCACTCGCCGCCGTCGCGCTGCCGCGCGTCATGCTGTTGAGCGACTTCATCGGATCGGCGTGCGCCGCCATGTTCGGCTGCGCCGCCGCCTGGTTGAGAGCCGAGCCGGCGAGCGGGTCGACATTGCGACCGCCCGAGCTCGCGCCGAGGCCGAAGAGCGCATCGAGCGAGTCGCCGCCGCCGCCCCCACCGCCGCCACCGCCGCCGCCCAGGCCGAACTCCGGAATCAAGGCCTCGGCGCGGCCACCGACATCGAGGCCGAAGTTGCCGCCGCCACCGCCGCCCGAGGGCTGACCGAGCGAGCGGGCGAAGTCATGGCCTTGCGGCGCGATCGTTTTCGGATCGGGTGCGAAGGGATCCCAGTCCTGGGGAATGCCGCCCGCGGCCGGCGCCGGAGGCGGTGGCGCATACGCCGCTGGCCGCGATCCGTGATGTTGCGCCGGCGCCGCTTGCGGCGGGGCGCCGAAGCCTGCGAGCGGATCCGCAAACGGCGCGGCGGCCGCAGACGCGCGGCCCCCCGCCGGCGGCGTCGACGCCAGCCCGGGGAAATCGGCGAACGGATCTGCAGCCCCCGCGCCACCGCCGGCCGCGGCGGCCTCGACCCGCATCGCGTAGCCGCCGATCTGCAGCTCGTCGCCCGGCTGGATGAAGGTCTCCTGGCCATTGCCCAGCGGCCGACCGTTGACCGAGATCGGATTGCTGCCGCGATCGATGATCGCGTAGCGGCCGTTGCGGAACACGACCTGGGCGTGGACGCGGGAGATCGTCCGCTCCGGGTCGGGCAGGACGAGCTGGTTGTTCTCGCCGCGGCCGATGTTGCCGCCGGTCTCGTCGAAATGGCCGGAAAGCGGCGCCGTCGCACCGCCGTTGAACGAGGTCACGCTGATGCTGATCACGACGCCATCGCTCCTCGTCTCGCTTCGCTTCGCTGCCGGCGGCGGCAGCGCTCAACGCAGGACATAGATTCTTCCTTCGACCATCGCCAGCCGGATCGGCCAAGCCTGCTCGCCGAGCTCCGGGGCGTCGTTGCTGGTTCGCAGCGCCGGGCCGCCGGTCGACGCGAGGCATTCGATCAGCCGTCCGTCCACCAGCGGCCGCAGCACGAGATCGTCTGCGACCGGTGGCAACACCTTCAATGCTTTCGCAGCATACAGCCCCTGCACTTGGTCGCGGAAGCGCTGCACCGCGGTGGCGGCATCGCCCTGATAGGCGATCGCCAGCTCGTCGAAGCGCAGCTTCGACGCCGCGATCAGCGGCTCCGGATTGCCGCGGCCGAGCTCGACCGCGAGCTGCTGCAGGAACTCGAGAATGCCTCGACTGACGGCCACGCCGAGCTCGATCGGCGGCGCGTCGAGCCATCTCCAGCGCGGAAAATTGACCGGCAGCTCGACCTCGCGCTTGTGCGCCGACGGCGCGTCGTAGGAGCGGCCCTCGGTGGTCGCCCATTCGGCGACGCCGAGGACGCGGACCGCGGGGTCGGCCGGCGACTGGCCCTGGCGAACGAGCACCAGACGCGCCCGCGCCCAGGTGGGGCCGATCGCGATGCGAGGCTGGCTCGGCGCGGACGCGCCCGGCGCCGCCGGGCCGACGATCAGCGTCAGCTCGTTACGCCCGGCCAGCGTGTATTCGTGGACCGCCAGGCTGGTGCTGCCACCCGCCGGGCCGAGCGCCGCCAGGGGCATGCCGTTGAGATGAACCTCGACCGCGCAGCCGCCGGCGGCCAGCTCGAGCATGAGGAGTCGTTCCATCGCCATGTCAGCGCTTCCCTGGCATCAGCCTGCCGACCAGTCGACCAGCGACAAGGCCGGGAAGATCTTGCGCGTGCGCTTCGAGCTGCCGAGCACCGGATCGGCGACCTCGCTGACGATCTGCACCGGCTCGGCACGCAGGGCAAAGAACCACTGCACGCCGCCGCCGTCGCCGCGACCGCGCAGGCCGCACTCGCCGACCAGGGCGCCGGTGATCGGCATCGGCCCCGCGGCCGCGCTGAGCGTCGACGGCTCGGCACCGGCGAGCGGCTCGATCTCGAGGGTGAACGGAAAGCGCCAGGTCCGCAGCACCGACTTCAGGTCCTGTCCCTCCTGGCCCTTGTCGCCGAGCTGGGCGACGGCGGTACGCAACTCGCTCCGGCCCTTGCAATGGATCCGGATCCGAGACCGGGCCGGCCCTTCGACCAGCTCGCCCGAGAGCCGCAACTCGATCGAGAGTGCCAGCAGATCGAGCGCGCCTTCCGTACGCATCGCGACGGTCGACGCCGAGGTGCGCCGAAAGCCCCAGGTGAGGCCGGCCTGGCCGACCAGCGGCGAGGCCTCGACCTCGAGCCGCGATGCGTCGTTGTCGAGCACCCGCGCCCACTCGTTGTAGAGCCGCTCCATGCCGGTGCGGAAGGCGCCGTGCAGGCCGCGCCACGACTGCTGCCAGGCGGCGGCCTCGGCCGGCGCGCCGTCCTTCTCGAGCTTGCAGGTGGCGCTCGGCGGCGGCCCGGCCTCGGCCGGTGCCGGCCAGACCATGGCTTCCCAGGCGGGGTGGCGAACCTCGGTCAGCCACTGTGTTGCATCGTAGACGCGTACCTCCAGCGCGACGTCGCCGAACGGCGCTCCGGCATCGCGCAGGCCGCAGCTCGCGATCCGCACGGTCTGCAGGTCGAACGGCGCCTCGGCGGCGATTCCGGGCGGAGATGCATTCGCTTCGGCCGGCGCGGGCGTCGGCGCGTAGAGGGCCAGGCTGAGACGCGCCGTGTCCCGGCCCTTCCACGCCAGGTGGCCTTCGGAACCCACGTGGACGACTTCGGGATGAACGCGCGGATCGCAGACGGCGTGGGGCTCGATGCGCAGGTTGAGCCGCGCCGGCGCGCCGCGCCGCAGTGCATGGCTCGCCACCGCCAGCGTCACCGGTTCCTCGGGCGCACGGCTCCACTTGACCGCGCCGTCGGCGATCTTCGCGACCGCGAATCGCTGCCAGCCGTTGGGCGAGTGCCGGTACTCCTGCAGGTTCTCTGCCTCGGAGACCATCATGTCGATCACGCCGAGATCGCAGGCCTTGACCGTAGCCGCGGCCGGCTCGTTCGACGGGAACACCGAACGCGCCGCCGCCAGCCGGCCGATGCGGGCGTCGACGCCGGCCAGCGCACTCTCGAATTGGGCGGTGGTCAGCACCGGCGCCGCACCCGCCGCCGCGCCGCCGTCGGTCGCCTGGCGCTGCTGCAGCTCGAGGCGGGTGCGATGCGCGAGCTGATGGAGCTTCAGCGCCGAGACGCGCCGCGAATCGCCGAGGATCTCGGCCGCCCAGGCGAAGGAAGGCTTGCCGTCGAACGCCGGCCCCCAGATGCACCAGAGGCTCGCGTAGCGCGCCAGGTCGCGCGCGTCGCGCAGGCCGTGCTTGCGCCCCTGCTGGACCGCGGCCTCGACGAAGGCCGGCCAGCGATCGCCCAGCCGCTCGGTCAAGGCCGGCCAGGTCTCCGCCAGGACGCCGCTGATGCTCGCGGCGTGGCGCTTCAGCGTCAGCTGCTCGAGCGCGTCGAATTGTTCCCAGGTCAGGCGCAGCATCGCATCGTCAGCGGGCAGGCGCCATCAGCGTCCGGGTGTCGGCGGCGAGCACGCCGTCCTGCATCGCGAGCCACGTCCAGGCATCGGCGGCGGGGATGACGATCGCCTGATCGAGGCCGAACACCTCGTCGAGCTGGCCGGCAAGCAGCGTCGGCAGGATCGCGCGCAACACTTCGGGGTCGTACCAGCGCCAGGGGCGGCGATCGCCGTTGGGCAGGATCACCTCGCCGATCGAGCGGCAATGCTCGCGCACCGCGAGCAACGGCCGGGTCGAGACCGCGAGCACGCCCCAGCCCGGGTAGGTGGGCGTGGCCTCGTCGAGCAGCCAGTCGGTGAATGGCGAGGCTTCGCTCAGCTCGGCAAGGTATGGCGCGCGCTCGGCGGCCTCGGCGCTCAGCGCGCCGCGCTGCAGGCAATCCCAGCCGGCGAGCTTGGCGCTCTTGAGCTTCTCGGCGATGCCGGGCACGACCAGGCCGTCGATCACGGCATGGACGCGCGAGCCCTGTCGTGCCCAGAGCGAGGCACGCAGCTGGGCCGGCGAAAACGCGGCCATCATCGGACCCCTGGAGAGAACACCGGATCAGGACGCCTTGGGCTTCATCACGCCGGTGCCGCCTTCGCCCTCAGGCATCGGGTCGACGAAGGTCTTCTCATAGTCGTCCTTCTTCCCCGGCGTGATCGAGTCTTCCTTCTTGGCCTCGGTGGCCTCGCCCGGTTGGGCCGGCGAGGCCGAACCGCCGCCGCCGCCGGAATTCACCTTCACCATCCCGCCGACGATGTCGACGCCGCCGGCCGAAAGGTTGACCAGCGACCCGCCGACCTTCAGGGTGAGGCCGGTGGTCGCGTCGAGGACGATCGTCGGCGCCTTGAGCATGATCTTGCCCGGGCTCGACTCGACGACGACATCGCCCGTGGACTTGATCTGCGTCTTGCCGCCGACCGTGGCCCCGAGGTCGCCGTCGACCTTGGCGTTGAAGTCCTTGGTGAGCTTGAGCTGGAACGTTGCCGCGCCGGTATAGAAGATGTCGCCGGCGACGTTCACGTGCAGGTCCTTGCCGAGGTTGTGCATCACGTCCTTGGTCACGTCCACGAACCAGTTCTCGCCGATGACCTCCTTGCGCGTCAGCGTGACCTTGACCGACTCGTTGTTGCCGACCCAGTCGAACGCGTCGTGCTCGACCTGGCGATGGAAATCTCGCTCGGCGTGGAACCAGATGTATTCACTGTCCTTCTTGTCGTCGAAGCGGAGCTCGTTGGCCTTGTCCTTGTCGCCCCCGTCGCTGGTGCGGCTCTTGATGCCGCTGAGCGTCTTCTGCTCGGGCAGCTTCCAGGCCATCATGTTGTCGTTGTTGTAGACCGCGCCGATGACCAGCGGCCGGTCCGGGTCGCCGTTGAGGAAGTGCACCACCACCTCGTCGTGGACCCGGGGCAGGGAGAACATCCCGTAGCCCTTGCCCGCCCAGGGCTGAGCGACCCGCACCCAGCAGGAGCTGTTCTGGTCCTTCTTGCCGAGCCGGTCCCAGTAGAACTGGACCTTCACCCGGCCATGCTTGTCGGTCTCGATCTCGTTGCTGCCGGAGCCGACGACGAGGGCCGTCTGCGGGCCGGAGATCACCGGCCGCGGCGTGATACGGGGAGTCCGGTAGTTCGGCCCCTTCTTGCTGACGCAGAGGAAGTCGCACAGGTAGCCCTCGTGGCTGCCTGAGGTCTTCAGCTCGTCGATCGCCTCGTAGTCGCCGAAGTCGATGCGGTAGACCGCCGCCACCATCACGTAGGTGTCGTCGTCGACGTCGACCTGGTCGTGCTTGAGGTCGAAGGTCATGCCAATGCCTAGATCGCGGACATTGGTCGTCCCCGTGGCCGAGGCATAGCAGCTCTGCAGCTCCTCCATGCGCACAACCGCACGATCCGCGATCGGCTTGGTGACCGCCTGGAATTCAGGCTTGATGCCGTTCTGGACGACACGGGCCGGGTGCTCGAACCAGTCCATCTTGCCGAGCATCTTAGGCGTCGTCTTGGCCTTGCCGGTGCCCTTGTTCTCGGTCGTCGGTGTGAGGTAGTCGTACTCGGTCAGGATCGTCTCGGTGGTGCGCACCTCCTCCTGCATGTACCAGGCGGTGACCGTCGGGTCCGGGCTCATCGCGTTGCGCCATTTGATCGGCTGGCCCACCGGGTGAGCCTCGTGCGAGGCGATCGAGTCAACGAGGACCATCTTGTGGGCCTTCTTCTCGTGCTTGAAGAAGTAGTAGATGCCGAATTCCTCGAGCAGGCGGTGGACGAAGTCGAAGTCGGTCTCGTTGTACTGCACGCAGTAGTCGAGCTTGTCGTAGGTGGAATTCACGTTCCACTGGACGTCGATGTCGTATTCCTTGAGGACGTCGCTGATGACGTCCTTGACGCTCTTTTCCTGGAAGACCTTGCTGTCCTTCGACTGGGTCATGAACCAGATGCCGGGCCGCAGCACCATCTCGTAGGTCGTGTAGCGACCGCGTTTGTCGCCGCGCTTGGCCCGGGTCACGTAGCCGAAGAAATAGCGCGTCTTGTCGTCGGCCATCTTCATCGACACCGTCGCCGGCGTGCCGATCAGCTTGGCCAGCTCGGGCTTTTCCGGCGTCGATCCCGGAATGAGCGACTCCTTGTCGACCTGCGCGAGCTCGACGGTGTACTCGTACATCTGCCCGAGGTGCTCGTGCCCCGTCATGCTCAGCACGAAGTAGTTGCCCTCTGCCGCCTCGATGCTGAGGGTCGCATCCGCTGCGGGTCCCGTGACGTCCATGACGGATCTCCGGTCGGCGCCTTACTCGAAGGCGTAAGTGAAGTCGTCCTCGGCGACCCCCAGGCGAACCGCCCTGAGCTCGCTGCCTTCCGCCGCGCGCGTCAGGTACTCGATCGAGACCCGGGGCAGCACGGTATTGGTAAGGATCGAATCGATGATGCGTCCGCCCGACTCGGCGTTGTTGCAGCGCTTGACGATCAGCTTGACCGCGTCGTCGCTGTACTCGAACGGGATCTTGTGGTTCTCGGCGACGCGCTTCTTGATGCGGTTGAGCTGCAGGCGGACGATCTGGCCGAGCATGTCGTCCGAGAGCGGGTAGTAGGGGATCACGACCAGCCGGCCGAGCAGCGCCGGCGGGAAGATCTTCTGCAGCGGCTCGGCCATCGCCGTGGCCAGCGACTCGGGGTCGGGCAGCAGCTCCGGGTCCTTGCACATGTTCATCACCAGCTCCGAGCCGGCGTTCGAGGTCAGCAGGATGATCGTGTTCTTGAAGTCGATCATCCGGCCCTCGCCGTCTTCCATGCGGCCCTTGTCGAACACCTGGAAGAACAGCTCGTGGACATCGGGGTGGGCCTTTTCCACCTCGTCGAGCAGGACGACGCTGTAGGGACGGCGGCGCACCGCCTCGGTCAGGATGCCGCCCTCGCCGTAGCCGACGTAGCCCGGCGGCGCGCCCTTCAGCGAGGAGACCGTGTGCGCCTCCTGGAACTCGCTCATGTTGATGGTGATGACGTTCTGCTCGCCGCCGTAGAGCGCCTCGGCCAGGGCCAGGGCGGTCTCGGTCTTGCCGACGCCCGAGGTGCCGCAGAGCATGAACACGCCGATCGGCTTGTTCGGGTTGTCGAGCCGGGCGCGCGAGGTCTGGATCCGGCGGGCGATCATGTCCAGCCCGTGCTGCTGGCCGATGACCCGCTTGCCGAGCGCTTCGCCGAGCTGCAGGATCGCCTGCAGCTCGTTCTTCACCATCCGCCCGACGGGGATGCCGGTCCAGTCGGCGACGACGCTGGCCACCGCCTGGGCGTCGACCGAGGGCATGATCAGCGGCGAATCGCCCTGCAGCGCCTCGAGCCTGGCCTGCGCCTCGTGCAGCTCCGCCAGCACCTTCTCGCGGTCGATGGCGGGCGCCGGTTCGGCAGCGTCGCCGGCCGGCTTGTCGACGCTGCCGCCCTCGCCCGCTGCCGGCCGGTCGACCGGCTTGTCGTCGCCGCGCAGCTGGGCGCGCAGGGCGAGCACCTGGTCGACGATGCCCTTCTCCTCCTGCCATCGCTGCTCGAGCCCGACCAGGCGGCCGCGCTCGTGGGCCAGCTTCTCGTCGACATCGGTCTTGCGCGTTCCGACGTTGACGCCGACCGCGGACTCGCGATCGATGATGCCGGCTTCGATCTCGAGCGATTCGATGCGCCGCCGGCAATCCTCGACCTCGGCCGGGATCGCATGCTGGCTGACCGCGACGCGGGCGCAGGCGGTGTCGAGCAGGCTCACCGCCTTGTCCGGGAGCTGGCGCGCCGGGATGTAGCGGTGCGAGAGCTTGACCGCGGACTCGATCGCCTCGTCGAGCAACTGCACGCGGTGATGCTTCTCCAGCACGCTGGCGACGCCGCGCAGCATCAGCACCGCCTTCAGCTCGTCGGGCTCGGGGATCTGCACGACCTGGAAGCGCCGGGTCAGCGCCGGATCCTTCTCGATGTGCTTCTTGTATTCCGCCCAGGTCGTCGCGCCGATCGTGCGCAGGGTTCCGCGCGCCAGAGCGGGCTTGAGCAGGTTGGCGGCGTCGCCGGTGCCGGCGGCACCGCCGGCGCCGACCAGGGTGTGGACCTCGTCGATGAAGAGAATGATCGGCTTCGGGCTGGCCTGCACCTCGTCGATCAGCTGGCGCAGGCGCTGCTCGAACTCGCCCTTCATCGACGCGCCGGCCTGGAGCAGGCCGAGGTCCAGCGAGAGCAGTGACACGCCCTGCAGCTGCGGTGGCACGTCGCCCCGCGCCAGCCGCTGCGCAAAGCCTTCGACCACCGCCGTCTTGCCGACCCCGGCCTCGCCGGTGAGGATCGGGTTGTTCTGGCGACGGCGCATCAGGATGTCGACGATCTGGCGGATCTCGTCGTCCCGGCCGGTCACCGGATCCATCTCGCCCTTCTGCGCCTTCGCGGTCAGATCGATCGTGTACTTCTTGATCGCCTCCTGCTTGCCCATTGCCGCCGGCGCCATCGCGCCCGAGACCTCGCCCGGCTGGCCGCCGGAGAGACCGCTGCCGTCCTGCGGGCCGAGGCCCTGCTCGCCGGTCTTGCCGACGATGGCGGCGAGGTCGTCGGCGTACTCGTCCACCTTGAGCTTGCCGAACTCCTTGGAAATGCCGAGCAGGGCATTGCGCAGGTGCGGCGTCTTCAGCATCCCGAGCAGCAGGTAGGCGCTACGCACCGCGCCGTCGCCGAACTGGAGCGAGCCGTAGACCCAGCCGCGCTCGATCGCGTCGGGGATGTGCTCGGAGAAATCGGAAAGCGCGGTTGAGCCCCGCGGCAGCCGGTCGAGCGCGGCGGTCACGTCGCGCGCCATCGCCGCCGCATCGAGCGCGTAGTGGCGGACGATCGCGTGGACGTCGGAGGCGTTGTTCTCGAGCAGCTGCGTCATCCAGTGGACCAGCTCGACATACGGATTGCCGCGCAGCTTGCAGAACACGGTCGCGCCTTCGATCGTCTTGTAGACGAGAGGGTTGAGCTTGCCGAACAGGGATACCCGACTGATTTCACTCATTCCTCGTTCCTCTCTGTCTCGATTCGTTTTCCATCGGCCGTGCCCGGCCCGCTCATGCCGCCGCAGCGGCCGTCTGGTCCGGACCCAGCCGGATGCTCTCGACGTTCATGATCAGCTGGTCGGCATCGGCGCTGCGGCGAAAGTTCCTGGCGCCATGCAGCCAGGCGGTCCGCCCGAGGCGGCCGGTGCGCCCGTCGCGGCCGCTCGCCAGCGTCCACGAGGGCACTTCGTCGCGCTTCAGGATCAGGCGCAGATCCCAGGCGAACTCGAAGCCCACGTATTGCCGGACCAGGGCGCGCAGCTGCGCCAGCGGCTGGCCATCCGGCAACAGCGCGGCGAAGCGCTCCCAGGACAGCGGCCCGATGACGATGCGGAACTTGTGCTGCACATCCCACACGCTCTTGCCGAGAACGGCACCGCGACCGAGGGCCGGCTGGCCGTCGCGCTGCAGCCGGCTGCGCTCTTCGCGGCCGAGCCCCATCCAGTGACCCTGGAACTGGTCGACCCGGACCGGGCCGCCGAACTGCAGCGTCAGCCAGGCTTCCAGGCCGTCGGCATCGCGCACCGAGCGCGCCAGCCGGCCGGCGAAGAAGAGCTTGGGAAAGTCGCCGAGGGCGTCGCGACGGCGGGTCGCAGGCTCGATCAAGCCGAACAGCGCGCCGATGTGGCGGACGATCGGCGCATCGGCGGGCCGGTCGAGCGCCACCACCGGCTGGGTCCGGGCCCAGGCGCGGTAGAAGAACAGGCCGAAGCGATGCAACAGCATGTCCAGGAAGCGGCTGAACGTGCGATCGCCGTTGTAGAGCTGCCGCTCGCGGGCGTATTCGGTCAGGTGGATCGGCAGTGCACCGTTGGGACCGAGGAAGCCGAACACCCGCTGCACCAGGCGCGGCAGCGCCCCGTTCTCCGGGCGCTCGAAAGCGGCGACCGGGGCCGGCGCGAAGATCAGCGACGGTTCCTGGGCGAAGCGGAACGGTTCATCGACCGGCCGCATGCCGTCGCCGAGGCGGGGCTTGTCGGGAAAGGCCTGCTCGATCCGGCGCATCGCCTGGAACAGGTCGAAGGACGACGACTTCTGCGCCAGCCGGGCGAACAGGTCCTCGCTTGGCGGCTGCGGCTTGGCCAGGGTGGTCGGCAGCTCGGCCGGGGCGTTCACAGCACTGCCCTCGTGCCGAGACGCGGCGACCAGGTCATCACGTCGCCGCGGGTGAGCGAAGAGAGCACGGTCTGGGCAAAGCTGTTCATCGAGACGTGGCGGGCGAAGTACTGGTGCAGCACCGAGCCGAGCAGGATCGCGCTGCCGCCCTCGAACGAGAGGTCGTCGACCGTGACCCGGATTTCCAGGCCGCGGCTGAAGGCGATCGGCCCGGCGACCGGGTGGCGCCGCACCACCGGCTTGACGCCGATCGAGCGCACGCCTTCGATCTGCCGCTTCAGGCCGACATCGGCGCTGAGCGCGAACAGCGACAGGATCTCGCGCAGCGCCGTGGCCCCGCCTTCCGGATCGCTGTCGAGCAGCGAGATGTAGTTCAGCGAAAGCAGGCCGAGCAGGCGCCAGGCGATCCCGCCCTCGCGCATCGCGCTCTGCGGCCGGGACGGACCCGACACGATGTGGATGGCCTCGATCGGCGCGCTGCTGTTGAGCTGGAGCTCGCCTCCAGTCTGGCCGGTCGGCATGAACAGCGGCAGGTCGCGGTTGGTGCAGCGGATCTGCACCCCGAGCTGGCGGACCACGCTGCGGTAGGGCAGCTCGCGGGAATCGACCAGGGACAGGAACATCTCGGTGCCGACGTAGCCGGAGCGCGGGCCTTCGCGCTTGCCCCGATCGGACGGCAGCCTCGGCTCGCGCGCGGCACTGTAGTAGCCGATGTCGGCCTTGGGCTCCGCCTGCGGTGTGGCGAACAGCGGATGGAACACGATCTCCTCGCTGTCTTCGCGGAAGCCGCGCACGTTGAGGATGTCGAAGACCTCGTAGTCGAGCGTGGCGGTGCGCTCGGGTACGACGTGGTACGCGGTGGCGCCGTCGTCGAGATGCAGCCGGTCGGCGCGACGCTCGAACAGATTGATCGCCGGAACGCAATGCAGCTGGAAGTTGCCGGCATCGACCGCCCCCTCGAGCGCGGCGACGTAGCGGTTGAACAGCAACGCGATCTCGAAGGTGTTGCCGGTGGCCTTGGCGAAGGCGCCGCCGAGGTCGGCGACGTCGATAAAGAGGAAGCGCTGCGGAAAGGCGAAGTACTCCTGCAGGAGGCGCGTGCCCGCGAGGCCGCGCAGCGTCACCGGCAGCATCGCCTCCTCGTCGCGCAGGCCGGCCGCGCGGACGCTGGTGCCGGCGAGGAACTGCCGGTTCGACTCGGCGCCGCGGCCGGCCGTCCCGGCCAGCACGCCGACGCAGGCGCCCACCATCAGCTCGTGCAGGCGAAGCGCGATGTCCGGCAGGCCGCCGATGTAGAAGCGAAGCGACCCCAGCTTGAGCTGGTTGAACGACAACCCGGCCGGAAGCTCGAGCTTCACCCGGACGCCGCTGCGCGGCCGCTCCGGCAAGGGCAGGGTCGACAGGCCGAGGTCGGCAGCGCCGAGGAAGTATTCGGCGCTCGTCACCTTGATCGGCGTGAGCACGACATCCTGGGCAGTGCGGAATTCGCAGCGCGTCCGGCTGAGCGCGGTCTCGGCGCCGAGCAGGGCACTGCCGCGCGGCACCCGAAAGCCATTGACGAGGTTGTCGTCGTTCGCGCACTGGATGCGCGCCACCAGCATCGACGGGATGGGCGCGGCCAGGTTCGGCGAGATCATTTCGATCAGGCGCTGCGCCAGCTCCGGGAACTCGGCATCCTGCTTGAGCTGGACGCGGGCGGCGAG
>Ga0068864_100000348_pt1 | contig 40669 bp, 34 predicted proteins | sample KBSSwiS72_FD_66586 | JGI IMG/M metagenome (GOLD analysis project Ga0068864, IMG submission 66586) | Switchgrass rhizosphere microbial communities from Kellogg Biological Station, Michigan, USA - KBS Switchgrass S7-2 | ecosystem: Host-associated > Plants > Roots > Rhizosphere > Soil ...
CAGCTGGATCGTGAACTTTCCTTCGCTCGTCGTAAAATGCGCAAACAGCATGGCCCGATCATACCGCTACCTTCACTACGACGTCTTCACCGACCATCTGTTCGGCGGCAATCAGCTGGCGGTGTTCCTCGAGGGCCGCGGCCTCGCGGCGGAGACGATGCAGGCGATCGCCAAGGAGATGAACTTTTCGGAGACCACGTTCCTGCTGCCGGCCGAGACGCCGGGCACCGATATCCGGATGCGGATCTTCACGCCGGCAGAAGAGCTGCCGACGGCCGGCCACCCGACGATCGGGACGACGTTTGCGCTCGCGCGCGCGGGCGTGATCGAACCGGGGCGGAAGCAGTACGTCTTCGGCTGCGGCATCGGGCCGGTTCCGGTCGCGCTGAGCTGGAAGGGGGAGGACCTCGGCTTCGCCTGGATGACGCAGTCGCTGCCGACCTTCGGCGACGCGATGGCGGAGCCGGGGCGCACGGCCGCGGCGCTTTCGCTCTCCGCCGCGGCGATCGCCGATCACCCGGTGCAGGTCGTCTCGTGCGGCGTTCCGTTTCTTTTCGTGCCGTTGACGAAACGAAGCGCCGTCGATGGAGTGAAGGTGAACAACACGGGACTGGACGAGTTGCTGAGGGCGACGAACCCGGTGGCGCACGGGGTCTTCGTCTTCTCGACAGAGCCGGGCGACGCGCCCGCGACGGTCTACAGCCGCATGTTCGCGCCGGAGCTCGGCGTCGTGGAAGACCCGGCGACCGGCATCGCCAGTGGCCCGCTCGGCTGCTACCTGGTCCGGCACAAACTGGTCCCGGCCGACAAGGCAGATTCGATGATCAGCCTGCAGGGCGCGAAGATGGGCCGGCCCAGCCACGTGCACATCTCAATCGGCGTCGAGCAGGGCGAGATCACCAGCGTCCGCGTCGGCGGCGAGGCCGTGCTGGCGGGAGAAGCTACACTGTATATACCTTAGAACTCAGAACTCAGAACCCAGAACCCAGAACCCAGAACCCAGAACCCAGAACGCGGAACGGAACACTGAACGTTGAACCCTGAACCTAGAACCCCTTCAAGGAGCTGACATGAAGCGATCGACGTTCGTACTCGTGGCGATGCTGGCGGCGGCGACGGCGTTTGCCGGGCAGGACGCGCCGGCGAAGAAGGCTGGCGGAAAAGTGTACGCGCATTTCACGACTAACCTCGGCAAGTTCACCGTCGAGCTCTTCGAGAAGGACGCGCCGAAGACCGTCGCCAACTTCGTCGGCCTTGCGGAGGGGACCAAGGAGTGGACCGACCCGAAGACCGGCGCGAAGGTGAAGAAGCCGTTCTACAACGGTCTGATCTTCCACCGCGTGATCGCGGACTTCATGATCCAGGGCGGCGATCCGCTGGGTAACGGCACCGGCGATCCCGGCTACAAGTTCGCTGACGAGTTCGGCTCCGGCCGGAAGATGGACAAGGCCGGTGTCCTCGCCATGGCCAACGCCGGTCCGAACACCAACGGCAGCCAGTTCTTCATCACGCTCAAGGAGACCAACTACCTGAACGGCAAGCACACGGTCTTCGGCGAGGTGACCGAGGGCATGGACACAATCAGGAAGATCGGCGAAACCAAGACGACCAAGCCGGGCGATCGCCCCGTTGTCCCGGTTGTCATGCAGTCGGTGACGATCGAAAGAAAGTGAAAAGTCAGAAGAGAGAAGTTGGAAATGAAACTTTGAAACCTTCACTTCTAACTTCTCACTTCTCATTTCTAACTTTCTCGAGGGCGCGCTCGAGAACTTCGTCGACGCCGTTCTGAATCCCCGCAATCGTCGGCACGGCGACGATGTCCGGTACGATGCCGACGCGCTGCGTCGGGCTCCCATCCGGATAGAACACCCCCAGCCCAGAGAAGTACGTTCTGATCCCGCCGGGCAGTGCAATCAGCGACACGTTGCCGTCAGCACCCGCGGTCGGGCTCCCGACGATGGTCACGTCCGGCGCCGTGCGCAGCGCCATCATCGTGAACTCGGCGTGGCTCTGCGTCCGCTCGTCGCCGAGGAGGATCACTTTCCCGCGGTAGTAACCGGGATTCGGCGACAGCGGGCCCGCGTCGAGCGAGACCGACGGCATCGTCGTACCCGGCTGGTCGTACCTCGGCTGGGTGAACTTCACGAACGAACGCGCCGTCGGGTTCAGGCGCTGGGCGATCAAGTACAGCGTGCCGTTCGGGTAGTTCCGTACGTCGAAGACAATCGCCACCGTGTTGATGAGGGCGTTCATCATCGCCGGCACATCGCTCTGCTGGAGCAGCCCCATGTGGACGTAGCCGATGTTGCCGTCGAGCACGCGCCATTTTGCCGGCCGCGTATCGACGATCAGCGCCTCCGAGCTCACGTCGTTGATCGAAACGGTCTGCACGACGATCTCTTTTCGCACGCCGAACCGCGAGATCCCCAGCGTCATCGTGCTCGCGCCGGTCCGGAACATCAGCGTGTCGATGTTCCGCTGGCGGCTTCCCTCGTTCGACGCCCAGACGTACGGGCGGAGCCGTGCGCGGACGTCCGCGCTGCTCACGCCGTTGATGTCGGTGACGATGTCGCCCGGGCGGAGATCGGCGCCGAAGGTCAAGCGGTCGAACGCATCAACGATCACGGTCTGCGACTCGACATAGCGTGTCCGGATCGCCGGCGTGTTCAGGCCCCACAGCATGCTGAGCGTGTTACTGCCGGTGAACGCGTGCGTGTCGTCGAGGCTCGCTGTCAGCTCGCACACCGCGAGGTGATAGGCGTTCGCGTCGGCCGCGTCGAGAAAGTGCGGCAGAAGCAGGGGCATCACGTCAGACCACGGGCGATCGGTGATGTCGCGGTTGGGCGCGTAGTACTGCACCATGTTCCAGAAACGCGCCAGGGCGAGGAACCGCATGCCGGTCGAGGGATACGCCGGCGTATCGTAGGAGGCTTCGCTGCTGAAATCGGGATTCGCGACGTTGGCCACGGGCCTGATGTAGCGATTCGACGAAGGGGCGACCGCATAGCGGATGGTCTTGAGCTCGCGGATCGTGGAGGGATCGAACAGCTGATCGTCGTCGATCCAGCGGAAGGCGGGATCGGCCTCCGGCTGATCGAGCGGTGCGCCGGCGGTCACGCGCGGCGCCGATCCGGCCGATCGAACCAGCCTCAGGATTTCGTCGTTGAACTCGGATTTGGTCGCGGCTGCTTGAATCAGCGGCAGCTCGTCGACGAGCACCTGGTCCCAGCTGCTGGTGCCTTGTGCCACGGACGGATGGAAGTACTTGAGCAGCCCCCAGACCTTCGCGAGCGCGGAGAGACGCGCACCTTGATCGAGTGCGTCGGCGCCGGCCGGCCGCGCGGCGTGCCCCAGCACCAACACGAGCGCGACGAGCACGCACGCCCGCAGCCGCGTGACGGTCCGACCCACCTGCCCTACCTGGCCCACTTGCCCCACCCGACCGATGTGACCGATCCGGCCCAGCTCCTACCAGTCGAACCCATCAAGTCCGTCCTGTCCGTCTTCACCTACCTGCCCTACCTGCCCCGCAGACGCTGCAGTCTTCATCTTTCTGAGGTTGTCATCAAGCGCAGGGTGCATCGTGTGCCATTTCGTCGCGCGCTCGTAGGCGAGCGCGACGCGGAGCACGGTGCTCTCGTCGTAGAGGCGGCCGGTGATCATCAACGCCAGCGGCGAGCCGTCGACGAAGCCGGCCTTGAGGCATGCAGCGGGGTGGCCGGTCAGGTTGGTGATGCCGAGGCTGCTGCTGCCGGTCGGCGAGAGGAACACGTCGTATTTCGTCATCAGCGCATCCATCTCCCGGTTGAGCAGCGTGCGCGCGCGCTGCGCGCGGATGTACTCGACCGCCGGGATGAAGCGCGACGTGCGGAACGTATTCGGCCACGCGCCGGCGCCCTGCTCGGTCAGCAAATCGACCTCCTTGCTGCGCGTCAGATCGTCGAACGCCGCCGCCGCTTCGGCGCTGAGAATGAAACCGAGCGCGTTGGCCGGAAATTCCGGCAGCGTCATCGGCTCGAGCTTCGCCCCGGCGCTGCGCAGGACGTCGAGCGCCTCTTTCAGCAGCGTGTTCCGCTCCTCGGCGCGGCGTCGCGCGTCTTCCGGAGACACGCCACCGCGTCCGCCGCCGGGACCGCCGCCACGCGCCTGCCCGGAGCCTGGCGCAGGGTTGAACTCGCTCTCGAGGAATCCGATCTTCAGGCTCGACAGCGGCACGTCCGGGCTCCAGTTGAACGGCGCGTCGACGACGGTTTCGTCGCGGCCGTCGCTGCCGTAGATCGCGTTGAAGACGAGCGCGCAGTCCTCGACGCTGCGGCACATCGGGCCGATCTTGTCCATCGACCAGCTGAGCGCCATCGCGCCGTAGCGGCTCACGCGGCCGTAGGTCGGCCGCAGGCCGACCACTCCGCATGTCGACGAGGGCGAGATGATCGAGCCGCGCGTCTCGGTGCCGATCGCGAAGGCGACGAGCCCCGCCGCCGTCGCGGCGCCGGGGCCGGCCGAGGATCCGCTGGAGCTGTTGTCGGGCGACCACGGATTGCGCGTCGATCCGCCGAACCAGACGCCGCCCTGTGCGAGCGCGCCCATCGACAGCTTGGCGCAGAGCACGGCGCCGGCGTCGCGCAGCCGCTCGACGATCGTCGCGTCCACCTGCGCCACCCGGTTCTCATACGGCTTCGCGCCCCACGTCGTCCTGATCCCTTTGGTGTCGAAGAGATCCTTCACGCCGAACGGAATGCCGTGGAGCGGCCCGCGATATTTGCCTGCCTTGATCTCCTTGTCCGCGGCCGCCGCCTGCGCGCGCGCGAGATCCTCGGTCAGCGTGACGACGCAGTGCAGCTGATCGCCGTAGCGCTTGAGGCGCGCGAGGTACATGTTCGTCAGATCGGTCGACGAGATCCGCCGGCTCTCGATCAGCGAGGCGAGCACGGTGACCGGCTCGAACGCGAGATCCTCGAGGTTGGCGGGCACCTCGACGTGCGCCGGCCGGGAGATCGGCTTGATGTTCACCATCGGCCGTGGCGCGCGCTTCTTCGTGCGGCTGTCGAACGGACGGAACATCATCGCCGGCTCGGTGTCGAGCGGCACGTTGAGCTTGCGCAATTCCTCGTAGCTATCGAGGTTGCGGCTGACACCGCTGACGGCCAATTCCTCCTCGGCATCAGTGAAGTGCAGGCCGTCGATCTGCTCGGCGCACTTCAGCGCGTCCTTGCCGAACTTCGGCGGCGCGCCGCCGCCGCGCTGCGCGCGCACGGCTGCCGGCACCGCTACGGCCGCGGCCACGGCTGCCGGCACTGCCTTGATGAACCGTCGTCGTCCGATATGCTTCATAGCTCCTCTTGATCCGCTGTGTCGCCTCCGTCCGGCTGAAGCCGGACACTACCGATGCAGTGGCGCCCTCGTACATGGTTCGTACGCTGATGTGACACCGTGATGTGACACCCTCGCACGTGGGGTCCGGCCTTAGCCGGACCTGTCACTGCGTCCGGCTTTAGCCGGACTGTCACTGCGTACGTAGTGTCCGGCTTTAGCCGGACCTTTTCCAGCATAAAGCCGATAAGATCCAGAAGATGCCGGTTTCCCAGAAGCGCGCGCTCGACGAGGCCATCGCGGCCCTCGTGCACGGCACGCAGCGCGATCCGTTCGCGATCCTGGGACCGCACCCCGAGCACCTTGAGCACCCCGAGCACCTCGACGGCAAGGCGATCGTCGTGCGCGCCTTCCAGCCGGCGGCGAAGTCGATCGAGCTCTTCCTCGTCGCCACCGGCGCCTCGCTGGCCATGGAGCGCGTGGATCCGGCCGGCGTGTTCGAGGTGCGGCTGAAGCCGGACCCCACTCCGGACGCGGAGACGACGACGGCGACGGCGGCGACGGCGGTCCGGCTAAAGCCGGACACTACCGAAGAAACGATCGAGGGGTCCGAAGAAACGATCGTGGGGTCCGGCTTTAGCCGGACCGTGCCGGACTACCGCCTGCGGATCACGTATCCCGGCGATCAGATCGTCGAGATTGACGATCCCTATCGCTACGGCCGCGTCCTCACCGATTTCGATCTCCATCTCCTGAGCGAGGGCACGCACCACCGGGTGTTCGAGAAGCTCGGCGCGCGCCGCATCACGGTCGGCACCGCCACCGGCGTGCACTTTGGGGTGTGGGCGCCGAACGCCGATCGCGTGAGCGTCATCGGCGATTTCAACGGCTGGGACGGGCGCGTCACGCCGATGCGGCACCTGACCACCGGCGTCTGGGAAATCTTCATCCCCGATTTCGCAGACGAGGAGAAGTACAAGTTCGAGATCCGCACGCGCAACGGCGCGATCCTGCGGAAGACCGATCCGTTCGGGCGCGCCTTTGAAGCGCCGCCGCTGACGGCCGCGATCGTCCACGACGTCTCGCGTTACGTCTGGCGTGACAGCGGCTGGATGGCGTCACGCCCTGTGCAGGGTGCGTGGCTGGACACGCCGATGTCGGCCTACGAAGTGCACCTCGGATCGTGGGCGCGGGTGCCGGAAGAAGGCAACCGCTTCCTGACGTACCGCGAGATGGCGCACCGCCTCGTGCCCTACGTCAAGGAAATGGGCTTCACGCACATCGAGCTGCTGCCGGTGATGGAGCATCCGTTCTCGGGATCCTGGGGCTATCAGGTGCTCGGCTTCTTCGCACCGACCGCGCGCTTCGGCCCGCCCGAAGACTTCAAGCTGTTCGTCGACGCGTGTCATCAGGCCGGCCTCGGCGTGATCCTCGACTGGGTGCCAGGACATTTTCCCAAGGACGCCTATGGCCTCGCGCGCTTCGACGGCACGGCGCTGTTCGAGCACGAGGATCCGCGCCAGGGCGAGCACCAGGACTGGGGCACGCTGATCTTCAACTACGGGCGCAACGAGGTCCGCAACTTCCTCCTGTCCAACGCGCTGTTCTGGCTCGAGGAATATCACATCGACGGCCTCCGTGTGGACGCGGTCGCGTCGATGCTGTATCTCGATTATTCACGCCAGGCCGGGCAGTGGATTCCGAACCAGTACGGCGGGCGGGAGAACCTGGAGGCGATCGCTTTTCTACAGGAGCTGAACAGCCTCACGCACGGCGGGCATCCCGGCACGATGACGGCGGCTGAGGAATCGACCTCCTTCCCCGGCGTCAGCCGGCCGGTGCATCTGGGCGGCCTCGGGTTCACCTACAAATGGAATATGGGGTGGATGCACGACACCCTCCTGTACATGCGCGAGGATCCGATCCATCGCCGCTGGCACCACAACCTGGTGACCTTCTCGGCCCTCTACATGCACAGCGAGAACTACGTGCTGCCGTTCTCGCACGACGAGGTCGTCCACGGCAAACGATCGCTCATCGACAAGATGCCGGGCGACGCATGGCAGAAGTACGCCTCGCTCCGCCTCCTCTACGGCTACATGTACGGACACCCGGGCAAGAAGCTGCTCTTCATGGGCGGCGAGTTCGCGCAGTGGCGCGAGTGGAATCACGACCGCAGCCTCGACTGGCACCTGCTCGACGACCCGGCGCATGCCGCCATCAAACAGTACGTGCGCGATCTCAATCGCCTCTATCAGGCGGAGCCGGCGCTGCACGAGGCCGACTTCGAGCCGGCGGGCTTCCGCTGGATCGACGCCAACGACAACGAAAACAGCGTCGTCTCGATCGTCCGCTACGCGAAGGATCACCGCGAGCCGGTGGTGATGGTCTTCAACTTCACGCCGGTCGCGCGGATGGAGTACCGCATCGGCGTGCCCGATGCCGGCTTCTACGAGGAGCGGCTCAACAGCGACGCGTCGGTGTACGGCGGCAGCAACGTCGGCAACCTGGGCGGCGTCCCGTCGGAACCAATCGCCGCGCATGGCTTCGACCAGTCGGTGCGCCTCACCGTCCCGCCGCTCGGCTGCCTGCTTCTGAAGAAACGCTGACGGGACCACGAAGACACGAAGACAGGAAGGACGCACGAAAAAGAACTAAAGTGTTTTCTTCGTGACGTCTTCGTGTGCTTCGTGTCTTCGTGGTTATGACGGCGCTGCGTAGGTCCCGCGCAGTCGCGGTTGCGTTCGTCACCTTCGCGACCTTCACCGACATCGTCGCCTACTCGGTGGCGGTGCCGGTGCTCCCCGACTTGAGCCGGAGGCTCGGGGCGTCGCCGACGACGATCGGGCTGCTGTTCGCCTCGTTCGGCGTCACCCTGCTGGTCGTGTCGATCCCGATGGGCCACGTCTCCGACCGCATCGGCCGCAAGGCGCCGATGGTTGGGGGACTGGTGGCGCTGGCCGCCGCCACGCTGCTCTTCGCATACTCCGACGGTCTGGTCTGGCTCTTCGCCGCGCGCCTGGTGCAGGGCGCCGCGGACGCCATCACCTGGGTCGTCGGCTTCGCGCTGATCGCGGATCGATACGGGCCCGACGAGCGTGGTCGCGTCAGCGGCATCGTCATGTCGGGGACCAGCGTCGCGTTCATGGTCGGGCCTTCGATCGGCGGCTGGATGTACGAAGCCGGCGGCATCCGCGCGCCGTTTCTTCTGGTCGCCGGGCTGGCGATTGTTGGCGCGCTCGGTTTCGTCTGGCTCGACGTGTCGCCGCCCGTCGCGGAAACCGAGCCGGTGGCCGTCCGCGTTGTACTCCGATCGCGGCCGGTCGCCGTCTGCGCCGCCGTGGTGGTCGCGATCTCGGCGACGCTGACGATGGAGGAGCCCGTGCTGCCGTTGTTCCTCAACGCCAGGCTTGGCCTTGGCCCGGCGCGCCTCGGGCTGCTCTTCGGCTGCGGCGCAGTCGCGTCATCCATCCTCCATCCGATTTACGGCCGGCTCGCCGATCGCTGGGGCGGCCGGCGCATGATGCTGACCGGGCTGCCGCTGGTGGCCTGTGTCCTGCCGCTCATCAACCTGACATGGAGCTACGCATCGACGATCGGCTTCTTCGTCCTGAACACGATGGCGGTCGCGATGGTGATCACGCCGTCGCTGACGTTCATGGCCGAGGCAGTGGCCGGCGCCGGCGCAGGATCGTTCGGCGTCGGCTACGGCCTCTATAACATGGCGTGGGGCGCCGGGCTGCTGGTCGGCCCGGCGGTGGCCGGCTTCGTCTATGAGCGGATGGGGTTTGCGTGGCTGACGCTGCTGTGGGCGCCGATGCTGCTGATCGTCAGCCTGCTGCTCGCTCGAGTGCGATCGAGCGCGACCTCATCGCCCAGGTCCGCGGCCGGCTGACTCGGTCGCTACAGGACCTGAAACATCACCAGTGCATCCACGAAGCCGCGCGTGGGATGTCTGAACGCGAGGGGGAGGCGTCCGACAATCTGAAAGCCGAGTGACTCCCAAAGACGGACGGCCCGTACGTTGGTGCTCACGACGAAATTGAACTGCATGGCCCGGTATCCCCGTGCCCTCGCGTGATCCAGGGAGTGCGTGCACATCAGCCGCGCGATGCCCCGTCCGGTCGCGGCCGCGCTCGTCATATAGCCGCAGTTGCACACATGATCGCCGCCGCCCGCCTGATTCGCGCGGATGTAGTAGGTGCCGAGAATCGCGCCGTCTTCCTCCGCGACGAACGTCTCCTTGTCCGCCGCCAGCCAGTACGCCAGCGCGGCCGCTTCGGTCATTTGCGGATCGAGCGTGTACGTCTCGCCGGCGCGGATGGTTGGTCCGATGATTGACCAGATGGCCGCGGCGTCTTCAGGACCTGCAGGTCGAACAGTCATGAAACGCGATCGCGGCGCATGCGCATTCATCCAGATCTTCCGGCTCGTCAGTAGTTTACCTCCTCAGATTCAGATCAGCCGCTCTGCAACCGTTGGAAGGTACAATCCAGGGTCTGGCTGAAGCCGGACACTACCGAAAACACGGTAACAACTGACAACAACGGTAGTGTCCGGCTTCAGCCGGACCTTGGCCGCTGTCGCGCTGTAGCGAACCCGGAGGAAACCATGAATCGCACTCGAACTGTCCTGGCGCTGTCTGCCGTTCTTCTCGTTGCGTCCTCGTACACGCTCCGCGCCGACGTCCGCGCCGACGAGAAAGCGCGCGTCGAGTTCGCCGGCATGCTCGGGCGCATGTTCAACATGTTCGGCGGCAAGGGCGCTCGCGAAGGCGTCACGTCGTCCATCGCCGTGAAAGGCGATCGCAAGGCGACGATGGGCGACTCGACCGGCCAGATCATCGATCTCGCCGAAGAGAAGGTCTACGACCTCGACCTGAAGAAGAAGAGCTACAAGGTCACGACCTTTGCCGAGCTCCGCCGCCGGATGGAGGAAGCGAAGAAGAAGGCCGAGGAGGATGCGCGCAAGGAAGCGGCCAAAGAGAAGGAGAAGCCGCAGGCCGCCGATCCGAACGCGAAGCAGATGGAGATCGACTTCGACATCAAGAACACCGGCACGAAGAAGACGATCAACGGCTTCGACACGCACGAGGCGGTCATGACGGTCACCGTGCGCGAGAAAGGCAAGAGCCTCGAGCAGAGCGGCGGCATGGTGGTGACATCGGACATGTGGCTGGCGCCGAAGATCGCGGCGATGAAAGAGATCGCCGATTTCGACGCCCGCTACGCGAAGCAGTTGTACGGGACGATGATCGCGGGTGTCTCCGCCGAGCAGATGGCCGCCGCGATGGCGATGTACCCGATGATGAAGGACGCGCTCGGCAAGATGAGCGCCGAGGGCGGGAAAATCGAAGGTACCCCGATCCAGACCACGACGACGATGGACGCGGTGAAGTCCGAAGCGCAGATCGCGGAAGAAGCCAAGAGCGGCGGCGACGACAGCAAGTCCGCGGCGTCCGGTGGAGTGGGCGGTCTGCTCGGCGGCTTCGCGAAGAAGATGGCGCAGAAGAAAACCGGCGGCGACGACGCGAACAAGGCGCGCGCCACGTTCATGACGACGACGACCGAAGTGCTGAAGGTCGTGACGGACGTGGCGCCGGCGGACGTCGCCGTGCCGCCGGGGTTTAAAGAAAACAAATAGGAGATGACGATAAAGCTCGCACTGTTGTTGGTGTTCGTGTCCGTCGCAGTCAGCGCACAGGCGCCGGCGAAGAAGAAGGCTCCGGCCGAATCGCCGGCGGCGCGCGCGGCCCGCATCCACAGGGAAGCGATCGTCGTCGACACGCACATCGACACGACGATGATGCTGGGGCGCGACGGGTGGGACTTCATGGTCCGCCATTCGCCGGTCAAAGGCGAGGACAGCAACCACGTCGACCTCCCGCGCATCAAGGAAGGCGGCCTCGACGCCGCGTTCTTCTCGATCTACATGCCCGGCACGATCACCGGACCCGAGGCCGTCAAGCGAGCGCTGATCCTCATCGATCACGTCCGCAGCCTGGCCGAGCAGCACCCGAACGAGATCGTGCTGGCGACGACGGCGGCGGACGTGCGCGCCGCGCACAAGGCCGGCAAGTTCGCCGCGTTGATGGGCATGGAAGGCGGGCACATGATCGACGACAGCCTCGCCGTCCTCCGCGAGTACCAGCGCCTCGGCGTCCGCTACCTGACGCTCTCGCACAGCGTCAACACGAACTGGAGCGATTCGTCAGGCGACACGCCGAAGCACAACGGCCTGACCGACTTCGGCAAGGACGTCGTCCGCGAGTTGAACCGGCTCGGGATGCTGGTCGACATCTCGCACGTGTCCGACAAGACGTTCTGGGACGCGCTCGAGACGAGCAAGGCGCCGCTGGTGGCGTCGCACTCGTCGCTGCGGTCGATCTCGGGGCACCCGCGCAACATGACCGACGACATGATCCGCGCCCTCGGCGGCAAGGGCGGCGTCATCATGATCAACTATTCGCGCAGCTTCCTGTCCGACGAGCTCTATCAGGCCGGTCTCAACAACGTGCCGCCGGCGCAGCGGCCGACGGTGTCGTGGGAGAAGATCGTCGAGCACATCGATCACGCCGCGAAGCTGGTTGGTGCGGCGCATGTCGGCCTCGGCTCCGACTTCGACGGTACGACGGTACCCGACGGGATGGACGACGTGTCGATGCTGCCGAAGATCACGGCGGCGCTGCTCGAGAAGGGCTACAGCGAGCAGGATGTGAAGAACGTCCTCGGAGAGAACATCCTGCGTCTCCTGGAGCGCGTGGATCAGATCGGGAAGCAGATCAGGGCGGGAAAGTAGACTCCAGAACGACGATCAACGCAGAACACGCCGAATCCGCAGATCCGGAATGTTTTCTGCGTGTTCCGCGGTTTCTGCGTTGTCCGTCGGCCATGTTTCCCATTAGAAGCGATACCCGACCCTTGAGCTCGCTTCGGCGAGCCGGATTGGGCGCAGGTCACGTTTCCACCAACGGCCCCCCCGAAAACCGACCGGAGGTCCGTCTACTCAAACGACAAACTGCATGAGCGGCACCGACCAACGCATGTACACTGCGGCGGTCCTTCGATAGGTCTCTGGAAGGAGACTCGACATGCTCCGATATCGCCGGGCGGTGTTTTCGATTGCGCTGGCGATAGTCGTGGCACCGCGCCCCGCATCCGCCGACACCTGGGTCGAGACCAGGAGCCCCAATTTCACGGTCGTGTCGAACGCGGGCGAGAAAAAGGCCCGCAATATCGCGTGGCAGTTTGAGCAGATCCGTGCGGCCATCGAAAAGGGCTGGCCCTGGTCCCGCGTCAAGTTGAGCCTTCCCGTAGTCGTGATCGCGGTGAAGGACGAAGCGTCCATGAAGGCGATGGCACCGTACTACTGGGAGGAGAACCGCGCGCACCCCGGCAGCGTGTTCGCGACCGCCGGGGATCGGCACTACATCACCGTGCGAACTGACGTCGAAGACCAGGATCGGGAAGGCGTCAACCCCTACAGGGCCGCCTACTGGTCGTACGCCTTGCTGTCCATCGAAGCCAGCTTCAATCGTGGGCTGCCGTTGTGGTTCGTCACGGGCTTATCGGCGGTGCTCAGCAACTCGATCGTCCGCGAGGACGCTATTCAGTTCGGCCGGCCGATCCCGGCGTTCGTGCGCATCCTCGGCCAGGAATCGCGGCTGCCACTGAATCAGCTCTTCGCGGTGACGCGCCAGACACCGTACTACACGGATTCATCGACCAAGGCCCGCTTCGACGCCCAGTGCTGGGGACTCGTCCAGTACCTGCTGTTCGCCGAAAGCGAACAGCAGGTGGCGCATATCGATGACCTGACCAAACGGCTGCTGACGGGAGCGGCGTCGGATGCGGCCGTCGTCAGCGCGTACGGGTCGATCGACCGGATCGAAGCGGGTTACCTTCGTTACGTCAAGCAGGGGATGTTCAAGTACGCCCGTTTGCCGGTCGACACCGACGTCAGCAGGGAGAAGTATCCGACGAGGGTGATGGGCGAGGCTGAACACGCGGCGGAGCGGGCGGGTTTTCACGTCGCCCTGGGCCGCCTCGGCGACGCGCAGAAGTTGCTCGACGAGGCGCGTAAGGCGAGCCCGGAGCTGCCGCGCATCCTCGAAGTCGAGGCGGCAGCGTTCGACCGCGAGCAGAAGATGGACGATGCGCGCCACGCATACCAGAAGGCCGCCGATCTGCACTCGACGAACTTCTACGTCTACGATCGGCTCGCCGTCTTCACGGCTTCGAATAGGCTCGACGCCGCGTCGCTGACAGCCGCACAAAAGCTGCTCGCGAAATCGGTTGAGCTCAACGATTCGTTCGCGCCAGCGTTCGCGTCTCTCGCCGGCGTGATGGTCTTACTCAACCAGGCGGACGCGGCCATCGGTCCGGTGCAGCGCGCGATCGCGCTCGAGCCGGGAGTGTTCTCACATCGTTTGCTGGCGTCCCAGGTGCTGGTGCGGCTCTCCCATTTCGACGAAGCGAAGGTGGCGGCGCAGGCGGCGCTCGAGCTCGCGCGTACCGACCAGCAGCGCCAGTCCGCGCAATCAGCGTTGGACACCCTGGCTCGCCGTTCCGCTCAGCCCCGCGTAATCGTGCCGCAAGGTGGCATTCCAGGTGGTGCCGCGGACGCTTCTGTCGGCGGCGCGCAGGGCGGAGCCACTCGCGACCCTGCTTTTCCGCCCCCTCCACCGCCTCCGCCTCCGCCGGCCTCGCCGGTGCGCATTGGCGGCCTCATCAAGCAGCCCATCAAACTCAAGGATGTGCGCCCGGTGTATCCGAGGATCGCCCAGGCGGCGCATATCCAAGGCGCCGTCGCGCTCGAGGCGACGATTGGACCGGACGGCGCCGTGCAGGACGCAAAAGTGCTCCGCTCGATTCCGCTGCTCGACCAAGCGGCGCTCGACGCTGTTCGCCAGTGGCAGTTTGCCCCAACCCTGCTGAACGGCGTCGGGGTGCCGGTGATCATGACGGTTACCGTCAACTTCACGCTGGCCAGCGACATCACGTTGAGGGTGACCGACGCGAAAGGCGCCGTCACCATCGTCGGCGGCGCCACTATCGACTACGCCGGCAACGGTACGCCCGCGGTGTCTTCCGACGGCATTCGCATCTATCAAGGCGACGCGCAGCTGACGCTGAAGTGGTCGCTGATTGACACGGTCACGTTCTCCCGCCGCAACACGGCGTTGGTCTCGGACCGATTAAGTGGACAAGTTCTGCTGAAGAGTGGTCAGCGGATGACCTGCGATTTCGTCATGCCGGCGGCACCCGGTGGTGGGCTGAAAGGCAAGATCACTCAAGGCGACTTCTCGATCCACCTTGCCGACGTCGCGCAGATTTCGCCTGCGGCGCCGCTGTCGAAGTAACTATGTCGACAGCTTCTCGATCCGTGCCCACTGGGCATCCGATACCGGCATCACCGACAGCCGCGAGATCCTGACCAGATCGAAGTCCTTGAAGAACGGATCGGCCTTGACCTCTTTCAGCGTGACCGGACGCGCCAGCTTCTTCACCGGCCCGACGTCGACGACGTGCGCCTTGCCGGTCGCGTCGTCCGGATCCGGATAGGCGTCGGCGAGCGCCTTCGCGATCCCGACGACCGACTTCTCGTCGCCGGTGTGGTAGTAGAAAATCCGATCTCCCTTCTTGACCGACCGGAGATTCCGCTGCGCGACGGGATTCCTCACGCCGCTCCACACCGTCTTCTTGTCTTTCACCAGCGCGTCAAAGCTATAGTTCGACGGCTCTTCCTTGAACAGCCAGTTCATGGCCGTCATTCTACCGCCGCTTCGTGATCGCATCCGCAGACCGGTGCGCGTGCTGCTGGTCGGCATCAATCCGGGCGTGCGCTCCTCCCAGCTCGGCCATCACTTCGCCGGGCCGTCCAACCGTTTCTGGAAGCTGCTCTACGAGTCGCGCCTCGTTCCGGAGCCGATCGGATACGCCGACGACCACCGCCTGCCGGAGTGGGGATTCGGCATGACCAACCTCATCTCGAGGCCGACCCCGGGCATCGACACGTTGCGCCCCGAGGAGTACGTCGCCGGCGCGAAAATCCTGCGCAGAAAAATCCGCCGGCTGAAACCGGAGGTGGTAGCCTTCGTCGGCGTCACGCTGTTCCGATCCGTCTTCGGCAGACGGCCGGGTCAGCCGGTGGCGCTCGGCCTGCAGGCAGAGCGGCTCGAAGGCGCGCGTGTCTTCGTCCTGCCGAATCCGAGCGGCCGCAACGCGAACTTTTCGTACGCCGAGATGCTCGATGCGTTCGCGCGCCTCCGCCGCGCACTGGAGAGGTCATGAGTCCAGGAGCAGTCGTCAGTCGGCAGGCCGCAGTCGTCAGTCGGACAGTCGTCAAGGCGCTCGCTGCCGCCGGCATGGTACTGTCGTGCGCCGGATACGTGAGCGCCCAGGATCCCCTGCGCTTCAACGGCGCGCCCTGCGTCACGCCGCCGAGACTGCACTGTCCGGACAAGGACTGCCCGTCGGACCGCGTCATCAACGAGGGCAACGTCGTCGAAATGAAGACGCGCCGCACCTACTTCCTCGACTATCCATGCGACCTGAAGCCTGGCGAGAAGGTGACCTTCATCCTCGCGCTGCACGGCGCCGGCTCGTACGGGAACTGGCAGCGCAACTACTTTCCGCTGATGGACTACACGGACAAATACCGGCTGGTCGTCGCGACACCGAACTCGCCGACGCAGGTCTGGTCGGAAGCCGACGACGAGTATCTCCATAACATTGTCGACTCGGTGATCGCGCAGATCGGCAAGGAGAACGTGAAGGCGTTCTGGCTCGCGGGACACTCGCAAGGCGGCATGACGTCGAACCGCATCGTGCGCACCGACTACTTCAAGGACAAGGTCGACGGCTGGCTGAGCCTCTCGGGCGGCCGGCTCGGCGGAAGTCCGGGCCGAGGCAGTTTCGCCGGGATGGCGGGACCGCCGGGAGGTGCGGCCGGCCGCGGCGCCGCGCCGGGCACCGGCCGCGGCACTGGCCGCGGCGCGGGACCCGGACTCACGCCACCGCCCACCGGGTTGCCGGCGAACGAGTTCTCCTTCATTTACGAGACGGGCCAGCGCGAGATGGACGAGAAGGGACTGCCGGAGTCGTCTGAGTGGGCGGCAAAGCTCGGGTGCGGACCTCGTCGTGCGCCGGTCGAGATCGCCGACACGAAGGCCGGGTACGTGTACGACGCGAGCCGTCAGAACCCGCCCGTGCCGGCGTGGGGATTACTGCCGGCGCCCGGCAAGGCGCGGGTGCTCAAGTACACCGGCTGCAAGGACGGCCGCTTGGTCGCCGACGTGGTGCGCATCGACAAGGGACACACTGAAGGCCTCGAGCCGGCCGTCACCGAAGAGCTCGTGAAGCTGATGCTGTCGGCGAAGGGCGGGAAGATCGCGAACCAGTAGCTCTCGTTTTCATGGAGGAGACCGATGGTGAGTAGAGGAGTCCTCATCCGAGTCTGCGCGGCGATGGTCATCGCGATGGCGCCATCCGTGGTATCCGCACAAACCGGCAGCATCGCCGGGGTGGTTCGTGACACGACGGGATCCATCCTGCCTGGCGTGGTCGTCGAAGCGAGCAGTCCCGCGCTGATCGAGAAAACCCGCAGCGCCACCACCGACGAGAAAGGCCAGTACAAGATCATCGACCTGCGGCCCGGCGTCTACACCGTGACGTTCACGCTGCCGGGCTTCAGCGTCGTGAAGCGCGAAGGGATCGAGCTCACCACGCAGTTCACCGCAGCCGTGAACGCAGAACTGCGTGTCGGCGCGCTGGCGGAGACCGTCACGGTCACCGGCGAGTCGCCGGTCGTCGACACCCAGCGCGTGCAGCAGGTGAAGGTGATGACACGCGACGTCATCGACGCGGTCCCGACCGGCAAGACGTTCCAGAACATCGGCGTCCTGGTGCCGGGCGTGGTCGTCGGCGCCGGCGGCACCGGCGCGACGCCGTACGACGTCGGCGGATCGTCTGGCGAGCAACAGGTGCAGATGGCGATTCACGGCGGCGCCACCGCCGACATGGTCGTCCAGATGGACGGCATGCGCTTCAACAACCTCTGCGGCAGCGGCTCCTACACCGGCGTGTCGGGCAACGACGGCGGCGTCGAGCAGATCGCGTTCGAGACCGGTGCGATCTCCGCGGAGATGGGCACCGGCGGCATCCGCGTCAACCTGATCCCGAAGGAAGGCGGCAACACGTTCAAGGGCGGCTTCTTCCTGAACGGCACCAGCGGGTCGCTCCAGAGCGACAACCTCACGTCCGATCTGACGAGCCAGGGGCTCAAGGCCGTCAACAAGATGAAGAGCGTGTGGGATATCAACGGATCGATCGGCGGTCCCGTAGTGAAGAACAAGCTGTGGTTCTACTTTGCCAGCCGCTACTGGGGGCTCGACAAGTATCCCGCCGACTCCTTCTACGACGCCGACCCGCGCTTTTTCGCGTACGCGCCCGACACGACGCGTCAGGGCGTGGACGACAGCTGGAACATCAGCAACGCGACGCGCCTCACATGGCAGGCGACGCCGCGCAACAAGTTCACCGCCTACATCGATTTCCAGGATCGCAAGACCGGCCACTGGTTCATCGGCCAGGGCGGCATCTTCGGCCTGACGACACCCGAGGCCTCCTGGATTCAGACGACGCCGATCAATCACCTGATTCAGTCGAAATGGACGTCATCGGTCAGCAGCCGCATGCTGATCGAGGCCGGCATCAGCATCTACGATCAGGAATACACCCGTCTGCCGCAGCCCGGCGTCGCGGCCGACACGCTCTCCGTCCGCGACAACGCGACCGGCCGCCGCATCAACGCCGCGCCGTATTACTCGGAGCACTGGTCGACGCTGCGGACGTACACCGCGTCGCTGTCGTACGTGACCGGATCGCACGCGGCGAAGATCGGCATGAACCTCAGCGAGGGGCCGCGGCATGAGAAGGCCACCGTCAACGGCGACATGACGCTCGTCTTCACCGGCGCGGCCGCGACGCAGGCGATTCTCACCGCGTCGCCACGCGACGCCCACGAGCGCCTGAACGCCGACCTCGGGATCTACGCCCAGGATCAATGGACGGTGAACCGGCTGACGGTGAACGCCGGTATCCGCTTCGACTACCTGAACGCGAAGCTCGAGGACCAGGTGTTTCCGGCCGGCACGTTCGTCCCGGCGCGGACGCTCGGCGAGATCACCGATCTTCCGAGCTGGAAGGACCTCGGTCCGCGGCTCGGCATCGCCTACGACGTCTTCGGCAACGGCAAGACCGCGATCAAGACGACGTTCAGCCGGTACGTCGCGAGCCAGACGGTCGGGTTCGCGAGCCAGTTCAACCCGCTCGGCGGCACCGTGACGGGCGCCGGCTTCTCGGGCACGGGCGCCGACACCCGCGTCTGGACCGATCCGAACGGCGACAAGATCGTGCAGCTCTCGGAGCTCGGACCGACGGGCAATCCGCTGTTCGGGACGACTTTCCTGGCGACCACGCCGGCGGCCGACGTCGCCAAGGGGTGGTTCCACCGCGGCAACAACTGGGAGTACTCGGCGAGCGTGCAGCACGAGCTGATGCCGCGCGTTGCGGTCAGCGCCTCGTACTTCCGCCGCTGGTTCGGCAACTTCACGCACACCGACGCGCTCGGCGTCGGGCCGTCCGACTACTCGCCGTACTGCATCACGGCGCCGACCGATGCGCGCATCGGTCCGCTGAGCGGCCAGCCGGTATGCGGGCTGTTCGACGTCTCGGCCGCGGCGCGCCCGCTGCTCGCGGTCAACCGCGTCGTCGACTTCGCCGACTCGACCAAGCGGTCGCAGATCTTCAACGGGTTCGACTTCACGATCAGCGCGCGCAAGGAGAAGCTGCTGCTCGCCGGCGGCACGAGCACGGGCCGGACGGCGACGGTGAACTGCGAGGTCTTCGACAGCCCCGACCTGCGGTTCTGCGACAACCGCCCGCCGTTCCTGACGCAGCTGAAGATCCTCGGCTCGTACACGCTGCCGTACGACGTGCAAATCAGCGGCACGTTCCAGAGCATTCCCGGCCCGGCGCTGCAGGCGAACTGGTCGATCAGCAGCGCGATCGCCAACGCCGGGCCGACGCCGCTCGGCCGCAACCTCTCGGCCGGCGCCGCCACCGTCACACTGATGGAGCCGAACACGGTGTTCGGCGATCGGCTGAACCAGTTCGACATGCGGTTCGCGCGGCAGTTCCGGATGGACCGCTACCGCTTCCAGGTGATGGCGGACGTCTATAACGTCTTCAACCGCTCGGCCGTGCTGGCGTACAACACGACGTTCTCGACGGCGGCGACCAGCGAGTGGCTGCACCCGACCGATGTGCTGCAGGGGCGGCTCGTGAAAATCGGAGGGCAGTTCTCGTTCTGAAGGTGTTCGGCCGCTGTCGTTCCTGTTCTTCGCGGGGAAGATCCGCAAGCATCGTGCCGAGGCCCTCCCTGGCGATGCATTGTCAGGGAGGGGCTCGGCGCTCATCGAAGCCTCAAACGTATCAGCTCAGTCCTGGTCCTGCAGCTGGTCGTTCGACACGCGCGTGGCTGTTCCCTGGAACACCGTATTCGGATTGGTTTGGATCAGCCACAGCTTTTCGCCGTCAGCCGAGAAGAACATGTCGAACGTCGGGCCTGGGCCGTCGAAGGTGATCGTCCCGATGCAGCTGGCGTCGACGGTGTAGCCGCCGCTGCCGACGAGGCCGCGCGCGATCACACCGTTCACACTGCGGGTCGCGGTCGGCGCCGACAGGACGCCGTTTCCGTCAAACTCGATGACCTCGACGATGGCTTTCGGTTGCGCGACACCGGCCACGATGTTGTGACCGGTTGCGGCGAACACGTAGGTGCCGCGCAGCGTCTTCACGGTGCATTCATCCGGGTGGTCGGCGGCCATCGCCGCGTCGGAAACACCCAGGATCGCGACGACGACGAGCAGGCCATGCTGAGCAAAACGCTTCATAAAGTTCCTCCCTGGTTGCGCGAGATGCGCTCCCTGTCCAACACGTGCGCAAGGCAGGGAAGAAACCGCTCATCGAGGCGGCGAGGGTTGGGAAAGGCGATACGCTAGGGCCGTGCCCGCGGATGATCTGACCGCCCTGCTCGGGCGATACAGGACCGGAACGCCCGCCGATGATGAGCGGCTGATCGTCGCCGTTCACGCGGAGCTCCGCCGCATCGCGGCTGCCTATATGCGGCGTGAGCGTCCGGACCATACGCTTCAGCCCACCGCGCTCATCAACGAGGCGTACCTGCGATTGTTCAAGGACCGGGACGTGACGTGGGGCGACCGCGCACACTTTTTCGGCATCGCCGCGCGGGTCATGCGGCAGATTCTGGTTGACCACGCGCGCAGGCGCCGGGCGCGCAAACGCGGGATGGGAGGACGCGCGGACCGCTCGGTGTCGATGCTGGCGGATCCCCGCGGCCAGGACATCGATGTCCTCGCGCTGCATGAAGCGCTCGACGACCTGGCCGCGCTCGATCCGCGGCAGGCGGAAATCGTCGAGCTGCGCTACTTCGGCGGCCTGACGGAACAGGAAGTCGCCACCGTCAAGGAACTGTCGCCCGCCACGATACGCAGGGAAGTTGCCGCCGCCCGGTTCTGGCTCGGACGCCGTATGAAGGGCGGCCGGTGAATCGCTCGGAGTGGGAGCGCGCAAAGGCGCTGCTTGCTGATGCCGCCGATCTCCCGGAGGCCGAGCGCGAGCGTTTTATCGTCGAGCATTGCCCGGACCTGACACTGCGCCGCGAAGTTCTCGATTTACTGAGTTCTCCGGCGGCTCTGAGCGGCATCCTCGCCGCGAACGCGTTTAAAGCGGGAGATCAGCTCGGGCCCTATGAGATTCGGGCGCTTCTCGGCGTTGGCGGTATGGGAGAGGTCTATCGCGGGCGCGACACGCGGCTGGGACGCGACGTCGCCCTCAAGGTGATCTCACCGAAGCTGGTTGGCGATCCGTCGCTTCGGCGCCGGTTCGCGCTCGAGGCCAGAGCGGCGTCAGCGCTCAATCATCCCGCGATCGTGACGGTGTACGACGTCGGGGACACCGACGGGATCTCGTGGATCGCGATGGAGTGGGTCGAGGGACGGACGTTGCGGCAGGTTCTTGCAGGAGGACCGCTCACGATTCACGATGCCTTCTCGATCGCGAAACAGATGGCGGAAGGTCTCGCGGCGGCACACGCCAGAGGCGTCGTGCATCGCGACCTCAAGCCCGAAAACGTGATGCTCACGTCGGAGGGCCGGACGAAGATTCTCGACTTCGGTCTCGCACGGCAGACCATCGTCGAGACGCTGGAGGGCTCGGGATCCGCGGTCGAGACGATCGTGCCGCCGGCGCTCGTGTCGATCGAAGGGACCATCCTCGGCACCGTCGGTTACATGTCTCCGGAGCAGGCGTCGGGACTCGCGGTGGATTTTCGTTCCGATCAGTTCGCGTTCGGCCTGATTGCCTACGAGATGCTCGCCGGCCGCCGCGCCTTCGTGCGTCCGACGGCCGTCGAGACGCTTTCAGCCGTGATCCGCGAAGAGCCGGTGGCCCTGTCGTCCGTCCGCCGCGGAATCCCGGACGCCTTCCTCGGCGTGATCGCCCGCTGTCTGGCCAAGCGGCCCGAGGAACGCTTCGCCTCCACCCGAGATCTCGCCGACGCGCTCAGCTCACTGGACTCTGCCGCCTTCGCGGGTGCGGTATCAGACCCGGACGCGCTCGCGCCGACCGAAGCGCGCCGGATGCCGGCACCGCGTGCGACCCGAGCCCTGGCGCCGCGCCGCGCCGCGATCGTGCTCGGCGCCGTGCTGGCGCTCGTTCTCGCCGCGGTCGGATGGACCCGATTCCGCCCTGCCCGCAGCGCGATCGAGTCCGTCGCTGTGCTGCCGTTCGAGAACGGCACCAGGGATCCGGAGGCCGATTTCCTTGGCGACGGGCTCACGGAAACTCTGATCAGCCAGCTGTCCCGTGTCTCCTCGCTGAAAGTGATGGCCCGCGGCACGGTCTTCCGCTTCAAGGGCACCGCCGATCCGCAGGAGGCCGGTCGAAAGCTCGGCGTCGGCGCCGTCGTCACCGGTACCGTCGCGCGCCGCGGCAGCCAGCTCGTGATCTCGGCGGAGCTTATCGAGATCGCCACCGGCCTTCGACTTTGGGGTGAAACCTACGATCGCCCATTCTCGGATCTGCAACGCGTGCAGGACAGCATCGCGTCGGAGATCTCCGACGGCCTGCGTCTGCGGCTGTCAGGCGAGGAGAAACGGACCCTCGTTGCTCACGGGACCGAGAATCCCGAGGCGTACGAGCTCTACCTGAAGGGCCGCTTCCTCATGATCAACGACACGGAGGAGGGCGATCTCGAGGCCAGACGCCTGTTCCTCCAGGCCGTCGACAAAGATCCGCAATTCGCGCAAGCGCATCTCGGGATCGCGGGTACCTACGCGAGGAGCGCGGGGAACGGCTACGCGCCGCCCGCCGAGGCCTGGGCGCGAGCGACCGAGGAGATCCGCAAGGTCCTGGTTCTCGATCCGGGAAACGTTGCCGCCCGCGCCGCGCTGGCGGCGCGGTTGTTCCAGTTCGATTGGAACTGGCCGGCTGCCGAGCGGGAGTTTCGAGCCGTGAGCACCGACCCGCGGCTCTTCATGGGAATTCAGTATCACCCCGTGGCGATGTTCTTCGTGGCGACTGGCCGGCCCGATGACGCGGTCGAGTTGATGGAACGCGCGCTGCGCGTCGATCCGGGGAACATCGAGTCCCGAGTGATGATGGGCGATTTGCTCGCGCAGGCCGGACGCCTGAACGAGGCTGCCAGTTATTACAGAACCATCGTCGAGGCCGAGCCGTCGGAAGCGCGGCCGCTGTTCGGATTGGCCGAGGTGCAGAAGCGGCGCGGCGACGTGAAAGGGGCGATCGACGTCCTTCGACGAGCCTATGAATTGACCATGGAGGAGCAAGGTGTGCAGGCCCTGGCGACGGCCCGAACGGATAAGGACTACGAGAACGCAACTCTCGTGGTCGCCCGCGGCCGGCTCGCCGACCTCGAGACATTCGCCAAGGAGCGCTACGTCTCTCCCCTGGATCTCGCCCAACTTCAGGCGCAAATCGGCGCGCGCGACAAGGCATTCGCCAGCCTCGATCTGGCCGTCACGGAGCGATCGGCTGGGCTGGTATTGCTCAAAGTAGACCGCGCGTGGGATCGCATCCGGGACGATGCGCGGTTCGCCGCTCTCGTGCGACGGGTGGGCATTCCCTGAGAGCGGCGCGACTTTGTGTGGTAGCCTCGGACGGCGCTGAACCCGATCGACCGGCGCCGGGGAGATTCTCATGAAAGACCGAATCCGCTTCGTCGTGCTCGTGGCGACCGTCGGCGTGTGGATGGGAGGGGATCTTCTCGCGTGCGGCGACAAATTCCTCGTCAGCGGACGAGGGACACGCTTCCAGCGGCCAAAGAGCGCGCGCGCCGCGTCCGTGCTCATCTACGCCAATCCCTCCTCCGGTCTTCCCGCCGCCCTCAAGAACGTGAAAGTCGACTCCGTGCTCAAGCACGAGGGACATCGCTCGACGACGGTCGAAACCTTCGAGCAGCTGTCGGCGATTCTCGCCGGCGGCCGGTTCGACGTCGTCGTCGCGGCCAGCAGCGTCGCGGCGGACGTCGAGAAGCTTCTCGGCGGCGCGCCGGACCGCGCGGTCGTTCTGGCGCTTGACGCTCCGCCCAAGGACGGCTCTCTGCTCAAAGCGATCGACCGGGCGGTGGAGCAGCGCGACAAGGCTCACAAGATCGCGACGCGCTCGTAGCAGTCGCAGTGATCCTCAGGCTCGATCGATTCTTTTTCGCGAGTGCGATGGCCGCCGCCTTCGCGCTCGCTGTCCTGCCGTCGCCTGCCGCTGCGCAGGCCTTCACGTCTCCGCAAGGTGTTGGCGCCGTCACGCTGATGTGGCAGTTTGTCGACAATACCGGCCACCGCTTGAGCGATGGCGCTCTACGCGTGGCGGGGGAGAGCGTGACGACCAGCGCGATCGTCGAAATGGACTACGGCGTCACGGATCGGCTGTCGGCGTCAGCCGCCGTGCCCTACGTCTTCGCAAAATACACAGGCGCGATGCCTCCGCCCTCGGGCCTGGCTGTCGACGCGTGCGCCTGTTGGCATTCTTCGCTGCAGGATCTGTCGCTGGCCGCACGATACCGCCTCGGAGACGAACGCTGGGCCATCACGCCGACCGTGAAATACGACGGGCCCACACACGACTACGCATACGTGGGAGAAGCCGTCGTCGGCAGGAATCTGCGCGAGGTGCAGATCGGCGCGGCTGGCGGAGTGCGGCTGGTGGATCTCCTTCCCAAGGCGAGTGTGCAAGCAGGATATACATACGCCTTCGTCGAGAAGCCGCTCTCTGATGTGCCGATCAACCGGAGCAACGCCTTCGTCGATTTCGGCTACGCGCTGACACGGGCGCTCTACGTCCGGGGCGATGCGACCTGGCAACGGACGAATGGCGGCTTGCGGTTCGGTTCCCTGTCGGGAAATCCGTTTTTTCCGCCTGGCGAATACAACACGCCGCAGCGGTTCGCGGAACGCGATCGGCTCGGGCGGGTGAACTACTGGCACGTCGGCGGAGGGGCGTCCTTCTCGGCAGGTCCCGTCGATCTGTTCGTGTCGCTGACGAAGTATGTGTCGGGAACCGACACGCACAACGGCCAGGCAGTCACCGTCGGGACGACCTGGTACTTCGACCTCTCGAAGAAGAGCGGCGCCAGTCCAAGCCGTCGCTAGGCGCCAGCTGACGCACGACCGTGGGTCACGACCGTTTCCCGGGGGCGTGCCCGCTCTTGATTTCGAAACAGCACTGAGGCCGATCGCGACGATCGCAGCATTCGTGTACCGGCACGCCGACGATTCCGCTGACCAGGCTCTCCATGGCCAGGCAGACACCTTTGTGTTTGCCGGTCAATGCCGCAAGCGGACAGCCGGCGCCCCGGATGACGATGCCGCCGTTGATCTCGACGCGCGTCATCGCCCCCAGGTGCGCATTCATCATCTCGCTGGCGGCGGCGGCGCGTGACCTGAGACCACCCGACAATCGTTTTCCCCTGGTCAACTGCTGCGCGAGCCCGCTGCCGGTTCTTCGCAGCAGCGCCGCGATCTGATCAGCGGGGAGTGCCTCCGCGAACACCTCGACAAGGCCTGTCAACAGCGGTATGTACGCCTTGGAAAGCAGCTGTTCGACTTCAGGCGTCAGCTCGAATACATGTGATGGGCGCGTGATGCCGGGTCGTTTTCCGACTCTGCGGACGACGCCGTCGCGTTCCATGGCGGTGATCTGAAGGCGCACGGCACTGCGCGTCAGACCCAACTTGCGCGCGACGTCGTCGGCAGTCACTCCACCGGTCCTCAGCAGTGTGACGATTCTCCCGCGGCTGGTGTCGAGCAACTGCTGCCTCAGCTCATCGGCCATACGTCCTTTCGGAAATTGAAGGCCTATTCCAGCTTTTGGAAAAGCCTGCGACCCTCACAAGCCAATCTGCAACGCCCTGCAGCTTCTCCGCCAACGGCTCGCGTCTTGCTGGATACGCAAGCGTCTGCTTGCGTATCTCGCTCATCTTTCCGCGCACACAGGGCGGCGAAGAAGTGCGGGGTGAATCGCGGACAGAGGGAAACATCATGCGATTAGTCGTTGCCACCTCGACCGTGTTTGTTTTGACGCTGATTCTCGCTCTCTCGAATACCAGCCCTTCGGCGGTCGCAGCACAGTTGAACGGACGCGACATCTTCCGTTTCGATACATTCGGCGACGAGCAGTTGTGGACCGATACGCTCCGGCTGCAGGAAGCCATTGAAACGGTCACGCCAGCCACCGCCCTGGCCGTTGGCCTCAAGGTGGACGCGGACGCCTTACCGCCGCCGGTGATTAAGGCGCTCACGAGCGGGCAACTCGATGTCAACGATCCGCGAGTGACCCGCCGCTTGTTGGAGCTGAATGCCGTCGTCGGCGTGATCGGCAAGGTCGCCGGCGATCGAATCCAGAGCATCGGCATCACCTGCGCGTTCTGCCACTCGACGGTCGACGACTCGCTCGCGCCGGGCATCGGTCGCCGTCTCGACGGCTGGCCAAACCTCGACCTCAATGTGGGAACGATCGCCGCGCTGGCTCCCGGCCTTCCTGATGCGCTCAGGGACGAGTTCCGGAGGTGGGGACCGGGGAAATATGATCCGCGGAACCACATGTTCGACGGCACGAACCTCACGCTGCTCAATACTCCCTCACTGCCGGTCGTGATTCCTCCCGCGTACGGGCTTCGCGGCGTGGGCTTCGAGACATTCAACGGCGACGGCCCGATTTCCTACTGGAACAGCTACGTGGGCGTGACACAGATGGGAGGACACGGCAGCTTCAGCGATCCGCGTATCGGAGTGATCGTCACGCAAAAGCCGGATCTCGTGACGCCAAAGCTGCCGGCGCTGCTCGCCTATCAACTCAGTCTGACTGCTCCGCCCCCGCCCGCCGGAAGCTTCAACGCGGCGGCTGCTGCGCGCGGCCAGGCAATCTTCAGCGGCGCGGGACGTTGCAGCACGTGTCACATCCCACCTCTGTACACCGACGTTCTCAGTGGACCCGATCCCAGTATCCCATTCCTGCACAATGCGGCCGATATTGGTGCCGATCCCCGATATGCGCAGCGTAGCGCAACGGGGCTGTATCGAACGACTCCACTCCGAGCGCTGTGGCAGCATGCCCCGTACTTCCACGATGGTAGTGCCGCCGACCTGCCCGCGGTCGTCAACCACTACGATGCCGTCTTCTCGTTGGGCCTCACCGCTGCTCAGAAAGACGACCTTGTGGAATTCCTGAAGTCTCTTTAGCAAGGGCTGGCGACCACATTGATCGCGGTACTTCTTGTCGGCAGCAGGAGGAGGAGATGACGACTGCGACGGACACAACCAAAACAGCTGAGGAGAAGCGCAGCGGAACACATCCGTTCGTTCAAGGTGTGCATGGCGTCCGATACCAGGTCAAGGATGTCGCTCGCTCGGTTGCGTTCTACACGACACATCTCGGTTTCACGCTCGAGCATCAGCAGCTTCCCGCGTTTGCCAGCGTCTCGCTCGACGACGCGCAGCTTCTACTCAGCGGGCCACAAGCATCGGGCTCCCGGCCGATGCCGAACGGTCAGCAGCAACAACCTGGCGGATGGAACCGCGTCGTGCTCCGGGTGGCCGATCTGCCAGCGTTCATCGAAGCGCTGAAGAAAGCCGGCCTGCGTTTTCGGAACGACATGGAAACGGGGCCGGGCGGCAAGCAGATCCAGATCGAGGATCCCGATGGCAACCCCATCGAGTTGTTCGAGCCTGCGCGATAGGTTCGTCGAAGGGCGGCTGAAGCCGGACCCCACGAAAGACGGGCGCGCTTCCGTTTCATCAGCGTCCGACCAGTCGCTGCAGGTGCTCGGGGTATCGGGCGCCCTGCACGGCGATCGCCGCGGCGGCGCGATCGATCTCGCGCAGATCGTCGGCGCTCAAGGCGATCTCCGTCGCGCCGATGTTCTCCTCGAGCCGGTGCAGCTTCGTGGTGCCCGGGATCGGCGCGATCCACGGCTTCTGCGCCAGCAGCCACGCCAGCGCGATCTGCGCGGGCGTCGCCTTCTTCCGTTCCGCGAACGTCTTCAGCCAGTCGACGAACGCCAGATTCGCCTTCCGGTTTTCCGGTGTGAAGCGCGGGACGACGTTGCGGAAATCCGTGCTGTCGAACGTCGTCTTTTCGTCGATTTTACCGGTGAGAAAACCCTTGCCGAGCGGACTGAAGGGAACGAACCCGATCCCCAGCTCCTCGAGCGCGGGTAACACGTCCGCCTCGGGTTCCCGCCACCACAGCGAGTATTCGCTCTGCAGCGCCGTGATCGGCTGGACGGCATGCGCGCGGCGAATCGTCTGGACGCCGGCCTCCGACAGGCCGAAGTGCTTGACCTTGCCCTGCTGAATCAGGTCCTTCACCGCCCCCGCGACGTCCTCGATCGGCACGTCCGGGTCGACACGGTGCTGATAGAGGAGATCGATCCGATCGGTCTTGAGCCGTTTCAGCGACGCGTCCGCCATCTCGCGGATGTGCGCGGGTCGGCTGTCCAGGCCGCTCTGCTTGCCATTCTCGAACTTGAACCCGAACTTGGTCGCAATCACCACCCGATCGCGCACCGGGGCCAGCGCCTCGCCCACGAGCTCTTCGTTGGTGAACGGGCCATACGCTTCGGCCGTGTCGAAGAACGTGATGCCTCGTTCGACAGCCGCACGAATGAGCGAGATACCCTGCTGCCGATCGACCGCCGGGCCGTAGCCGAAGCTGAGGCCCATGCAGCCGAACCCGAGCGCTGACACGTCAAGCCCACCTGTTCCAATCTGTCGTGTGCGCATAGTCGCTCTGCCTCCAGAGACTCAGAGTAACGGTCCATGACGCGCGTGAGTAGCGGCAAAACTGAGCAGGCGGCGCCGCACCTCGGCGAGCGGCGCCTTCGCATCGTCCTCAGGTGACGAGGATCCCACCGTCCACGAACAGATCGTGGGCGTTGACGCCGGAGTTTTGGAGAAGGAACTCCGTCGCATCGGCGACCTCGTCCATCGTGACCAGCCGTCCAATCGGTGTGCGGACGACATGCGGGTGATTGGGTACGTCACGCCACTTTGGACTGTCTCCGACGACGCCGGGGTGCAGCGCGTTGACGCGGTGCGGCGCGATCTCGACGGCCAGAGTTTTGACCAGAGCGCTGACCCCCCCGTTGAAGGCCGTCACCATCGTTGAGCCCGGATACGGACGCTCCTTGGCAAGCCCACCGAACAAAACCACCGAGGCGGCGTGCCGGAAGCGCGGATGCAGGACCCGCACGGTCTCGGTATAGCCGACCAGTTTGATGGTCACCGACCTGACGGCGAGGGCGATGTCGAATGCCCGGAGGCTGTTGGCACCCTGCTCGATTGCGGTGATCACCAGATTGTCGACCTCAGCCACGTCTGCGAGATCGTTGGCGATCGTTTCCGGGCGGGAGAGATCGATGGCGAGCCCGCGAGTCGAACCGCCGATCTCCGCGGCTATCTGGTCAGCCCGGGGCCTGCTTCGGCTGGTGATGACGACATGATCGCCGCGTTGAGCGCAGCGCTCTGCGATCACCCGTCCGAGGCCACTGGCTCCTCCGACGATCACTGATGTGGTCATTCGTCTGGCGTCCTTCCGATGCTGGGAGCGATTAGCGAGAATATCGATGACGGACGAACGGTGCGACCCGCTCCGTATCCGCGCCAGGGGCGATGCTAGCGCAGATCGTCAACAGAAGAACGCACAGGTCCAGACGCGTCCACCAGACGGCCATGTGAAAGACGCGCCGCCGATTCCGGGTCATGTGTCGGCAGGTAGATCGTCGGACGATCCCTCGCGAGATGCCTGATTGCGCGGAGGGTTGTGCGGGCCACGTCTTCTTGTGCGCACACGCCGTCGATCTGGCCGGCGAGCATCAACCGCTCGTTGTACGAACTGTCGCCCGCCAGCACGTACGTGATCCCCTGATCCTCGACCAGAACGGAGAGGTGATCCGCTGTGTGCCCGGGAGTTGCCACGGCGATCACGTCACCGGCCGAGGTCACACGCCTGCTCGCCGCGAATGGGCCGAAGGCTTCGGGCGCGAGATCAAGCGGGACCGGATTGAACCATGACGGCCACCGATTCGGGAGGTATCCGCGCACGCGGCCCAGCCATCCGCTGGCTGTTCGGAGTTCGCCTCGGGACGCAAGAATCTCAGTCTGCGGGAAATGCGCCAGGCCACCATCATGATCGGCGTGCAAGTGGGTGAGGATGACGCGTTTCACATCTCGCGGCCCGATACCAAGTGCGCGCAGTTGCGGACCGATTTCCTCATCACGCTCGATTCGAAATGCCACGTCCCATCGCAGATAGGGATGCAGGGACCTGCCGCTTTCGAGGAGGTGGGTTCCCTGGCCCGTATCGACCACGATCACACCTTCTTGATGATCAATCACCCAGGCATACGTCGGAAGCCATCCGGTCCAGTTTCGGTCCAAAAACACTCCGAGCCGTCGTCTCAGTCCGCGTCCGCGTCCTTCGACCTGCGCGGTCTTGATCCGGACGGAGCCGGTTTGGATCGCGTGGAGCTTCATGCTTTCGCCACGATTGATCGCACGATTTGCGGCTGGTCGAAATGGACCATGTGGCCGGCATCGGGCACACGGAGCACCGTACTGTTCGGGGGCGCAATGGCTGCCGGCAATTTCGTCACCGCAGAGACCAGGGTCAGCGCGTCCTGCTCACCGAAGACGTAGTGAACAGGAACCGTCACGCGTGGCGGATGAGCAAAGAAATCCAGCGCGGCCATCTCGGGCAGGAGCCTGCGCTGGACGGTATTCATGTTGCGTAGAGCCCTGACGCCGCCAACGACGCCGTAGGTGCGAATCACGTCGAACAGCAGTTCCCGTAACATCCCGCTGAAGCTGTGTTTGTGCTCGATTGTGCCGAGATCCATCAACAGGCGGGTGCGGTGTTGGAATTCGGCCAGGTCCAGGTACGGCGGCCTTCCAAGTTTCATGACCCTTCGGCGTATCCAACGGCGGTCGGTACGACGCGCCTGCTCCTGGAGACATGCGTGGGCGGCGGCATCGTTGTCGGCAGTCTGCAAATCAGGGGATACGGCGACGACCGACGTCACGCGATCGGGCTCGTGCTCGACAGCTTGCAGGGTGACCGTTGCGCCCCACGAGATGCCGAGCATCAGGACCCGTCGCCCTGTCTCGGCGTGCAACCAGCGCAGGACCGTCCGCAGATCGTCGACCTGCTGCGGCAGGGAGATGCTTTCTGCATCGTTCTGTGACGCATTGCCGCACCCTCGTTGCTCCCAGTACCCGACGAGAAAGTCGCTCTCCAGATTCAGGAGCCGCTGAAACTTCGCGACTTCATGCAGCAGCGGCAGCCCCGGGCCGCCCTGGACGATCAACAGCGGAGGGAGCCCCGCACGTGCCGCGCAGAGACGGATACGTTGGCGAGAGCCGTTGATATCCAGTGTGACGGTTTTGTCGATAGCCAGCGGTGCTCTGGTCGTCATGGTCGCTACAACTCCTGGAGGCGTGTGCCCGTCACGAGCAGCGCGAAGTCCGCGCCGAAGGCCTGTACTGGTGTGAGCGCGCCGAGGCGAGGCTCGTGCAGCTGCAACTCCAACGCGCACACCGCGGCGCCCGCGGCAGCGCGATAGCCCTCGCCGGTCTCGAGCACGGCTGCGACGCGTTGGCCCGCGGCGTTGCCGGCCTCTGCCCATACGCGCGAGCGCAGGTCGGCGATGACCGCGGCGGACGGGCCGGCCTTGTCGCTGTTCGACGCGCGTGTCGCGCGCCACGTCAAAAATGTCCCGATTGCAGGGCCGGCGATCCGGATGAGCGCGGCAGCGGGGCGCGATAGCGGGATGCCTACGACAATATTCGGGATGCCGGTGGAGCGGTGCGCGGCCACGAGCTCGGCCACCGGCGCGGCGGCGAATCTCGTCCTCGGCAGATCGGAAGGCGGCGTGCGCCATGTGGAAGATGCCATCGCACGCTTGCGCAGGGCGCCGTGGTCGATCACGCGCCCGCCTGCCGTCATCGCGGCGGCCACGCTCAGGGTTGCGCCGCGGCTGCGTGCGGCGGTCTGCGTCGCGAGCGACAGCCGCAGCCACGTCGCGTCGGGCAGGCGACGCGCCAGCTGCGCCGCGAGGCACTCGCCAAACACCACGCCATACCCGACACCTGGAAGGATGGCCATGCCGGCACGGCGCGCGTCAGCGTCGCAACTGAGGGCGGCCTGGAAGTCTTCGATCTCGCCGTTGAGGTCGAGATACGAGCAGCCTGTGTCGAGGCAGGCCGCGCGCATCGCTGGCCCGCTCAGGGAATACGGACCCGCGGCGAGGAGCACGCAGCGTACGCGGGAAAGCGCCGCCCGGAGCGTCGCGCCGTCATCGAGCGGCAGCCGCACCGTGCGCAGGCCGGTCGCCTGTCCCAGCGCCGACAGCTGCGCGCCGTCACGCCCCGCCAGAACCGGACGATGCCCGCGGCGCAGGGCTTCGTCGAGAATCAAACGTCCGGTGCTGCCGTACGCACCGTAGAGCATCCAGTCCGATCGCGTGGTCGTCGTCATCGTTCGCTCGTCCGGCTTTCACCATTCATGTCTGGTTAGCAATTGCTAACCCAATGATCAAAAAAAATTACGACGCGACACTCCGAAACAGCGCGACGAGGTCGGCCTTCCACCGCGTCGCTGGCCCCGGTATCACTCCGACCTGGACCATGCGGGCCATTTCAGCGAGAGTGCCCTGCAGGCTGGCTGCGGCGACGTCCGGGTTCACCGCCGGTCGGCCGCGGCGCGGCCGGGATGCGAGGCTCATGAGCGATCGAGCCAGGCCGATCATGGTTTGTCGCCGGACGGCCGGCGCCGCCTTTGGCCAGAGGACGCGCGCGCTGTCGGAGAGAAACGCCATGGTCTCCGGGTGTTCGTCCACGAGTTCGAGAACCTGGCCGATGTACGCCTCCAGCTTGTCGTCGAAGCCCGTCGCAGCCTCGATGGCGGCATGGCATTTCGTCCACAGTCGTCGATGACCGGTCTCGAACAGATGCAGGGCCAGTTCCTCTTTACCTGCGAAGTGTTTGTACAGCGCCGGATTGGTGTAGCCGCTCTCTCTGGCGATGTCGCGGATGGTCGTGGCGTCAAGGCCCTGAGCGCTGAACAGCTTCATCGCGGCGCGGAGGATCTGTTGCTTGGCCGGAGGATCGTCTTCGCGAATGAAAAACGGAAGCTTCGTCGCCATCCGTTGTGAAGTTAGCACGCGCTAACCACGGCGTCAAGCCGAAGCGCCGACGCGCCGGCGCCTTGTCGCCGTCACTTCACCGAATACTTGGTGAACGCGCCTCCCGCCTGGGCCAGGGAGTTCGGCCCTTCCGCCGCATAGACGTTGCCGTCGGCATCGACCGCGATGCCTTCGCCCGCCGTGCCCTGATAGACACGATCCTCGCGATCGAACGGCGGGATGAACGCGGTAACGCGATCTTCGTCGACCGGACCGATGCGCACGCCGTCGCGCCAGTTCGGGTGGTTCAGCGGCCCCGACTCCGAGTCGATCACGTAGAGCAGGTTGCCCTTGATGAAAAAGCCGCTGGGGCGGCTGAACGCGTAGCGCGACTCGAGGTACTTGCCATCCTGATCGAAGATCTCGAGCCGATGGTTGCCGCGATCCGCCACCCACAGACGGCCCCGTGCATCGAACATCAGTGCGTGGGGCGTGCGGAACTCGCCGTGTTTCACACCGATCGTTCCCCAGGACTTGACGAACTTGCCGTCCGCCGAGAACTTGCTGATCCGGCTTGTCGCGCCGCGCTTGAGCCCCTCCGCAATGGCGGCCTGCGTGGTCATGCCCTGGGCGTCGTGGCCGTCGGCGACGTAGATGCTCCCGTCGGGCCCGACGACGACGTCGTTAGGCTGATTGAACTGGCCGTCGGCATTGCCCGCCTTGCCGGCGGTGCCCAGGCTCAGGAGCTTCTCGCCCTTCGGGCTGAACTTGTGGACCTGCTGTCCCTTGGTTCCGGCCTTGTTGTTCGCGAAGTCCGCGATCCACACGTTCCCGTCCTTGTCGACGTAGATGCCATGCGGCGTCACCATGACGCCCTTGCCGATGTTGGCGAGCACCTTGCCCGTGTGGCGGTCGAATTTGAAGATCGGATCGAGCGGGGTGTTGTCGCAATCGACCGGTCCGCCGCCGGCCGTGCCGGCGCCGCACCGTTCGTAGGCCCAGATGTTGCCGTCTTTCGGGTCGATGTCGATGCCCGCTGACGTGCCCCACTTCCGGCCCGTGGGAAGCTCGCCCCAGTTGCGCGTCACCTTCGGCGCCGGATTCGGGAAACCCTCACCGGTAATCGGATTCCCGGCCTTTGCGGCGGTCTGCGCCGACAAGGCGGCGCGCGAGTTGGGAATGCCGTACGCGGCCAGCAGAAACACGGCGCAGGCGCCAAACGCGGAGAGCAACATTCGTGGCGTCGTCATGACTTCACCTCGTGAGTTTCCGATCACTGTTGCTGAACCGGCGGCTTCACGCTCGACGCCGGTTTTGTTCCTGTGAGAATCCAGCGCTGCATGCGTCGGCCGTTGCCGGCCTCACCGGTGTACATCCGGTTCTTCGAGTCGATCGCGATCATGTGCGCGCGGATGAACTCGCCCGCCTGACGTCCAGGCTTGCCGAAGCGGTCGAGAATCGCCAGGTCCTTGCGGCGGAGAACCCACACGCGCTGGTTCGTGCCGTCGATGAGGTAGAGCAGGCTCTGCTCCGGATCGCGCGAAAACTGCAGGCTGAAGCCGCTGCCCGAACCACCGGTCTCGGGACGGACGAACCGCTCCATCAAGTACTCCCCGTTCTGGCGGAACACCTGGATGCGGTTGCCGCGGCGATCCGAAACATAGATGAGGCCGTCCTTGGAGCCAACCAGGCCGTGCACCGTCGAGTACTGCTGCGGCGGGCTCGCGGGATTCACCGGATACTTGTACTTTTCCGCATCGTCCGGACGCTTGCCGTACGCGCCCCAATGCCGCTTGTACTTGCCGGTTGCGGCGTCGAAGACGACGACACGTTTGTTGATGTAGCCGTCGGCGATGAAAAGCTCGTTGGTCTTCGGCTCGACGTAGAAGTTGGCCGGCCCGCCCAGGTGATCGGGATCGTTGCTGCCTTTGTTGACACCCGGCTCGCCGATGGTCAGCAGGTGCTTGCCGTCCTGCGTGAACTTCATGACGTGCATGCCGTTGCTGGTGCCCGTCCAGACGAAGCCGTTGTGGTCGATGTAGATGCCGTGCTCCTGATTGAACCACGTGTAGCCGGCGCCGGGCCCGCCCCAGGCTCGCAGCACCTTGCCCTCGGGGTCCAGTTCCAGGACCGGCGGAGCGGGCACGCAGCAGTCGGCAATCGGCGGCTTGACCGCCGCGCCGATCTCCTGATCGGTGAGGCTCGACGGCATGTGGATCACCCAGAGGTGATCGCGGTCGTCGACGAACAACCCGCGGATGTCGCCCAGGATCCAGTCATTCGGCAGCGTCGGCGGCCACGTGGGATCGATCTCGTAGATCGGCAGCCGGTCGGCGGTCGGCGACCCGGGGGCGGCTTTGGCATTTGCGCTTTGAGCGCTGGCAATGAGCGGCACGAGCAAGCCGGCCACCAGTGCGGCGATCGTGCGCGCGGACCTCATGACCCGGGGATTATCGCTCATCTGCCGTACGGGTTCGGCACCCAATTCTTACGACATGCTTACCAATTGCTCAGAACTCTCTTCGGTCAAATGGCTACGCTGACCAGAGTCCATCAATGAGGTTGAGAGTTCACATGCGCATGTTCGTTCTTCGCTCCATCGCCGCACAGATCGTGTCGGCCCTTACGATCGTCGGCGGTCTTTCAGCGTCCGTCTCCGAGGCGGCGGATGCCACGTTTCATCCACAGGACACCGTTGCTGCCAACGATAACCGCAGACCCGCGGGCACAGTGAGCGGCGGCACGCTGACGCTCGCACTGCGGGCAGGCCGCGGGACCTGGCGGCCGGAAGGGCCGGACGGGCCAGGGCTCTCCATCGAGGCGTTTGGCGAAGTCTCCGGTCCTCTGGTCGTTCCCGCTCCGCTCATCAGGGTGCACGAAGGCGCTCTCATCAAGGCGTCGATTCGCAACGACCTCGACGCGCCCCTGCTCATACATGGCCTGTGCACGCGCCCGGGTGCGAGGTGCCCGGTCGTCGCGGTCCGGCCGCACGACATCGCCCTGGCCGAGTTTCCTGCTGGACAAACCGGCACCTATCACTACTGGGCGACCGCGTTCGGGGCGCCGGTTCCCATCCGCGAGCTGGCCGGCGCCTTCATCGTGGACCCCGCTGGTGCCGCGGCTACAGACGATCGGATTCTCGTCATCACCGAGTGGTCGAGCCTGACGCCGGCACAACTCGGCAGGGTGGTGAACGCCGACGATCCCGGTAAAGCGTTCGTGGCGCTGAACCCTGGCGCCACGTTCGTCATCAACGGCCTGTCGTGGCCCGCCACGGAGCGCTTGACCTACCGGCTTGGAGAACAGGCGCGGTGGCGCGTGATCAACCTGAGCTCACAGGCGCACCCGATGCACCTGCACGGGTTCTTTTTTGACGTGGAAAGTCTTGGCGACGGCCTTCGCGACATGCCGATTGCGCGTCAGGATCAGCATCCGGTCGTCACCCAGTTGCTGTCGCCGGGAAGCACCATGGTGATGAACTGGACACCGGAACGTGAGGGCAACTGGCTCTTTCATTGCCACATCATGAGTCACGTGTCGCTCGAGCGGCGGATCGTCAAGCCGTCCGGACCACGCGGTGGGGAACACGCGGCGCATGAGCACGAGGAACACGATCGTGCGGCCGGCATGGCTGGCATGATCCTCGGAGTCACCGTCACCGGAACAACCTCGGCGCCGGCGCCGGACTCAATCCCGGCTCCGTCGCCGAGAAGGCTGACGCTGCGACTGGCGCAAGGAGGTTCGGGGAATCAGCCGTCGTTCGGGTTCTCAGTGAGCGGTGACGGTCTACCGGCGCCGACCGACGTCATCTCTCCGGGCCCGGTTCTTCTCCTGCGGCGGGGCGAACCGGTTGAGATCTCGGTCGTCAACCAGCTCGCCGAGCGAACCGCGCTTCACTGGCACGGCATGGAGCTCGAGAGCTTTTACGACGGCGTCCACAACTGGAGCGGCATGGATCAGCGTCTGGCGCCGATGATTGAACCGGGCGGCACGTTCCTGGTCCGGTTCACGCCGCCACGGGCCGGCACGTTCATGTACCACACGCACGTGCACGACGAGCGTCAGCTGCCGTTGGGGCTCTACGGCTCCTTGATCGTCGTTGAACCCGGCGACAGCTACGACGCATCGATCGACCACAGCGTGATGCTCGGCCGCAGCGGTCTCGATCCGGCCGCGCCGAACGTGCTCATCCCGCAAACCCCGCTGGTCATCAACGGCGAGAAGGCGCCGGCCTTCGTCTGGAAATCGGGTACCCGTCATCGGCTTCGCCTGATGAACATCACGCCGGACGACATTCTCTCCGTCACGATGCAGACCTCGAAGGGACCGATCGCCTGGACCCCGGTGGCCAAGGATGGCGCGCCGCTCCCCCGGCATACGCAGACGCCGACGCCGGCGCTGCAGACGGTCGCTGTCGGAGAGACCTACGACTTCGAGATGGATTTGCCGTCGGGGCGACAGACCTTGTGGCTCGAGGTTCGCTCCACCGCGGGTAAATGGGAGGCGCAGGCGCAGGTGATCGTCAGGTAGGTGGGTGCCCGATCGCACCCTTCCCACTTAGAACATCCGTGGGTAGTCCGCGTCGTTCACGGGAACAGCGATCACGAGGCTGCGGCGACGGTCGACCGCCTGTTTGGCGGCGGCGGCGAGCTCGTCGGGGTTGCTCGTGCGCAGGCCGGCGACGCCGCACGCCTCCGCCATCTTCATCGTGTCGATCGGCCGGAAGTCGGTGCGATACGGTTCGAGCTTCTTTCCCGCCTGCGAGATTTTGATCAGCGAGTAGCTGCCGTCCTCGAGCACGACGGTAATGAACGGCGCGCCGACGCGCTCGGCGCTCTCGAGCTCCTGGGCATTCATCGAGAAGCCGCCGTCGCCGACCGCCGCGAGCACGGGCGCATCAGGGCGCGCCAGCTTCGCGCCAATCGCGGCGCTCAACCCGTAGCTCATCCCCGACAACCCGTTCGACATCCAGAAGGTTTCCGGCTGCCGGCTCGGCCAGTACTGCCCGAAGAGATATTTGTGCGACCCGACGTCGGTCGTGACGATCGTCTCGGCCGGCATCACCGACGCGAGCGCCTGCACGATATCCCCGGGCCACATCGTGCCGGCCGACCCCGCGCGGTCGTTCAGCATCCGCTCGCGCTTTTCCTGAAACTCCTTGAACGGCGACGACCACATCGCCGGTGGCGGCTGATCGATCAGCGCGTCGAGCATCGCCGCGTGGTCCACGAACACGACGCCCGCTGGCACGACGCCGCCCGCATTCGGCGATTCGAGCACCCAATGAATCGGCCGGTCCGCGTGCCAGGTCTTGTCGACCTCGACCGGGTCGAGGCCGAGGCCGACGACGAGATCCGCTGCGGCAATCGCGTCGCACATGACGCCGTCCGCCGCCATCCCGCCGACCACGCCGACGAAGTTCGCGGCGGTCTCGTCGACGATGCCTTTGACCTTCGGCGTCACCGCCACCGGCAGGTTCCATTCGCTCACCCACCGCCGCATCCGCGCCGCATTCGCCGGGTCGATGCTGAGCCCGATCACGACCAGCGGCCGCCTGGCGCTCCCGAGCGCGGCCGCGAGCGCGTGTGCCTGCGCGCGAACGTCCGTCACTGAACCCTGAACCGTGAACCCAGAACCCTTAACGGAACGCTGAACCCCTGAACCCTGAACCCCGAACCCGACACTGGGCTTTAGCGCCTCTCGAGCCGAGAGCGTGAGATACGACGCGCCGAAGGGGCGCTCCATGCACTTCTCCAGCGCGCGCGGCACGACATCGAACACGTTGCCGCTGGTGATCTTGTCCACGTACCGCGCGATCGGCCGGTAGACGTCGTGCAGTGGCAGCAGCTGGTGTGTGTGGCTGGCGGGGAAGTCGTCGGGGATCTGCGCCGAGATCGCGAGCAGCGGCTCCTGATCGAGATACGAGCTGCACAACGGCAGCATCAGGTTGGCCGCGCCCGGCCCCAGCGTCGTCAACACCACGCCCGGTTGGCCGCGCAGCTTGCCGTACACCGCCGCAGCGATGCCGGCGTTCGACTCGTGACGCATCAGCACGAAGTCGATACCGGCGCGCCGGAGCTCGTCCATCAGCATGAGCACCTCGCCGCCTGGCAGTCCGAACACGCGCGTGATGCCGGCATCGGCAAGAGCCCTGGCAGTCGCAGCCGCAGTAGAAATCATCGCCGCCTATATTAGTCGCCAACGGAGACCGCTGATTCAGGCGCCGGACACCGAAGCAACCGCACCAGCGTCGTCAGGCTGATCGGCCTCGGCTGCTCGTCGCCGCGCGGGCTGCGGCTGCCCTGGGTGGTCGCGCTCGCCGCGTTCCTGAAATGCTTTCCCACATACTTGACAATCAATAAGCAGTGGCTTATATGTAATGCATGCGCGCCGCCGTGGTCGAAGACAAGATCTTCCAGGCGCTGGCGGATCCCAGCCGCCGGGCGATCTTCGTGTCGCTCACGCGGGGAGAAGCGGCGGTGAAGGACCTCACCTCGCGCTTCGACATCTCGCAGCCGGCGGTCTCGCAGCACCTCGCCACGCTGAAAGACGCCGGACTGGTGAACGCCCGGCGCGACGGGCGCTGTGTCTACTACCGGGTGGAGCCGCGCGGGATGAAGCCGCTCATCGACTGGATCGCGCACTACCGCGCATTCTGGGTGAAGCACGTCGATCGCCTTGAACAACTGCTGGAGAAGATGGACGAATGAATCCCATCGACACGACCGCCCGATCGCAGACCGAATGCATTTCATTCGAATTCGATTTGCATCATTCGCCGGAGAAGGTCTGGCGCGCGCTCACCGACCCTGTGCTGCTCACCGAGTGGCTCCTGCCTGTCGTCGAGCTCAAGCTCGAGCCGGGGGCCGCGTTCACGTTCAAGACGCAGCCGTACCCCGGGTGGGACGGCATCGTGAACTGCCGGATCCTCGCGATCGAGCCGCACCGGACGCTCAGCTACGCGTGGGTCGTCGGCGACATGCACCTGGACACCGTCGTGACGTTCACGCTCACGCCCACGGCGTCGGGCACTCGCCTGTCCCTCGTGCAGTCGGGCTTCAAACCGGACCAGAAGCAGAACTCTGGTGGCGCGCGCTACGGCTGGAAGATGATGGGCGGAAAGCTCGTCGACCTGCTCGGGAGGCTCCCGTGAGCAACGTGATTCGGCAGACCCACCGCTGGGTCTCCATTGCCTTTACGGTCACCGTCATCGTCAACATCGTCGTCATGTCTGTGCGACCGGGGCAGCCTCCGGCGTTGGTAACCTACTCGCCGCTGCTCCCGCTCGCCTTGCTCCTGTTCACTGGTCTGTACTTGTTCGCGCTGCCGTACGCCACGAGGTGGCGCCGTGTGCGACGCGCCGATTGAATGGAGTCCAACTAATGAAGAAAAGCGACGCGCGGACGAAGGCTTCTCCCAATCAGCTGGTCGGCGCGAAAACCAGAGCATTCGGTGATTGGCGGGGCGAGATGTTCTCGCGGCTGCGCGCCCTGATCAAGCAGGCCGACCCGGAGATGATCGAGGAGCGGAAATGGCGGAAGCCTTCGAATGGAATGGCAGGAGTCCCGGTCTGGTCGCACAA
>Ga0068864_100000351_pt1 | contig 40447 bp, 34 predicted proteins | sample KBSSwiS72_FD_66586 | JGI IMG/M metagenome (GOLD analysis project Ga0068864, IMG submission 66586) | Switchgrass rhizosphere microbial communities from Kellogg Biological Station, Michigan, USA - KBS Switchgrass S7-2 | ecosystem: Host-associated > Plants > Roots > Rhizosphere > Soil ...
GGCGATCAGCTTGCAGATCATCGAGTCGTAGTGGATCGGGATCTCGCCGCCCTCGTAGACGCCGGTGTCGACACGAACGCCGGTGGCGTCGGGCTGCGGCGTGCCGGCGAAGATCGTCTGCGCCGGCGGCCGGAACGTGATCAGGCGGCCGGTGCTCGGCAGGAAGCCGCGCTGCGGATCCTCGGCATTGATCCGGCACTCGATCGCCCAGCCGCGGCGCGCAATCTGCTCCTGGGTGAAGGCCAGCTTCTCGCCGGCGGCGACGCGGATCATCTGCTCCACCAGGTCGAGCCCGGTGATCGCCTCGGTCACCGGGTGCTCGACCTGGAGGCGGGTGTTCATCTCGAGGAAGAAGAAGCTCTTGTCCTTGCCGACGACGAACTCGACCGTGCCGGCCGACTGGTAGTTCACCGCCTTGGCCAGCGCCACCGCCTGCTCGCCCATCGCCTTGCGCGTGGCGTCGTCGAGAAAGGGACTCGGCGCCTCTTCCACCACCTTCTGGTGCCGGCGCTGGATCGAGCACTCGCGCTCCCAGAGGTAGACGCAGTGGCCGTGGGCATCGCCGAGCACCTGGATCTCGATGTGGCGCGGCTGCTCGACGAACTTCTCGATGAAGACCCGGTCGTCGCCGAAGGCCGCCTTGGCCTCGTTGCGGCAGGAGGCGAAGCCTTCCTTGGCCTGGGCATCGTCGTAGGCGACGCGCAGGCCCTTGCCGCCGCCGCCGGCCGACGCCTTGATCATCACCGGGTAGCCGATGCCGCGCGCGATTCCGACCGCGTCGTCGGCGCTCTCGATGGCGTCGTTGTGGCCGGGAATGGTCGAGACCCTGGCGGCGGCCGCCAGCTTCTTCGAGGCGATCTTGTCGCCCATCGCCGCGATCGAGGCGTGCTTCGGGCCGATGAAGACGATGCCCTCCTCCTCGACCCGACGGGCGAAGACCTCGTTCTCCGAGAGGAAGCCGTAGCCCGGATGCACAGCCTCGGCGCCGGTCTGCTTGCAGGCGGCGATGATCTTGTCCATCGACAGGTACGAGTCGCGGCTCGCGGCCGGGCCGATCGCCACCGCCTCGTCGGCGAGCTCGACGTGGAGCGCATCCCGATCGGCCTCCGAATAGACGGCGACCGTGGCGATGCCCATGCGCCGGGCGGTCTTGATGACCCGGCAGGCGATCTCGCCGCGGTTGGCGATCAGTATCTTCTTGAACATGGTCGTGCGTCTCCCGGCTGCGATTGTGCCGAAGTGACGGGGGCCGATCGGCGCCGTGCGCCCTCCCCGGCGGCCCGGCGGGTCAGCGCCGCCGGATGGCCCGTCGCGGCACCGGCGATGGTTCTTTTGGCCGATGGCGGCCGCGGCGCGGCTCGGCACGATGGCCACCTTCGCCAACTCGCCCGGAAACGCCATGCTCCCCGCCAAGTTCCTTCGCCCTGTGCCGCTGCTGCTGCTCGCCCTGGTCGCGATCCTGCTGGTCTTCACCGTCCCGTCGGAGGCCGCCGAGACCGCGCGACGGCTCCAGGTCGACCTCGAGGTCCGGCGCGACGGCGCCGTCCGCCAAGGTGCCGAGCAGGGCCGCGGCAAGCTGGTCCAGCAGCTGACCCTGACCGCCGTGCTGCACTCCGACGGCACGCCGATGCCGAACAACCCGCTCGACCCCGAGGACGGCAAGCGCCAGTTCGAGCGCGCCCAGCGCAGCCAGCAGCGCATCCAGGCGGCGCAGGCCAGGGTCGGCGCCGCCCCGGTGCCCGCCCCCGATATGGCGGCGATGCAGGCCCGGGCCCAGCAGCTGATGGCCAAGTGCGGTCAGGACCGCGAGTGCCTGATGCGCGAGGCCTCGGCGCTCAGCGCCGCCCAGGTTCCCGGCGGCGACCGGGCCGCCCAGGGCCGCTTGCAGGCCTATGGCCAGGCCGCCGCGGCCTGCGAAAGGCAGCAGGGCAAGGCGCGCGACGCCTGCCAGGCGGATGCCCGGCGCAAGGCCGGCGGCGGCGAGGACGAGCCCGACGATACGGTCGAGACGCCCTACCTGATGTTCACCGGCCGCGCCGACTGCCGCCTGGAAGCGAAGCTCCGGATCGACAACCGCGTCGAGGGCAGCTTCAACGACGTGCAGGGCGTGGTGCCCTTCACCGAGACGACCGAGGCGCAGCAGACCCGCCGCGAGGACGTGCTCTGCCCGATGCTGCAGGTCGTGCTGGACCAGCGCAACGGGCGCCTCTGGACCCATGTGATGGCGATCGACTCCGCCCACGGCGTGCACGTGCGCAGCGAGAAAGGCCGCGCGCCGCAACGCAACGAGGGTCCCGTGTCCCTGCGCTGGATGGAAGCCGGCCCGTGGATCGAGCAGCGGCTGACCAACCTCAGCGCCGGTGGCGACGACCGGGTGCAGGTGCCGGCCGCCGGCGGCGGCAAGGCCGAGGCGACGCTGCGCTGGCGCTTCGAGCCGATCTGACTCGCGCCCGGCGGGCCCTGCGTGCGGCCCGCCGGCGCCGCGGGCGGGCTAGAGCGGGATGTTGCCGTGCTTGCGCCAGGGGTTCTCGAGCTTCTTGCCCGCCAGCATCACCAGCGAGCGGCAGATCCGGCGCCGGGTCTCGTGCGGCTGGATGACGTCGTCGATGTAGCCGCGGGCGCTGGCGATGAACGGGTTGGCGAACTTGGCCTTGTACTCGGCCTCGCGCGCGGCGAGCTTGTCGGGATCGCCCTTCTCATCGCGGAAGATGATCTCGACCGCGCCCTTGGCGCCCATCACCGCGATCTCGGCGTTCGGCCAGGCGAGGTTGACGTCGCCGCGCAGGTGCTTGGAGCTCATCACGTCGTAGGCGCCGCCGTAGGCCTTGCGGGTGATGACGGTGATCTTCGGCACCGTGCACTCCGCATAGGCGTAGAGCAGCTTGGCGCCGTGCTTGATGATGCCGCCGTACTCCTGCGAGGTGCCGGGCATGAAGCCGGGCACGTCGACGAAGGTGATCACCGGGATGTTGAAGGCATCACAGAAGCGGACGAAGCGCGCCGCCTTGATCGAGCTCTTGATGTCGAGGCAGCCGGCCAGCACCAGCGGCTGGTTGGCGACGATGCCGACGACCTGCGAATCCATCCGGCCGAAGCCGATGACGATGTTCTTCGCATGCTCCGGCTGGAGCTCGAAGAAGTCGCCGTCGTCGACCGTCTTGACGATCAGCTCCTTCATGTCGTAGGGCTTGTTCGGGTTGTCCGGCACCAGGGTATCGAGCGAGCGGTCGATCCGCTCCGCCGGGTCTTCGGACGGGCGCGAGGGCGCCTTCTCGCGGTTGTTGAGCGGCAGGTAGTTGAAGAAGCGGCGCAGCATCGCCAGCGCGTCGACGTCGTTCTCGAACGCCAGGTCGGCGACGCCGCTGCGGGTGGTGTGGGTCAGCGCCCCGCCCAGGTCCTCGGCGCTCACCTCCTCGTGGGTGACGGTCTTCACCACCTCGGGGCCGGTGACGAACATGTACGAGCTGTCCTTCACCATGAAGATGAAGTCGGTCATCGCCGGCGAGTAGACGGCGCCGCCGGCGCACGGGCCCATGATCAGGCTGATCTGCGGCACCACGCCGGAGGCGAGCACGTTGCGCTGGAACACCTCGGCGTAGCCGCCGAGCGAGGCCACGCCCTCCTGGATGCGGGCGCCGCCCGAGTCGTTCAGGCCGATCACCGGCGCGCCGACCTTCATCGCCTGGTCCATCATCTTGCAGATCTTCTCGGCATGCGCCTCCGAGAGGGCGCCGCCGAAGACGGTGAAGTCCTGGCTGAAGACGAACACCAGCCGGCCGTTGATCATCCCGTAGCCGGTGACGACGCCGTCACCCGGCGGCCGGTTCTGCTCCATGCCGAAGTCGTGGCTGCGGTGCTCGACGAACATGTCCCATTCCTCGAACGTGCCCTTGTCGAGGAGGAGCTCGATCCGCTCGCGGGCGGTGAGCTTGCCCTTGGCGTGCTGGGCGGCGATCCGCTTCTCGCCGCCGCCGAGGCGGGCGCTGGCGCGCTTGGCGTCGAGCTGTTCGATGATGTCGTGCATGGCCTTCCTCGTTCTCAGTTCTGGCTATTGTCGGCGCCCGGGGGACCGGTGAAGGCGCGCAGCAGGGTCCGGGCGGCGACCGAGACCGGCAGCCGGCCGGCGTCGACCGCGGCGAGCGTCTCCGGCCAGAGGCCGCGGACCGCGGGGTGGGCGCGGAATCGCTCGGCGAGGCCGGCGTCGATCCGCTCCTGCAGCCAGGCACGCGCCTGGGACTGCCGCCGCCGGGCGATGGCACCGCTGGCGCGCCGCTCGGCGGCCCAGGCGGCGGCGGCGTGCCAGACGGCGCGCACCTGCGGCGGATCGATCGCGCTCGTGGCGAGTACCCGCGGACGCGCGGTCTCGCCTTCGCGCCCATGAGAGAGCTGCATCGCCGACTCGAGCTGGCCGACCGCGCGTGCCGCCGCCGCCGGATCGAGATCGGCCTTGTTGACGACCACGAGGTCGGCGAGCTCGAGCACGCCCTTCTTGATCGCCTGCAGGTCGTCGCCCGCATTGGGCAGCTGCATCAGCAGGAAGAGGTCGGTCATGCCGGCGACGGCCGCCTCGCTCTGGCCGACGCCGACCGTCTCGACGATCACCACGTCGTGGCCGGCGGCCTCGACCACCCGGATCGCCTCGCGCGTCGCCGCCGCGACGCCGCCGAGCGTGCCGCCGCTCGGGCTGGGCCGGACGAAGGCGCGCTCGTGCACCGATAGCCGCTCCATCCGCGTCTTGTCGCCGAGGATGGAGCCGCCGGAAAGGCTCGAGCTCGGGTCGACGGCGAGCACCGCCACCCGATGGCCCTTGGCGATCAGCTCGAGGCCCAGAGTCTCGATGAAGGTCGACTTGCCGACCCCCGGCACGCCCGAGATGCCGACGCGCAGCGCCGGCTCGGCCGGCACCGGCAGGGCCGCGAGCAGGGCATCGGCGCGCAGGCGATGGTCGGCGCGGGTCGACTCGAGCAGGGTGATCGCCTTGGCGACGGCGCGGCGCCGGCGTTCGCCGCTCGCGGCGGCGACGTCGTCGCACAGGGTCTGGTCGGCGGCGGGCAGCGCTGCCATCGTCGCGCCGCCGTTCAATGCGCCGCGACCGCCTGACGAATCTGCTCGAGCACGTCCTTGGCGCTCGCCGGGATCGGCGTGCCGGGCCCGTAGATGCCCTTGACGCCGTGCTCGTAGAGGAAGGCGTAGTCCTGCGGCGGGACCACGCCGCCGACGAAGACGACAATGTCGCCGCCGCCCTGGGCCCTGAGCGACTCGATGATCGCCGGCACCAGTGTCATGTGGCCGGCGGCCAGCGTCGACACGCCGACCGCATGGACGTCGTTCTCGATCGCCTGGCGGGCGCACTCCTCGGCGGTCTGGAACAGCGGACCGATGTCGACGTCGAAGCCGAGGTCGGCGAAGGCGCTGGCGACGACCTTGGCGCCGCGGTCGTGGCCGTCCTGGCCGAGCTTGGCGATCATCACCCGCGGCCGGCGCCCTTCCTCCTCGGCGAAGGCGGCGATCTCGCGCTTGAGCTGATCCCAGCCTTCGGCGCTGTCGTAGGCGGCCGCATAGACGCCCGAGACCTTCTGCGTGTCGGCGCGATGCCGGCCCCAGGCGGCCTCGAGCGCGTCGCTGACCTCGCCCACGGTGGCGCGCAGGCGCATCGCCTGGACGGTGAGGTCGAGCAGGTTGCCGCTGCCCGTCTTCGCGCATTCGCTCAGGGCCGCCAGCGCCGCCTTGACGCCGGTGGCATTGCGCGCCGCGCGCAGCGCCTTCAGCCGCGCGACCTGGTTGTCGCGGACCGCGTGGTTGTCGATCGCCAGGGTGTCGATCGACGCTTCCTCGTCGAGCTTGTACTTGTTGACGCCGACGATCGTGTCCAGGCCGGAATCGATCCGGGCCTGCTTCTCGGCCGCGCTCGCCTCGATCTTCAGCTTGGCCCAGCCGCTCTGCACCGCCTTGGTCATGCCGCCCATGGCCTCGACCTCGTCGATGATCGTCCAGGCCGCATCGGCCATCTGCTGGGTGAGCGTCTCCATCGCGTAGCTGCCGGCCCAGGGATCGACGATCGAGGTGATGTGCGTCTCCTCCTGGATCACGAGCTGGGTGTTGCGCGCGATCCGGGCGCTGAACTCGGTGGGCAGGGCGATCGCCTCGTCGAGCGCGTTGGTGTGCAGGCTCTGGGTGCCGCCGAACACCGCCGCCATCGCCTCGATGGTGGTGCGCACGACGTTGTTGTAGGGGTCCTGCGCGGTCAGCGACCAGCCCGAGGTCTGGCAGTGGGTGCGCAGCATCGAGCTCTTGGCTTCCTTGGGCCTGAACTCCTGCATGAGCCGGTGCCAAAGGCTGCGGGCGGCGCGCAGCTTGGCGATCTCCAGGTAGAAGTTCATGCCGATGCCGAAGAAGAAGCTGAGGCGCCCGGCGAAGGCGTCGACGTTCAGCCCCTTGGCGATGGCGGTGCGCACGTACTCGCGGCCGTCGGCCAGCGTCAGCGCCAGCTCGAGCGCCTGGTTCGCGCCGGCCTCCTGGATGTGATAGCCGGAGATCGAGATCGAGTTGAACTTCGGCATCCGCTTGGCGGTGTACTCGATGATGTCGCCCACGATCCGCATGCTCGGGCCTGGCGGATAGATGTAGGTGTTGCGCACCATGAACTCCTTCAGGATGTCGTTCTGGATCGTTCCTGAAAGCTTGCCCTCGGCGACACCCTGCTCTTCGGCGGCGACGATGTAGCCGGCGAGCACCGGCAGCACGGCGCCGTTCATCGTCATCGAGACGCTGACCTTGTCGAGCGGGATCCGGTCGAACAGGATCTTCATGTCCTCGACCGAGTCGATCGCCACACCCGCCTTGCCGACGTCGCCGGTGACCCGGGGATGGTCGCTGTCGTAGCCGCGGTGGGTGGCGAGGTCGAAGGCGACGCTGATGCCCTGGGCGCCGCCGGCCAGTGCCTTGCGATAGAAGTCGTTCGACGCCTCGGCGGTGGAAAAGCCCGCGTACTGGCGGATCGTCCAGGGGCGCACCGCGTACATCGTGGCCTGCGGGCCGCGCACGTAGGGCGCGAAGCCGGGCAGCGTGTCGGTGGCCGGCAGGCCCTTCAGGTCGGCCGCGGTGTAGAGCGGCTTGACGACGATGCCTTCGGGCGTCTTCCAGGCGACGGCGTCGAGGTCGCCGCCCGGCGCCGAGCGCGCCGCTGCCTGGCGCCAGGCCTGCAGGGCCGGGGATTCATGGTCGGAGGCTTGGGTCATCGCAGCATCGCAAACGGGATCGAGGTCCGATTATCGGCGCGCCGGCGGCGACAATTCCGAGCCATGAAGAAGCCCATCCTGAGTCTCGTCGCCGCCGTTGCCCGGGACGGCGGCATCGGCCAGGGCGGCGAGCTGCTGGTGAAGATCCCCGAGGACCTGCGCCGCTTCAAGCGCCTGACGCTTGGCTCGCCGGTGGTGATGGGACGCAAGACCTGGGAAGCGATCGGCCGGCCCCTGCCCGGACGACAGAACATCGTCATCAGCCGCGATCCGACCTGGCGCGGCGAAGGCGCCACGCCGGCCGCATCGCTCGACGCCGCGCTGGAGCTCGCAGCGGCGAGCGAGCGGGTGTTCGTCATCGGCGGCGCCGAGATCTACGCCCTCGCCCTGCCCCGGGCCGACGAGCTCGAGCTGACCGAGATCGATGCCGTGTTTCCCGCCGACACCTTCTTTCCGGCGTGGGATCGCAGTGTTTTCGGGCAGACTTCACGCGAAGCGCATGCCACGCCGGAGGGCTTGCGCTACAGCTTCGTCAGCTATCGAAGAAATGCGTCGGGAGAGTAGGAATGTCAGGCAAGGGATTTCACGTCCATGGACCGCACGACCACGAGGTCGAGCATCAGTCACACGCCGAGCCGCACGGAATGGCGGGCCGCCTGGCTGTCGCGACGGCCATCATCGCCACCGTCGGCGCCATCTTCGCCTACATGGGCGGGCTCGCACAGCTCAACGCCGGGCTCTACAAGAACGAATCGGCGATCAAGAAGACCGAGGCCGCCAACCAATGGGCGTTCTACCAGGCCAAGAGCAACCGCCAGTACCTCTCCGAGCTGGCGGTGGAGATCGTGCCGGAAGGACGCCGAGAGTTCTATCGGTCCGAAGCCGAGCGCCGCAAGGTAGAGAAGGCCGAGATCCAGAAGAAGGCCGAGGAACTCGAAAAGGAATCGCTCGAGTGGGGCGAGAAGACCGAGCACCAGATCCACGAAGAGCATCGCTGGCAGCAGGCAACCACGGCGCTGCAAATCTCGATCGCGCTGGCGGCGATCGCCCTGCTCACGCGCAGCCGCCGGCTGCAGTACGGCGTCTACGCCGTGGCCGGCATCGGCGTCGTGCTGGGGGTGCTCGCCTGGATGAGCATCTAGCGAGCGCGGCGCGGCGGCACAGCGCCGGTCACTTCTCCTCGAGCCCGAGCTCCTGGATCTTGCGCGTGATCGTGTTGCGTCCGATGCCCAGCTTCTGCGCCGCCTCGATGCGGCGGCCGCGCGTGATCTCGAGCGCGGTGTGGATCAGCTGGCCTTCGAAACGACGCGTGAGCGTGTCCCAGACCATCGGCTCGCCGGCGCGCAGGAGCTGCCGGGCCTCCTGCTCCAGGCCGGAGAGCCAGCCCGCATCGACCGGTTCGGCCGAGTCCGACGAGGATCCTGACGACGACGCCGCGGCGGGCTCGCCAGCCGGACGCACTGCCGGCGCAGCAGCCGCGGTGGCGGTTTCGCCGGCTCGCCCGATCGCTTCCTGAGCGGCCACCGCGCCCGCCGGGGCGCCCGGGACCGCCGCGACGGTGCGCGCCGCCTGCGGCTGCAGTTCCGGCGGCAGGTCCTTGGCATCGACCAGCTGTGCCGGGGCCATGACCGTCAGCCAGTGGCAGATGTTCTCGAGCTGGCGCACGTTGCCCGGGAAGTCGAACTGGGTCAGCCGGGCGAGGGCCGCGTCGGTGATGCGCTTGCCTTCGACGCCGAGCTCGCGCGCGCTCTTCTGCAGGAAGAAGCGGGTCAGCGGCGGGATGTCTTCCTGGCGCTCGCGCAGCGCCGGCAGGCGCAGGCGTATGACGTTGAGGCGATGGAACAGGTCCTCGCGGAACGACCCGGCCTTGACCCGCTCCTCCAGGTCCTGGTGGGTGGCGGCGATGACGCGCACGTTGCTGCGCATCGGGTTGTGGCCGCCGACGCGATAGAACTGGCCGTCGGCGAGCACGCGCAAGAGGCGCGTCTGCAGGTCGAACGGCATGTCGCCGATCTCGTCGAGGAAGAGCGTGCCGCCGTCGGCCTGCTCGAAGCGGCCGCGGCGCGTCGTCTGCGCGCCGGTGAAGGCGCCGCGCTCGTGGCCGAACAGCTCCGACTCGAGCAGGTCCTTCGGAATCGCCGCGGTGTTGATGGCGACGAACGGGCCGCCGGCGCGCGGGCTGTGCTTGTGCAGCGCGTTGGCGACCAGCTCCTTGCCGGAGCCCGACTCGCCGGTGATCAGCACGGTGACGATGCTCTGGCTCAGCCGGCCGATCGCCCGGAACACGTCCTGCATCGCCGGCGCCTGGCCGAGGATCTCCGGCACCTGGGCGGCCGCAGTCTCGATCTCGCCCTCGTGCAGGCTTTCCTCCACCGCGCGGCGGATCAGGTCGACCGCCTTGGGCACGTCGAACGGCTTCGGCAGGTAGTCGAAGGCGCCGCCCTGGAAGGCGCTGACGGCGCTGTCGAGGTCGGAGTACGCGGTCATGATGATGACCGGCAGGTCGCGATGCTTGGCCTTGATCTTCGAGAGCAGCTCGATGCCGGAGCCGCCGGGCATGCGGATGTCGGACACCAGCACCTGCGGCAGGTCGTCCTCGAGCGCGGCGAGGACGTCGCGCGGATTGGTGAAGCTGCGGACGACGAATTCCTCGCGCGTCAGGGCTTTCTCGAGCACGAAGCGGATCGATTGGTCGTCGTCGACGATCCAGATGGGCTTCATGCGATCGGACGCGCAGAGGACGTCGGCAAGGGGGGCAGTCGAAGTGGCCGCATCAGGCGAAGGGAATCACGATCTTGAAGACCGTGCGGCCGGGTTCGCTCTCGAATTCGATGGTGCCATGGTGTTGCTGGATGAAAGTCTGCGCAAGCGTGAGTCCGAGTCCCGAGCCGCCTTCGCGGCCCGACACGAGCGGAAAGAAGATCCGATCGCGCAACGACTCCGGGACTCCCGGGCCGTTGTCCTCGATATGCAATTCCAGTGCCAGACGATAGCGATGCTTTCCCAGCGTGATCTGCCGTGCCACGCGGGTGCGCAGGACGATCTTCGCATCGCCGACCTCGATCCTCTCGGAGAGCGCCTCGGCGGCGTTGTGGGTGATGTTGAGCACCGCCTGGATCAGCTGCTCGCGGTCGCCGCGGAACTCGGGAATCGAGGTGTCGTAGTCGCGCTCGGTGGCGAGGCCGTTCGGGAACTCGGCGTCGATCAGCGCCCGCACCCGCTCGCAGACCTCGTGGATGTTGACGTTGCCCACGACATGGGGCTTCCTGTGCGGCGCCAGCAGCCGGTCGACCAGCGACTGCAGCCGGTCGGCCTCGTCGATGATGACCTGGGTGTACTCGGTCAGCGCCCGCGACTCGATCTCCATCTCGAGAAGCTGGGCCGCACCGCGGATGCCGCCGAGAGGATTCTTGATCTCGTGGGCGAGATTGCGGATCAGCTCCTTGGTCGCCTGCGCCTGCTCGAGGGCGCGCGCCTCGCGCTCCTGGCGCGTCTGCTGCTCGATCTCGACGACCTCGAAGACGACATTGCGCGAGCTGTCGATCTGGTTGACGATCACCCGCACCGGCAGCGTTTCGCCATGGGTTGCGCCCGGGCGCTTGAGCTGCGCCTCGAGCCGGCTGGTGGAAAAGGCGTTGTTGCTGACCGCCCAGACCGTGCTCTGCAGCAGCTGCGGGTCGGCAAACCAGTCGAAAGCCGAGCCGCGCGACATGCTCCGCCGCGACAGCCCGAGCACATTCTCGAACGAGGAGTTGGCGAAGATGCATTCGCCCTCCGGCGTGACCACGGCGACCATCGTCGCCAGCAGGTCGAGCGCAGCGTAGCCGGCCGCGTCGTCGGCGCGAGGCGCCGGAGCGGCAGGCGGGCGAGCGGCGGTCACAACGGCAGGGCGGGGGCGGGCGGCAGCTTCTGCAGCTCGCGCCGGATGGCGGCGATGTCGGCTTCCTTGCGGGTGATCGCCGCGCTGAGCTGGCCCACCCGGTCGACGTACTTCTGGTAGTTCTGCTCGTTGCCCAGCCGCTCCGGCTGGCCGTTGTTGTATTCCTTCTTCATCGCCGCCAGGCGCTCTTCCTCGGTCCGGAGCTCGTTCTCGAGGATGCGACGGGCATCGCTGTCGCGCGCCCGCTGCGCCGCCGGATCGACCTTTGCCGAGCCGCTGCCGGCGGCCGCCGCAGGGACCGCCGTGCCCTGCGGCCGCGGCTTGGTCATCTGGATCACCGTGACCGGCGCGCCCTCCAGCTTCTTGCAGCCGAGCTTCTCGGCCTCCTTGGCAGAGATGGTGTTCTTGTAGTCGTTGTTCGGGCAGCGATAGGTCGTGCCTCCCTCGTCGGCCGCCCGTACGGCGCCGTGACCGATCGAGCACACGAGAGCCGCGGCGAGAACGGAAGGAATCGGAAGGGGCAGTCTCATGTCGTCGTCTCCAGCCGTTCAACGCACGCCAAGCGAGCGCGCCGACAGGCTGAACCTGATTGTCACGCAGTCGCTGCCTGTCGCTGCCGGCCGCCGAACCGCGGCCGCAAACGCAAGGGGACGGCCTTGGCCGTCCCCGCTGTCCTTCAGGCAGCCTGCGTTGCCAAGGCTACAACGAGTAGTACATGTCGAATTCGATCGGATGCGTCGTCATGCGGAAACGCGTGACTTCCTGCATCTTCAGGTCGATGTAGGCATCGATGTAGGCATCGGTGAAGACGCCGCCCTTGGTGAGAAAGGCGCGGCCCTTGTCGAGATAGTCGAGCGCCTGCTCGAGGCTCGAGCAGACGGTCGGGATCTTCGCGTCCTCCTCGGGCGGCAGGTGGTACAGGTCCTTGCTCGCCGCCTCGCCCGGATGGATCTTGTTCTCGACGCCGTCGAGGCCGGCCATCAGGAGGCCGGTGAACGCCAGATAGGGATTGGCCAGCGGGTCCGGAAAGCGCGCCTCGATGCGCCGGCCCTTCGGGTTGGCGACGTAGGGAATGCGGATCGACGCCGAGCGGTTCTTGGCGCTGTAGGCCAGCTTGACCGGCGCCTCGAAGCCCGGGACCAGGCGCTTGTAGCTGTTGGTGCCGGGGTTGGTGATCGCGTTCAGCGCCCGGGCGTGCTTAATGATGCCGCCGATGTAGTACAGCGCGAACTCCGACAGGCCCGCATAGCCGTCGCCGGCGAACAGGTTCTTGCCGTCCTTCCACACCGACTGGTGCACGTGCATGCCGGAGCCGTTGTCGCCGACGATCGGCTTGGGCATGAAGGTCGCGGTCTTGCCGTAGCTGTGCGCCACGTTCTGGATCACGTACTTCTGCAGCTGCAACCAGTCGGCGCGCTGGACCAGCGACGAGAACTTGGTGCCGATCTCCATCTGCGCCTGCGCGACCTCGTGGTGATGCACCTCGACCGGAATGCCGAGCGATTCGAGGACCAGGCACATCTCCGAGCGCATGTCCTGGTAGGAGTCGATCGGCGGAGTCGGGAAGTAGCCGCCCTTGACCGCCGGCCGGTAGCCGGAGTTGCCGTGCTCGTATTCCTTGGCCGAGTTCCAGGACGCCTCCTCGGATTCGATCTTGCAGAAGCAGCCGGACATGTCGACCTGCCAGCGCACGCTGTCGAAGATGAAGAACTCGGGCTCGGGGCCGAAGTAGGCGGTGTCGCCCAGGCCGGAGGCCTTCATGTAGGCCTCGGCGCGCTTGGCGAGCGAGCGCGGATCGCGCTCGTAGGGCTTGCCGTCGCCCGGCTCGACCACGTCGCAGGTGAGGATCAGGGTCGGCTCTTCGAAGAACGGGTCGATGTTGGCGGTGTCCGGGTCCGGCATCAGCTGCATGTCGGACGCCTCGATGCCCTTCCAGCCGGCGATCGACGAGCCGTCGAAGGCGTGACCGCCGGTGAACTTGTCCTCGCTGAAGGCCGAAACCGGCACCGTGACGTGCTGCTCCTTGCCGCGGGTATCGGTGAAGCGGAAGTCGACGAACTTGACTTCGGCTTCCTTCACCATGTTCATCACGTCGGCGACGGTCTTGGCCATCAATATTTCTCCGGAAATTGGGTTTCTTGCGGTAGGTGGGGGAGCGGCTCGGGTGACTGGCGGGAATGCGCCAGCCCCAAAACCGCGCATCAAAATTTAGCAGAAAGCATGCCAGTGCCGTAGGGGCTTTGGCGCCGACAAGGTGCGCCGAATGCACCAAGATGGATCGGCGCGGCGGCGCTCATCGCACCAGTTCGGGGCCCAGCTTCGTGTCGTGCGCCTTGAGGCCGTCGAGCAGCGACAGGTAGGCTGCATCGAGCTGCGCCGCGTCGCCCTTGACGCCGAGCTCGATATGCCGGCCCCAGTCGGGATGATCGACGCTCGGCAGGCTGAAGACCTTGATGCCGGGAAAGCCGGACTCGACCGCTTCCATCAGCGGCGTCAGGGCCGCCTCCATCGCGCCGAAGACGATCACCGAGCGCTCGCGCGGGCCGCTCCTGACATGCAGGCCGGGATAGACGGTGTCGAGCACCCATTCGATCATCGGCCACGCCATCACCGGAAAGCCGGGCACGAAGAACACCCCGCCCTCGCCTTGGCGCACCGAGAAGCCGGCGATCTTGTTGTACGGGTTGGGAATGATCCCGGCGCCTTCGGGGAACACCGCCATGTTGAGCCGGTGCCGGTTGTCGTCGCGATCGGGCTCGAACGGCTTGCCTTGCTCTCGGGCGACGTCGCGCATCCGCTCGAGCACGAAGTCGCGTGCCTCGGGATGCAGGGCCAGCGGCACGCCGAGCGCGGCCGCGGCGCACTGCCGGGTGTGGTCGTCCGGGGTGGCGCCGATGCCGCCGCAGGAGAACACGGCATCGCCGCTGGCGAACGCGTCCTTCAGATCGGCGGTGATCCGCTCCCGGTCGTCGCCGACGTAGCGGGCCCAGGAGAGCGAGAGCCCGCGCGCCGCGAGCAGTTCGATCACCTTGGGCAGATGCTTGTCTGCGCGCTTTCCCGACAGGATCTCGTCGCCGATGATGATGAGGCCGAAGTTCATGCGGCGATGCCGCCCGGCGGGCTTGCCGGCGAAAGGCGCAGCGGCTCGGCCACCGCCGGCACGACGGTGCTTGCGGTCGCCTCGGCGCCGCGCAGGTCCTGCAGCGCGGCCAGAAGATAGTGCGCGAACCAGAGCGCCGAGAACGCGAACACCAGCGTGTAAAGCCAGATCGAGACCAGGATCAGGACCGGCGCGAGCACCAGCGTCAGGGCGCTCATCGCCCAAAGCAGCGAGGGCGCGGCGCCGAGGTAGCCGGTGAGCACGCCCATGCCGAACAGCGGCCAGCGGTGCAGCGTCATCAGTTGACGCCGCTCGTCGCGGCTGGCGTGCAGGGCGAGCACGTCGAACGAGAAGACGCGATAGGTGAGCCAGCCCCAGATCAGCGGCGGCACCACCAGCACCAGCGGCGGAATGAGCCAGAGCGGTAGGCTCGCCACCAGCGCCGCGAGGGCGACCAGCGTGCAGGCGAGCGACCAGGCGAGGCCCTGCACGAAGCCCGCGCCTTCGCGGCGTGCGAGCGTCGGAAAGCGCCGCAGCTCGACCAGCCGCACCATCGCCGGCGTCATCAGCCAGGCGACCAGCACCAGCGAGGCGACGACGCAGACCGGAATCGCCAGGGCGACGATCACCAGCGGCGCGAACACGCTCTGGAAGCCGCCGGCGCCGACCGACGCCAGCCAGGCGAAGAACGAGGCCAGCAGCGACCACTGCTCGAGCGTGCCGCGAACCGCATCGACCGCCGGCTCCCAGAAGTAGTAGCCGAGCAGCGCGACGCCGCCGCCGACCACCAGCAGCGGCGCCAGCGAGAGCAGGATCACCTTGGGATGCAGGCAGTAGGCGACCGCGCGCCAGAACGAGTCGAGCAGGGATCGGGTCATGGCGGAAGGCTCACGAACCGGGGAAAGAGGGCATGGGTCGAGTGTAGCGAGCGTGCCAATTCGTAACGGTTTTTCCGCACGGGGCAGGCGTCGCAAGCCCGGCGACGGCTCATGCCGCGAAGGCGCCTGCCGATAATTTCGCGATGCTGCAGCTGCACTCGACGTCCCTGCTCGTGGCCGCCTCGGCCAGCCTGGCGATCGCCAGCGCGGCAGCAGCGGCCATCGGCGTGCGCCAGCGCCAGCGCCGCGGCGTCTGGTGGTGGATCGCCGCCAACCTCGGCCTGGCCGGCGCGCTCGCGACGCATGCGCTCGAGGACCAGAACGACCTGCTCGCGCCGATCGCCGCCGTGCTCGGCCTGCAGTGGCCGGTCGTCACGCTGGTCGGCATGCGGCGCTATTTCGCGCGCGGCGGCAGCAGCGTTCCGGCCTGGGCCGACTTCGTCGTCCTGGGCAGCGCGCTGCTCGCCGTGCTCGGCGCCTGGTACCTGCCGTGGAGCGAGACGGTTCAGGCCCGGCTGCTGGTCGGTGCCATGCTCTTTTCGACCGTGTACGCCGCCCTCGCCCTCTGGCGCCTGGAGGACTTCGCGACCACGCCGATCCTGCACGGCCTGCTCGTCGCCATGATCGGCAGCGCCACCCTGCAGGCCGCCTGGTGGGCGATCGCCTCGTTCCTGCTCGTGCCCGCGTCGGCCGGCGCCGACCCGACCCTGGGCACGTGGCTCGCCCCGGCCGTCGTCGCCCTGCTCCTGCCCCAGCTCACGCTGGTGATGGCCCACGAGCGCAACGTCGCTCAGCTGCGCGCCTCGCATCGCAAGCTCCGCCACATGGTCGAGGTCGATCCGCTCACCCGCCTGCCCAACCGCCGCCATTTCCACGAGCTCGCGGCCAAGGCGATCCAGCCGCAGCAGGAGCTGACGACGGTGCTGGTGTTCGACGTCGACCGGCTGAAGCACATCAACGAGGTGCTCGGCCACCAGATCGGCGACGAGGCGCTGAAGCAGATCGGCACCGTGCTGCGCGAAACCCTGCGCCGGCGTGACGTCGCCGGCCGTCTCGGCGGCGACGAATTCGCGGCGGTGCTGCCGCGCACCCGCGTCGCCGACGTCGAGGCCGTCATCAGCCGCATCAACGCCCGGATCGACGACCGCCAGGTGGCGCCGCGGATCGCCCGCGTCTGCCTCAACGTCGGCGCCACCCAGATGCTCGCCAGCGAAACCCTCGCCGATGCCCTGCGACGGGCCGAGATCAAGCTCGAGACCGATCGCGACAAGCGGCGCGAAGCCGAGGCGCTGGCCGAGCGGATGGCGGATTCCCTGCCGGCCTCGGAAGTGATGCCCGCCCTGGCCGAGGCGCTGGCCTCGCGCCGCGGCCCGCATTCGGGCGCGGCCGGGCTCGACCTGATGCCGGTCGGCGAGGTCGTCGCCGCCAACACCCGCTAGCGTCCTTCGTGACGCCGGCGATCAGCTCGCCGCGAACTGCAGCTCCACTTCCGCCGAAGCAGGGTTGCACGGCGAATCGAGATCGGGAATCGGCAACCGATCGCGGCGGTCGACCGGCACGCCGAGACGCTGGTTGACGAAGGTCAGCTCCACCGCATCGGGCAATCCGTCGGCGGCGCGGCCGAGGTAGTTGTTGCCGTGCAGGTGGGCGATGCCGAAGTGCTGCAGCAGCAGGCCCACCTGATGCTGGAACACCAGGCGCAGCGGGTCGGTGTCGTGAAACTCGATCACGAGGATGTCGATGCGATCGGCGTAGCGCAGCAGATCGGGAATGACGCGGTACTCGCCGCCTTCGATGTCGACCTTGACAAGCACATGGCGCCTACCCTGCACGCGCGCGAAGATGGCGTCGATCGTCGCGTCGTTCGCGTTGAAGCGGCGATTGAAGACCCGCTCCCTGAAGTGGACCGTGCGGCCGCGGAAGAAGCGGGCGTAGTCGCGCCACACCCGAAAGCGCGCGGCCACCCCCTTGATGCTCCCGTGGCCGCGGAGCAGGTCCAGGATGCCCTTGGAGGCGAACTTCGCAAAAAGGCTCGGCCCGACCGTGTGGTCGTAGCAGTGGATGTCGAGATCGGGCCGACTCGACCTCAGCTGCCTTTCGAAGTTCCAGTCCACGGACACGCCGAAGGAAAGCACGGCGTCGAGCTCGGAAAGAGCGCTTCGCGGGACAAGGTAGCCCCCGTCGCAGAAGCTGCCGAGGCGGACAAGGTCCGGATAAAGGCGGGGCTGAAGGTAGTTCAGTTCGGGCGGCAACGGCATGGTCGATTCTCGATCTCGATCAGCTCGGAGATCCCGCCAGAGCGAGGATGGGCCAGCCCCGCCGGCCGGCCTCCTCGCGCAAGCGAAGGTCGGGGTCGACCGCGACGGCCCGGCCCACGACTCGTAGCAGTGGCAGGTCGTTCGCCGAATCGCTGTAGAAGGTCGACTCGGCAATGGCCGAGGCTGGCAAGTTCCGGGCCGAGAGCCACGCCGACAGCCGCTCGACCTTGCCCTCGCGCATGTTCAGGACGCCGGTGTGGGTGCCGGTGAACACGCCGTCGGCTTGCTCGAGTTCGGTCGCGATCAGGTCCGGCTCGGCGATCTGCAAGTCCGTCGCGATCGGCTCGGTGAGGAACCGGTTGGTTGCGGTCGTCAGCAGCACCCGGTCGCCAGCCTGGCGATGCCGCGCCACGAGCGCGCGCGCCGCGCCACCGATGCGCGGCAGGACCTTCGTCTCCACGAACCGGGTGCGAAGCGCCAGCCAGTCCTCGCGCGAGCGCCCCGCCAGAGTCGAGGCGTAGAAGGCGCAGAACTCGGCCGGGGTGATCGTGCCGGCGCGATAGCGCTCGACGACGCTCCGGTTGCGCGACTCGAAATCGGCGCGGTTCAGCACACCCTCGTCCATCAGGAACTCGCACCAGAGCTCGTCGGTGTCGCCGTCGAGCAGCGTCCCGTCGAGATCGAACAATGCCAGCCGCAGAGAGCTCAAGGGCTGCGAAGATGCCAGGCCTTCGGACGCATGAAGGTCTGGATACCGTAGCGCGACAGCGTCACGCCGACGCCGGAATCGCCGTGGCCCGACCAGGGCAGGCGCGGGCTCACCCGGTCGCAGCAATTCCAGTAGACGCTACCGGCGTTCACCTGCGCCAGCAGCTTCGTCGCCCGGGCTTGGTCGCGCGTGTACATGCCGGCGGTCAGGCCGTAGCGGGTGTCGTTCATCAGCGCCAGCGCCTCGGCGTCGCCCTTCACCTTCTGGATGCCGATCAGCGGCCCGAAGCTCTCCTCCTGCATCAGGAGCATGCGGTGGTCGACGCCGGTGAAGACGGTCGGCTCGAACCAGTTGCCCTTCCTCTCGATGCGCTTGCCGCCGCTGCGCAGCGTCGCGCCCTTGGCGAGGGCATCGGCCACCTGTTCCTCGAGCACCGCGAGCTGCGGCGCGCGGGTGATGGCGCCGATGTAGGTGCCCTCGGCCGCCGGGTCGCCGATCTTGAAGCCCTTCACCGTGTCGAGGAAGGCGGCGACGAAGGCGTCGTGGATCTTCTCGTGGACGTAGATGCGCTCGACCGAGCAGCAGCTCTGGCCGGTGTTGTACATCGCGCCGTCGGCGAGCGACTCGGCCGCGGCCTTCGGGTCGGCGTCCTCGGCGACGTAGGTGGGATCCTTGCCGCCGAGCTCGAGCTGCAGCCGGATCATGCGCGGACCCACCGCCGCGGCGATGCGCGCCCCGGTGGCGGCCGAGCCGGTGAAGAACACGCCGTCCACCTTCTGCTCGATCAGCGCGGCGCCGACCTCGCCGCCGCCGACCACGGTGATGAACACGTCCGCCGGCACGCCTGCGGCATGGAGCAGCCGGTCGATGTGCAGGCCGGTGAGGGTCGCGAACTCGGAAGGCTTGTAAAGGACCGCGTTGCCGGTCAGCAGCGCCGGCACGAACACGTTGCCGCCGACGAAAAACGGATAGTTCCAGGCGGAGACGTTGGCGACGACGCCGAGCGGCTGCTGGGCGATGCGCTCGCGCATGCCGGAATCGGCGAAGACTTCCTCATCGGCCGCGGCCTTCTCGACCTCGGCGAGAAAGAAGTCGATCCGGCCGAGAAAGCCGTTCAACTCGTTGCGCGACTGGGCCAGGGGCTTGCCGACTTCGGCGGTGAGCGTCGCCGCGAGGGTTTCGAGCTCGGCGACGAGCGCGGCGCGAAAGGCGACGATGGCCGCCTTGCGCTCGGCCAGGGGCCGCGCCGCCCACGCCGGTTGCGCGGCTCGGGCGCGCGCCGCCTTGGCGGCGACGCTCGCGGCGTCGTCGGCCGGCAGCTCGGCGATCTGCTCGCCGCTGGCTGGATTGGTGATCTTCAAGGTCGAGCTCATGGTTGCCGGACGGCGCGTGCGGCCGCGAGAAAGTCGTCGAGAAGGGGCCGGTCGTCGAGCGTGCCTTCGCCCGCACGATGGAACTCGGGATGCCACTGCACCGCGGCCATGAAGGTCGGCCCGGGCTTCCTGATCGCCTCGATCATGCCGTCGCTCGGGCAGCGCGCCTCGATCACGAAGCCGGCGGCCAGGTCCTTGATGCCCTGGTGGTGGACGCTGTTGACCGTGGCCCGCGGCGTCCCCTCGAACACCTCGGCCAGGCGGGTGCCGGGAACGAACTCGACCGCGTGCAGGTTGCGGTCGTAGATCGCCGCGTCGCGATGGCGCACCGGGCCGGGCCGGAGGGTGTCGATGTCCTGGAGCAGCGTGCCGCCGTGCGCCACGTTCATCACCTGCAGGCCGCGGCAGATGCCAAGCACCGGCTTGCCGCGCACCGCGAAGGCGGCGAGCAAGGCGCGCTCGTAGTCGTCGCGCACCCTGTCGCCCTGCCAGCGCTCGTCGAGCGGCGTCTCGCCGTAGCTCGAGGGCGCCATGTCGGAGCCGCCCTCGAGCACCAGGGCGTCGAGCCAGTCGGCGAAGTGGTCGAGGCCGACATCGCCCTTCTGCGTGTCGCCCGCCGGGCTCGGGATCATCACCGCCAGCGCCCCGCTGGACATCACCCAGTGCGCCACCGACTGCTCGACGTACTGCAGCGTCTTGCCGGTGAAGATCGGCCGCTTCGGATCGGCATGGAAGAAGCAGGCCGAGATGCCGACCTTGACCCGCTCGGCGGCGCTGGCCTTCGTGCTCACATGGCCTCCGCGAACAGCCGTTCGAAGTCGCCCGAGGTCACCGGCCGCGGATTGGTCTGGTGGCAGATGTCGGCGGTGGCGATCTCCACCAGCCGGGGAATCGCGCCGCGGGTGACGCCCGCGGCCGTCAGGTTCGGGACGATGCCGATCTCCTGCTTCAGCGCCTTCAGCCAGTCGAGGAAACCCGCCGCGCCACCTTCGACGCCGACAACGTGCGCCAGCTCGTCGAACTTCTTCGGCACCGCCTCAGCGTTCCAGGCAAGCACGGTTTCGATCATCAGCGCGTTGGCCAGGCCGTGGTGCATGTCGCAGACCGTGCCGAGCGCGTGGGCGCAGGAGTGGACCGCGCCCAGGTCCTTCTGGAAGGCGATCGCGCCCATCATCGAGCTCATCATCATGTCGCCGCGTGCGCCGATGTTGCCCGGTTCGCGCACCGCCAGCGCCAGCGCCCGGGCGGCGATGCGCGTGCCCTCGAGGGCGATGCCGTCGCAAAGCGGGTGGTAGGCCGGCGAGAGATAGCTCTCGACGTTGTGCGTCAGCGCGTCCATGCCGGTGGCCGCGGTCACCCCCGCGGGCAGGCCGACCGTCAGCTCCGGATCGGCGAACACGACCTTGGCCAGGATCTGCGCCGAGAAGACGACCCGCTTGACGTGCGTGTCCTCCTCGCTGATGACGCTGCTGCGGCCGACCTCGCTGCCGGTGCCCGAGGTCGTCGGCAGGGCGACGAAGTACGGCAGCGTTTCGCCGATCGGCCGCACTTGGGGATGGTCCCAGACGTACTCCATCACGTTGCCCTCGTGCGTGGCGAGCAGGCCGACGATCTTGGCGACGTCGAGCGCCGCACCGCCGCCGATGCCGACGACGCAGTCGGCGCCGTGCGCCCGGTACGCGGCGGCGCCGTTCATCACCTGGCTCGCAGTCGGGTTGCCGAACACGCCGCCGTAGACCGAAGGCACGAGCCCGGCGGCCGAGAGGCTCGCGGCGAACGCGCCGAGCAGCGGCAGGGCCGCCAGGCCCTTGTCGGTGACGACGAGTGGCCTCCTCAGGCCGCGCTCCTTCAGATGCGGACCGGCGAGCTTGCTCGCGCCCGGGCCGAACTGGATCGTCGTCGGAAAGGAAAAGCGGGTGATGGTCATGGCGATTCGGGTCGGTCGGTCGGATCGAACAGGGGCGGGATCAGGGCTGCGGATGGACGCGCAGCCAGCGCAGCTCGGGCGAGTCGCTCGGCCACTGGACCGCGCGCACGTTCTTCTTCATCGCCCAGTTGAGCGTGCGGCGGTAGAGCGGGATCGACGGCATGTCCTCGGCGACCAGACGCAGCACCGTCGCCACCATCGCCCGGCGACGGGTGAGATCGGGCTCCACCCGCATCGCGTCGATGAGCACGTCGAGCTTCGGATTGCTGTAGCGGCCGGCGTTGAAGGTGCCGAGGCCGGCCTTGTCGTAGGTGTGGAACAGGCCGTTCAGTGAGCCCCAGGCATCGACCGTCGGCGTCCAGCCGAACTCGACCAGGCTGGCGGTCGCCTGGGTCAGCTTCGGGAAGAACTGGTTGGTCGGCGAGGAGCGCAGCGTGGTGCGGATGCCGACCTGGGTCAGCATCGCCGTCATCGCCTGGCAGACTGCCTCGCGCCAGGCGACGTTGACGCAATCGAGCGTCACCGAGAAGCCATTCGGATAGCCAGCCTCGGCGAGCAGCGCCCTCGCCTTCGCCGGATCGAAAGGCAGCCGCTTGTCGAGCTCGGCGAGCGAGCCGTCGACCCGCGGCGAGAGGTAGGCGCCGGTCGGCAGCGCCAGGCCGCGCAGCACCTTCTGCGCGATCAGGTCGACATTGACGGCGTGATAGACGGCGCGGCGAACGCGGATGTCCTTGAACGGGTTCCTGCCTTTCACGTCGGAGCCCTCGAGCTCGTCGCGCGCCAGATCGAAGACGATGTACTGCTGGCCGAGGTCGGGACCCTGCATCACGGTCAGCGCGCCTTCGGTCTTCAGCCGGGCGACATCGGGGATCGGCGGGTCGAGCACCATGTCGACCTCGCCCGAGATCAGCGCCGCCAGCCGGGTGGCGTCCGAGCGGATCGCCAGCCAGACGATCTCGTCGACGTTGCCCGAGCGCTTGTCGTTCCAGCCCCACCAGCGCCGATTCTTCTTCAGCACGGTGCGGATGTCGGGCTCGTAGCGGTCGAGCAAGTAGGGACCGGTGCCGTTGGCGTTGCGCACCGCGAAGGTTTCCTGCTTGCCGTTGAAGTCCTGCGCGATCTCGACCTTGTGCGCCTGCGACCAGGCCTTGCTCATCATCGGCAGGTTGATGAACTTGTCGGGCAGCACGGCGTCGGGCGCCTCGAGCTGGATCTCGAGCGTCTGCTCGTCGACCTTCTTCGCCGCGGTCACGCCCTTGAGCTGGAAGCTGCGCTGCGACGGCGGCGTCATCGCCCGCTGCACCGAGAACACCGCGTCGTCGACCGTGAACGGCGTGCCGTCGTGGAAGACGACGCCCTGGCGCAGCTTGAAGTGCCAGGTCCTGGGATCGACCTGGCTCCACGACACCGCGAGCGATGGCTCGGGCTTGAACTGCTCGTCGCGGTTGACCAGCGAGTCGTAGACCTGGAACGCGATCCGCGAGTGGTAGAGCAGTGCCAACGCATGCGGATCCATGGTCTGCGGATCGAAGGCGGTGGCGATCTTGACCGTGGTCGCCGCGGCGCTCGCCGCCATCGCCAGGCCGACGACAAAGCCGAGGAAGAGCCTCGTCCGGCGCAGCAAGCCGAGGGCAGGTCGTGGGTCGGATCGAGCGGTTGTCATCACGCCCGTCGCCGCATCCATGCCGATTCCCGCCGCTCTGTTGAGAAGTGGAGGATTATCTCTTCTCACCCAACGCTGCGTCGCCTTGCCTCCTCGATCGCCGCGTACTTGTCCGGCTCCTTGCGGAACTCGAGCCAGCAGCCGTCGCAGCAGAAGTAGTACGACAGGCCCTCGTGGTGCTCGACGTGCACCGCATCGGCGATCGACACCGCCATGCCGCAGACCGGGTTGACAAACCGGTCTCCGGCCCCGGTCGCAGGCAAGGCCGACGGCGCGCCCGCCCCGGGCACAGCATGGGCCGTACCGGGGGGCGCGGCGGCCCGACCGCGCAGCAGCGCGAGGACGCCGACGATCGCGACGAGCGCGATCTCGCCCGGCGTCTTGGCGCCCGCGTCCGGGCCCGCCGGCGCCTGCAGCCGCGCCAGCAGCGTTTCGTCGATGCCGCGCCCGCGCATGATCTCGCGCAGCCGCTCGGCCTTGCGCCGGCTGGCGATCATCAGCACCGTGCCCGCGCCGCTGCGCAGCGCCGCCTCGAGCGCAGCCTCGTCGCCCTGGCCCTGGGTGGCCACGAGCACCACCGGTGCCTCCTCTGGGGTGTCGGCGAGGCGGATCCGCAAGCGCTCGGCGAGAAAGCGGGCCTCGGCGGCCGCCGGCGTGCTGCCGAGCACGCACAGCGCGCTGCGCACGCTGTAGGGCTGGATGAACAGCTCGACCGTGCCGTTGCTGGCGCAAGCCATGGTGTGCTGCTCGACGTCGTCCTCGGGCTGCAGGCGATCGTTGCTGATGCGCACCAGCTTGGGCTCGCCCCTCGCGATGGCGCCTTGCGCCGCGGCGATGACGACCTCCTTGGCGCAGCCGCCGCCGATCCAGCCATGCAGCGTGCCGTCGGGCCGCACGATCGCCTGCGCGCCGAGGTAGGCCGAGGTCGGCGCCACTGCGCGCACGACGGTGACCAGGGCGTAGGGCTCGCCGCGGCCATTGAGCTCGCGCGCCAGCTCGAGCAGCTCGTCGTCGCTCACCGGTGCACCCTCGGCCTGCGGCCGGTTCCGCCAAGCGGGACGGAGCGCCCCCTTCGCAGCGGCCGGGCGGGGACGCTCATGCCCGCCTCACCGCAGCGTGTCCAGCAGGCGCGGCAGGACCCGCTCGACGCTTTCCAGGTCGGCGCCGGGAGCGAGCAGGTCCAGGTGCGGCAGGGCGGCGCGCATGCCACGGCTCTCCGGGCGAAACCCCGGCTGGCCGAGCAGCGGATTGAGCCAGACCAGGCGGCGTGCCCGCCGCCGGAGCGTTGCCAGCGCCTCGTCGAGGAGCTCCGGTTCGCCGGTGTCGTAGCCGTCGCTGACGATGATCACGGCGCTGCGCGAATTCAGCAGACGCGTGCCGGCGTCGCGGTTGAAGTCGCGCAGGCACTCGCCGATTCGCGTGCCGCCGGCCCAGCCGGCCGAGAGCAGATGGAGCTTTTCCTGCGAGCGCCACGGATCGGGATCGCGCAGGGCTGCGGCGACGCCGGTGAGGCGGGTGTGAAAGATGAAGCAGTGGACGTCGGCCAGCTCGGTGCTCAGGGCACGCGCCAGCCGCAGGTAGAAGAAGCTGTAGGCGCTCATCGAGCGGCTGACGTCGAGCAGCAGCACCAGCCGCGGCCGGACCCGGCGCCGCTCCTTCCAGGCGAGCCGGATCGGCGTGCCGCCGCTCGCCACGCTGCGCCGCGCCGTGCCTTGCAGGTCGAGGCGGCGACCGTGGTGAAAGCGCGCCTCGCGGCGCAGCTGCAGGTGCTTCAGGCGGCGGGCGAAGCGCCGCATCAGCGCCTCGATCGCCCGGGCATCGTCGGCCCGGTTGAGGTCGCGGAAGTCGGTGGACGCCAGCGACTCCTCGCGACTCGCGCCGTGCCGGGCCGCACCCGGGTCGCTCTCGTCTACCGTCGCAGGGTCGGACGCGCCGGCTTCGCCGGGGCCAGCGCCGGGCGAGCGGCCCGTCGATCCCCGCATCGCACCGCCCGGCCCTTCGCTGGTAGCAAACACGGTCTTGGTCGGCGGCAGGAAGTAGGCATCGAACAGCGTATCGAAGCGCCGCCACTCGTCGCCTCGGCCGCAAAGCAGTGCCTGCAGGTTCCAGCGCAGCACCCGCGGGTCGAACGCACCGGCCGCGACCGTCGTTTCGAGCACGTCGATCGCATCGCCGCCGCTGCTCGCGAAGCCGTTGGCGCGCAGGAACCCGGGAAAGCCGGCCAGCCGTGCCTGCAGCATTCGGCCCGGGTCGGCGCTCGACGACGCAGCGACGCTCAGCATGCCGCGGCGATCTTCGCCACGACCTCGCGCGTGAAGCCGGTCCGGTCTTCGCGCGTCTTGATCATGGCGCTCAGGGTGTCGAGGATGCGCTCCGCGCCGTCCTCGTCGAGCGAGGAGACGCCCAGGCGCAGCAACGCCGCCGTCCAGTCGAGCGTCTCGGCGATGCCCGGACGCTTGCGCAGCTCCATCCGCCGCACGCTCTGCACGAAGGCGACGATCTGGCGCGCCAAGTCGCCCGCGGCCTGCGGGGCGCGGATCTCGACGATCGCCAGCTCCTTGGCGAACGACGGGTAGTCGATGTACTGATAGAGGCAACGGCGGCGCAGCGCGTCGGAGAGCTCGCGCGTGCCGTTGGAGGTGACGATGACCAGCGGCCGGGTCACGGCATGCACCGTGCCGAGCTCCGGAATCGTCATCTGGAAGTCCGAGAGCAGCTCGAGAAGGTAGGCCTCGAACGCTTCGTCGGCGCGGTCGACCTCGTCGATCAGCAGCACCGGCGCCTCGTCGCAGCCGATCGCCTCGAGCAGCGGACGCTTGAGGAGATAGCGCTCCGAGAAGATGTCCTGCTCCTTGAGGGCGGTCGGGCGGTCGTCGTGCTCGAGCAGCTTGATCGCCAGCAGCTGGCGCTGGTAGTTCCACTCGTACATCGCCGAGTGGACGTCGAGCCCTTCGTAGCACTGCAGGCGGATCAGCCTGGCGCCGCGGACCGCGGAGAGGGCCTTGGCGACCTCGGTCTTGCCGACGCCGGCGTCGCCCTCGAGGAGGAGCGGCCTGCCGAGCTCGAGCATGAGCAGCAGCGCCGCCGCGAGCGCCGGCTCGGCGACGTAGCCCGCTTCCTGCAGCTCTTCCCGCAGGGCCTCGATTTCGTCCATGCGACGGCCGGTAAGGCTCACGTCGCCTTCTTGCCGAACAGGCCGCGCAGCCATTCGCGAAGGACCGCCCACGCCAGGGCGAGGCCGTTCAGCTCGGCGGCAGGCGGCGGCACGAGCGCGGGCGACGGCGCGGATTCCGTGCTCGGGGTGGACGCCGCACCCGGCGCCGCAGTGTCCGCGACGACCGCAGCGCCCGGCGGCTCCGCCATCGCGCCGACCCGGACCGCGAAGTTGTCGGCGAACTGCTTCAGCACCTGGTCGGCGACGGTGTTCATCATCCGCCCGCCGAACGCTGTCGCCTTGCCGCTCATCGACACCTCGCTGCTGCCGACCAGCGTCGACCGGCCGGCCTCGGCGGCAGCGACCCGCGCCGTCAGGTTCAGGCTGGCGGCAGAGCTGCCGGTGCTGTCGGTGCCCTTGCCGAGCAGGCGCAGCGTCATCGCCGCCGGGTCGATGTCCTTCATCTCGACCTCGCCGCGAAACGCCATCGTCGCCGGGCCGACCCGGACCGTGACCGTGCCCTTGTAGCGGCCGGCATCGAGCCGCTCGGTGATCTTCGCCCCCGGCATGCAGCCCGCGACCGCCTCGATGTCCTGCAGCAGCGCCCAAGTGGCCGCCGCCGGCGCCGGTATCGGATAGGACTTCTCGATTTCGACCTTCATCGCGACCGCCCGGTCAGGCGCCTGCTAGTGCTTGTCGATCCCCAGCGCATGGCACTGTTGCCAGACCCGATAGGCGGAGTGCGGCATGTCCATGTGGGTCACGCCGAGGTGGGCGAAGGCGTCGACGACGGCGTTGCTGAAGCACGGGATGCCGCCGACGTGCGGCGACTCCGCCACCCCCTTGGCGCCGATCGGATGGTGCGGCGACGGCGTGACCGTGTGGTCGGTCTCCCAGTGCGGCGTCTCGACACTGGTCGGCAGGAAGTAGTCCATCAGGCTGTTGCCGAGGTGGTTGCCGTTCTCGTCGAACGGGATCGCCTGGCCGAAGGCGACCGCGAAGGCCTCGGTCAGCCCGCCGTGGATCTGGCCCTCGATGATCATCGGGTTGATGCGCGTGCCGCAGTCGTCGAGCGCGTAGAAGCGGCGCACCTTGGTTTCGCCGGTGAAGCGGTCGATGTCGACCACCGCGACGTAGGCGCCGAACGGAAAGGTCATGTTCGGCGGGTCGTAGTACTCGGTGCCGTCGAGGCCCTTCTCCATCCCGTCGGGCAGGTTGCTGGTGTGCGCCGCGAGCGCGATCTCCTTCATCGTCTTGGCCGCCGCGGGGTTGCCCTTGACCTTGAAGCGGTCGATCTCCCACTCGAGATCGCCTTCGCCCACCTCGAGCAGGTGGGCGGCGATCTTCTGCGCCTTCGCCCGGATCTTGCGCGCTGCCATCGCCGCCGCGGCACCGCCCACCGGCGTCGAGCGCGAGCCCCAGGTGCCGGCACCGTAGGGCGCCTTGTCGGTGTCGCCTTCCTCGATCTGGATCTCGTCGGACGACAGGCCCAGCTCGGTGGCGATGATCTGCGCATAGGTGGTTGCGTGGCCCTGGCCCTGGCTCATGGTGCCGAGCCGGGCGATCGCGCTGCCGGTCGGATTGACGCGGATGTCGCAGCTGTCGAACAGGCCGATGCCGAGGATGTCGCAGACCTTGGTCGGGCCGGCGCCGACGATCTCGGTGAAGGTGCAGACGCCGATGCCCATCAACTCGCGCGCGTTCGGGTCGGCACGCCGCGCCGCCTGCTCCCGGCGCAGGCCTTCGTAGTCGACGGCCTTCAGCACCTTGTCGAGCGCCGCCTGGTAGTTGCCGCTGTCGATGGTCCAGCCGAGCGAGGTGGTGTACGGAAACCGGTCGGCCTTGACGAAGTTGCGCCTGCGGAGCTCAGCCTTGTCGATGCCGAGCTTTTGCGCCAGCACGTCCATCATCCGCTCGATCAGGTACACGGCCTCGGTCACACGCAGCGAGCAGCGGTAGGCGACGCCGCCGGGCGCCTTGTTGGTGTAGACCGCGTCGACCCGGCAATACGCCTTCGGGATGTCGTAGGAGCCGGTGCAGATGCTGAACAGGCCCGCCGGCAGCTTGGTCGCCGAGACGTGCGAGTTGAAGGCGCCGTGGTCGGCCAGGGCGGTGAAGCGCAGCGCCTTGATCCGGCCGTCGGCATCGGCCGCGAGCTCGCCGGTACCGTGGTAGTCGCGGGCGAAGCCGGTGGTCGAGATGTTGTCGATGCGCGACTCGATCCATTTGATCGGCACGCCGGTGACGATGGAGGCGACGATCGCGACGACGTAGCCGGGGTAGATCGGCACCTTGTTGCCGAAGCCGCCGCCGATGTCGCCGCCGATGATGCGGATCTTGCTCTCCGGGATGCCGGAGAGCATGGCCACCACCGTGCGCACCAGATGGGGCGCCTGGGAGGTGATGTAGACGGTGAGCTGGCCGGTGACCTTGTCGAAGGAAGCGACGCAGCCGCAGGTCTCGAGCGGGCACGGGTGCACGCGCGGGTTGAGGATCTCCTCCTTGACGGTCACCGCGGCGTTGGCGAAGGCGGCGTCGGTCGCCTCCTTGTCGCCCGCCTCCCAGGTGAAGATATGGTTCGGATGGGTGCGCTTGCCGTGCCCGACCTCGTCCTTGCCGGCGATGTCGTCGCGGATTGTCACCGCGTCCTTGGCCATCGAGAGGTGCGGGTCGACGATCGCCGGCAGCTCCTCGTACTCGACCTCGACCGCGTCGACGCCGTCGGCGGCGGCGTAGCGGTCGCTGGCGATGACCATCGCCACTTCCTGGAGCTGGAACGACACCTTGGCGCCAGCGAGTACCGCCTGGACATCGCTGCCCAGGGTGGGCATCCAGTCGAGCTTGACCGGCTTCAGGTCGTCGGCGGTCAGCACCGCGACGACGCCGGGCACGGCAAGCGCCTTCGACTTGTCGATCGACTTGATGCGCGCGTGCGCGTAGGGGCTGCGCACGATCGCGCCGTGCAGCATGCCGGGAAGCTTGATGTCGTCGACGTAGCCGCCCTTGCCGCGGATGAAGCGCGCGTCTTCCTTGCGCCCGCGCGAGACGCCCATTCCCTGAAGCTTGGTCTCGCGCTCGATCGTGTCGGGGGTAGCGGCCATGGTTTGTCTCCTGTGCGGAAGGACCCGTCGAATGAGGCGTCAGGCGGTTGCCGTCGCCATCTTCTTGGCCGCGTACTGCACGGCCTTGACGATGTTCTGGTAGCCGGTGCATCGGCAAAGGTTGCCCGACATCCAGTAGCGGATCTCCTCCTCCGTCGGGTTCGGGTTCTCCTTGAGCAGCCGGTAGGCGCGCGTGATCATCCCCGGCGTGCAGTAGCCGCACTGCAGTCCGTGCTCCTTGGTGAATCCTTCCTGAACGGCGCTCAGCTCGCCGGCCTGCTCGAAGCCCTCGATGGTCAGCATCTCCGCGCCCTCGCATTGCACGGTGAGCACGGTGCAGGACTTCACCGACATGCCGTCGATATCGACGGTGCAGGCGCCGCAGTGCGAGGTCTCGCAGCCGATGTGCGGGCCGGTGTGCAGGAGCTTCTCGCGCAGGCTGTGGATGAGGAGCTCGCGCGGCTCGACCAGCACGTCGACCGGCTTGCCGTTGAGCTTGAACGAGACTGCTTGCTTGTTGGCCATGTTGTTCGCCTCCGTTCGTTCAGGGAGTCGCGCGGGAGCGAGCGCTACGCAGCGCCCGCTGCGTCATCTCGCCGGCCATCGCCGTCTTGTATTCGGCATCGCCGCGCTGGTCGGGGACCGGATCGCAGATGCTCATCGCCAGACGCGCCGCCTCGGCGATGGCGGCGTCGTCGAACGCCTTGCCGCGCAGCGCCGCCTCGGCTGCGCTCGCCCGAAGGACCGAGGCGCCGACATTGGTCAGGGCGATCGCCACCTCCTGCACCGTTTCGCCTTTCATGCGCAGCGTCACCGCCGCGGCGGCGGTGGCGAAGTCGCCGACCTTGCGCTTCAGCTTGGCGTAGGCCCAGCCCGTGCCCGGCGCGGGGATCGGCACCCGGATCTCGGTCATGATCTCGCTCGGCTCCAGCAGCGTCGCGTAGTTGCCGAGGAAGAAGCCGTCGGCCGGCACGACCCGCTCGCCCGACCCGCCCTTCAGCACGAACGACGCGCCGAGAACGATCATCAGCGCCGGATGGTCGTTGCCCGGGTCGCCGTGCGAGATGTCGCCGCCGATCGTGCCCTTGTAGCGGACCTGCGGATCGGAGATGAGGCGCGCCCCTTCGACCAGCAGGGGGCATTTGTCCTGCAGCAGCTTCGACCAGATCAGCTCGTTCTCGGTGGTCATCGCGCCGATGCGCAGCGTGCCCGCCTCCTCGCGGATGCCCTTGAGCTCGGCGATCTTGCCCAGATCGATCAGGTGGCCGGGCTGGGCGAAGCGCAGCTTCATCATCGGCAGCAGGCTGTGCCCGCCGGCCAGCAGCTTGGCCTCGTCGCCGTACCGGGCGAGCAGGCCGATCGCCTCGGGCAGCGTCCGCGGCGCGTGATAGTCGAACGGGCGAGGAATCATGTCGTCTCCTTGTCGTGCCTACTCACGGACCGATCATGACGCCCGGGGGCGTCCGTCAACAGCGCGCTTACCCGACCGCCGCCAGCTCCGGAAGCTCCAGCCGCCAGCCGGTGCGCGCGGCCAGCGCGTGCACGTCCTGCAGCGTGTCGAGGTCGACGACGAAGCGGGTGTTGGCGGTCTCGTGCACGTGCACGAGCTCGGGCTGGCGCTCCATGAGTTGCCGGCACGCCAGGTTCGCGTCGCTGGCCAGGATCTGCGCGTGGGCGACCTCGTCGAGGACGATCGGGTTGCCGCGCTCGCCGGCCACGACCGGCACGACGACGTGCCCAGCGGGCCGCTTCTTGAACGCACCGATCAGCTCGGTCAGGTCGCCGGCGCCGATCATCGGCTGGTCGGCCAGGGCGACGAATACCGCGTCGAAGCTCCCGCTCAGGGCCGCCAGGCCGACGCGCACCGAGCCTTGCTGCCCGTCGGCGTACGCGGAGTTGTGCGCCAGCGTCACCGGGAACCCCAGCACCTGGGCCTCGACCGCCTCCCGGGCATGGCCGGTGACGACCACCACCTCGTCGACACCGGCGCCGCTGAGCGCGACCAGATGACGGCGGATCAGCGGCACGCCCTGCAGGCGGATCAGCGGCTTGCTGACGCCCCCCATGCGCCGCCCTTCGCCGGCGGCGAGCAGCACCGCACCGATCCGCAGGCGCGAATACAGGCCGCCGCCCTGCTTGAACTGGCATCCCATGTCCTGCCTCCTCGGGGCTCTTCGAGCCCTCTCTAGAGACCTAGATGATCTCGAAGTAGCGCTTCAGTTCCCAGTCTGTCACGCCGTCCAGCCATTGCCGCCATTCCCACTCGCGAGTCGCGGCGAAATGGTCGACGAAATCGTCGCCGAACCAGTCGCGCGCCACCCGCGACTGCTGAAAGACGCGGGTGGTCTCGATCAGGGTGCGCGGGGCGCGGGGGATGTGCTCACCGCCCTGGTTGGTGCCGGTGACCGGCGGCGCGGTCAGCTTCCAGCCCTTGTCGATGCCTTCGAGGCCGGCGGCGATCACCGCGGCCATGGCGATGTAGGGGTTGACGTCGGCCCCGGGGCAGCGGGTCTCGAGCCGGGTCGCTTTGGGGCTGCCGGCGATGACGCGAAAGCTCGCCGTCCGGTTGTCCATGCCCCAGGTCGGCTTCACCGGCGCCCAGAAGCCGTCGACCAGGCGCTTGTAGCTGTTGATGGTCGGCCAGAACATCGGCGCCATCTCCATCAGGCAGGCCACCTGGCCGGCGAGGTAGCTCTCGAACAGCGGGCTCATCTTGCGCGGCGCGCTCGCGTCGTAGAACAGGTTGGCCTTGCCGTCCTTGCCTTCCTTCAGGCTCTGGTGGATGTGGCCGCTGCAGCCCGGATAGGCCGCGTTCCACTTGGCCATGAAGCTCGGCATGATGCCGAAGCGGGCGCCGATCTCGCGCGCGCCGGTCTTGAACAGGATCGCCCGGTCGGCCTGCTCGAGCGCCTCGCCGAAGGCGATCGCCACCTCGTAGACGCCGGGCCCGGTCTCGGTGTGCAGGCCCTCGATCGGCACGCCGAAGGCGAGCATCTCGTCCATCAGCGCGTTCATGAACTCGCGCCGATGGTTCATGCGCAGGAGCGAGTAGCCGAACATGCCCGGCGTCAGCGGCGTCGGGCCGACGCCCTGCTTGGCGGCCCAGCTCTGCGGCGTCTCGATGAAGTTGAACCACTCGAACTCCATCCCCGCCATCACCGTGAAGCCCATCTTCTCGGCGCGCTTCAGCACCCGCTTCAGGGTCTGGCGCGGGCAGATCGGCGAGGGCGTGTGGTCGGCGTTGACGAACTCGCCGAGGAAGAACGGCACGTTGCCGTCCCAGGGCACGCTGCGCTGGGTCTGGAGGTCGAGCCGCGCCAGGGCGTCGGGGAAGCCGTGCTGCCAGCCGGTGTGGGTGGTGTTGTCGTAGGTCTGGTCGGCCATGTCCCAGCCGAAGACCACGTCGCAGAAGCCGAACCCGCCGCCCGGCGAGGGCTCGGCGGCGCCCAGGAACTTGTCGAGATGCAGGTACTTGCCGCGCAGCACGCCGTCGATGTCGCTGACCGCGACCTTGACCTTGTTGCTGCCGCTCTGGCGAACGGCGGTGAGCGCGGGATGTTCGGGGGTAGGCGTGGTCATCGCTGGATTGTGGCGCCGCCGCGGCCGGACGGCGCGGTCGTCAGCGCAGGTTCGGCACGCCGTTGGCGATGCCGAGGTCCTTCATCGTCGCGGCGACTGCGGCCACCGCGGCCTTCATCTCCTCAGGACCGATCGCGCCGATGCAGCCGACGCGGAAGGTCTCGACCTCGGTGAGCTTGCCCGGGTAGAGGATGAAGCCGTGCTTCTTGACCGCGTCGTAGAACGGCCGGAAGGCGTACTTCGGATCCGCCGGCGCATGGAAGGTGACGATGATGGGCGCCTGGATCGCCGGGTCGAGGAAAGGCACGAAGCCGAGCGTCTTCATGCCGCCAACCAGCGCCTCGTAGTTCGCGGTGTAGCGCGCCAGCCGGGCCGGCTGGCCGCCCTCCTCCTCGAACTGGCGCATCGCCTCGGCCAGGGCGGCGACCACGTGGGTCGGCGGGGTGAAGCGCCATTGCCCGGTCTTCTCCATGTAGACGTGCTGGTCGTGCAGATCCATCGCCAGCGAATGCGAGTTGCCGGCCGCGCTGGCGATCACTTCCTTCCTGATGAAGACGAAGCCCATGCCGGGCACGCCCTCCAGGCACTTGCCGCTGGCCGCAACCAGGGCGTCGAACTTCACCTCGCGGGCATCGATCGGCAGGGCCGCGAACGAGCTCATCGCATCGACGATCAGGCCCTTGCCATGCCGGGCGCAAACGTCGGCCACCGCCTGCAGCGGATTGGCCACCCCAGTGCCGGTCTCGCAATGGATGAAGCCGACGTGGCTGATGCTCGGGTCGCGCTGCAGCGCCGTCTCCAGTTCCTGCGCCGAGACCGGTGCGTCTTCGGCATGCGGCAAGATCGTCGTCCTGCGGCCCATCAGCGTCGACAGGCGCCCCATGCGCTTGCAGTAGGCGCCGTTGTCGAGCACCAGCACATGGCCGGTCTTCGGCACGATCGTCGCCACCGCCGCCTCGACCGAGAAGGTGCCGCTGCCCTGGAGCGGCACGACGACGTGCGTCTCCTCGCCATGGACGATCGCCAGCAGCTGGCGGCGCAGCTCGGCGGTGACGGCGATGAAGCTCGAGTCCCACGAGCCCCAGTCGCGCAGCATCGCCTGCTTGGTGCGCTCGGTGGTGGTCAGGGGACCCGGGGTCAGAAGGATCGCGTCTCGCGCCATGGCAGTCTCCGTATTCGTTGTCGTCGGCCGTCTCGATCGGCCGCTCAGTGCGCCGGGCCGCGGCGCCAGGCCTGGGTGCGCCGGTCGATCAGCGCGCCCACCGCCATGAAAAGAAGCGTCACCACGGTCGAGGCTGCGGTGATCAGCATCGCGCAGGCGGCGGCGGCGCCGGCCTCCCCGGCCTCGTCGAGGTTGAGGATGGCGATCGCCGCCACCTTGGTGTCGGGCGAATACAGGAACACCACCGCCGAGATCGTCGTCATCGCGTTGACGAAGAAGTAGCGGGCGATGTCGACCAGGGTCGGGGTGCAGATGGGCAGGGTGACGCGGCGCAGGGTGGTGAAGAACGGCACCTTGAGCGAGGCGCTCACCGCCTCGAACTCGGCATCGAGCGACTTCAGCGCCGTCACCGCCGTCAGGTGCCCGGTGGTGTAGAAGTGGACGATGGTGCAGACGATCAGGAGCGCCATCGTCTGGTACAGGCCGTGCAGCGGGTTGGCCGGCGCGTTGAAGAAGAAGATGTAGCCGAGGCCGAGCACCAGGCCCGGCACCGCCATCGGCAGCATCGCCAGCAGGCGCACCAGCGGCCGCAGCGCATCCATGCCGCGGGTCTTCTCGAGCATGTAGGCGCCGACGAAGACGGCGATGGTGCCGAAGAACGCCGTCCCGGCGGCGAGCGTCAGGCTGTTGACGAAGGCGCTGCCGACCTCGGCATCGACCAGGCCCATGGTGTAGTGCTTCAGGGTCGGCTTCAGGTTGTACGGCCAGTAGGTCGCGATCGAGGCGAACGCCGCCATGCCGATCATCGCCAGCATCAGGGCGCTGATCAGCGCCGCGTAGGCGAACATCAGCCGGTCGAAGCCCTTCGCCGGCTTGGGCGAATACGGGACCGCGCGCGCCGTCAGCATGGCCGTGAGCTTGCGCCGCACCAGCCAGTCGATGCCGAAGGTCAGCACCGCGGGGGTCAGCAGGAGGAGGCCGACCACCGCGCCGCGCTGGAAGTCCTGCTGGCCGATCACCAGCTTGAAGACGTCGGTGGCGAGCATGTTGAAGTTGCCGCCGATCACCTTCGGGATGCCGAAGTCGGTCATCACGAGGGTGAAGGACACGAGCGCCGCCGAGATCAGCCCGTACTTCGCGCCGGGCAGCGTGATGGTGAAGAACTTGCGCCGGGTGGAGGTGCCGAGCGCCTGCGCCGCCTCGTAGAGCCGGGCGTCGGCGAGGGCCAGCGCGCTCACCAGGATCATCAGGGCATGCGGGAACACCGCGAAGCATTCGGCGATGACGATGCCCGGCGCGCCATAGATGTTCTCGAAGCCGAAGGCGGTGACCAGGCCCTTGGCGATGCCCTGGTTGCCGAACCAGTAGATCAGCGACAGGGCCGAGAGCAGCGACGGCGCGAGCAGCGGAATCAGGGCGATGGTGCGGAACACGCCCTTGCCCGGTATGCAGCTGCGCGTCATCGCGTAGGCGAAGCCGAAGGCGAGCGGCACTGTCAGCACCGTCACCAGCGCCGAGATCCAGACGCTGTTGAAGAACGACTGCAGCAGGGCTGGCGTTTTCACATAGGACGCGAAGTTGGCCAGGCCGACGAATGCGCCGTCGGCGTTCTGCAGCGACTTGGCGAGGATGGCGGCGAGCGGCAGCGCCAGGAAGGCGACCAGCGTCAGCACCAGCAGCAGCAGGGTGGCGTGGGCGACGCGGTCGGTCCAGTGGGCGCGCTGGCGCAGGGGGCGCGCGGCGGGCAGCGGGAGAACGGCCGACACGATGCAGTGCTCTCGACCGCGGCTAGAAGAAGCGCATCCGCTCGGGCAGCACTTTCAGCGGCAGCCGGCTGCCGACCTCCAGGCCCTGCTCGGCGAGGTAGTTGAGCGACAGATAGACGGTGATCGGCTCGCTGCCCATCGCCTCGGCATTGACCCGCACCAGGCAGTAGGAGCCGAGGAACTCGATCTTGTCGATCGCGCCGTCGAAGACGTTGACGTCGCCGGGGGCGATCGGCCGGGCGAGCACGTCCTCGGGACGCAGGTAGACCTTGACGTCGCGCTCGGTGTCGGTGTCGCGCTCGCAGGCGAACCGGCTGGCGCCGATGCGCAGGTCGCGCCCCGGGCGCAGGCGCCCGCTGAGGACGTTGATCTTGCCGACGAAATCGGCGACGAAGGGCGTCGCCGGGTCGCGATAGACCTCCATCGGCGTGCCCACCTGCTCGATCACGCCGTGATTCATCACGACGATCCGGTCGGCGACCGAGAGCGCCTCCTCCTGGTCGTGCGTGACCATGATGGTGGTGACGCCGAGCTTTCGCTGCAGCGAGCGGATCTCTTGGCGCAGGTGGACGCGGACGATCGCGTCGAGCGCCGACAGCGGCTCGTCGAGCAGCAGCAGGCCGGGCGAGGTGGCGAGCGCCCGCGCCAGGGCAATGCGCTGCTGCTGCCCGCCGGAGAGCTGGGCCGGGAACTTGGCGCCGCTGCCGGGCAGGCCGACCAGCTTCAGCAGCTCCTCGACCCGCGCCGCGATCGTCGCTTTCGGAACCTTGCGGTTGACCAGGCCGTAGGCGACGTTGTCGGCCACCGAGAGATTGGGAAAGAGCGCGTACGACTGGAAGACGATGCCGTAGTCGCGCTCGGCCGGCGGCAGGATGGAGATGTCGCGCCCGGCCTGGTAGATGCCGCCCGCGGTCTGCGTTTCCAGGCCGGCGACAATGCGCAGCAGGGTCGTCTTGCCGCAGCCGGAAGGGCCGAGGAAGCAGACGAACTCGCCCTGCTCGATCGTCAGGTCGATGTTTGAAAGCGCCTGGAAGGTGCCGAACGACTTTCGGATGCCTTGCAGGCGCAGGTACTCGGTCATGGCAGCGGCGACGCCCGCCAGCGCGCCCCCTCGGAGGGCAGCGGCCGCTGGGAGCGCGGGGACGTCATCAATCTATTTCTTCGGCTCGGACTTGGCGTTGTAGCGCTTGTTCCACTCGTCGAGGACGCGCTGCCGGCTGTCGGCGGCGACCTTGAAGTCCATCTTCACGAGGCGGCTCTCGTAGTCGGCAGGGACGTTGGGCAGCGGCGCGGCGACGCCGGGCTGCGCAGTGATCGCGAAGTTCTTGCCGTAGAGCACCATCGCGTCCTTGCTCGAGGCCCAGTCGGCGAGCTTCTTCGCCGCCTCCAGGTTCTTCGTGCCCTTGTGGATCGCGAACGCCTCGAGGTCCCAGCCCAGGCCTTCCTTGGGGAACACCAGGTCGATCGGCGCGCCCTTGGCCTTGTTGGCGTTGGCCCGGTATTCGAACGAGATGCCGATCACGTACTCGCCGGCGGCAGCCATGTTGCAGGGCTTGGAGCCGGAGTGGGTGTACTGGGCGATGTTCTCGTGCAGCGCGTCCATGTACTTCCAGCCGCCGCCCTTGCCGTCCTGGTCGCCCCAGAGCGTGAGCCAGGCGGTGACGTCGAAAAAGCCGGTGCCGGAGGAGGCCGGGTTCGGCATCACGATCTGGCCCTTGTAGGCCGGCTTGGTCAGGTCCTTCCAGGTCTCGGGCTTGGGAATGCCCTTCTTCTGCGCCTCGACCGTGTTGAAGCAGACGGTCGCGCCCCAGACGTCCATGCCGAACCAGGCGGGCGGGTTCTTCTTGTCGCGGTAGGACGACATGATCGCGTCGAGGTTGAGCGGCGCGTACGGAATGAGCATGCCCTGCGAATCGAGCAGGGCCAGGCTGGAGGCGGCCACGCCCATCACGACGTCGGCCTGCGGGTTGCCCTTCTCGGCCAGCAACTTGGCGGTGATGACGCCCGTGGAATCACGCACCCACTTGATCTCGATGTTCGGGTTGACCTTGTTGAAGCCGGTCTCGTAGGCCTTGATCTGGTCGGTCTCAAGCGCGGTGTAGACGGTGAGCGTGGTCTTCTGCGCGAGCGCGCCGAAGGAAGCGGCCATGAGCACGGCGCCGAGCAGCGCCTTGAATGAACCCGGTTTCATGCGAACTCCCCTGGATTGGTTGTGTGAACGAGCGATGAAGGCTCCCGCTCGCGCGTGCAAAGCGTATGCCAATTCGATGACAGTTCTTCGCCGACCCCGTCGGGCGGGCAGTCTAGGGGGCGTGCAACGAAAGCGTCAACTGTTTCTTGGAGATTGTTGACAATCGGCGATCGGACAGGTCTACTCCCCTCCATGCCCGCTGCCGTCGCCACTGTCGCGCCCGCGCCCCATCCGACCATCACGCTCCTGCAGACCAGCTCGCTCTCGAGCGTGGTGCAGAGCGAGCTCGAGCGGATGATCCTCTCCGGCGAGCTGCCGCCGGGCGAAAAGCTCACCGAAGTCGCCCTCGCCGCCCGCCTCGGCGTCTCCCGCGGGCCGCTGCGTGAAGCCTTTCGCATGCTCGAGGAAGCCGGGCTGGTGCGTACCGAAAAGAACCGGGGCGTGTTCGTGCGCAGCCTCCCGGTCGAGGAGGCGATCGACATCTTCGACCTGCGGGCGACGATGGAGGAGTTCGTCGGCCGGCGCCTGGCCGAGAGCATCACCCCGGCGGCGCTGAAGGAAGTGCGCGCCCTGGTCGAGCAGATGGAGCAGGCGGCCAAGGCCAAGGACGCGCACACCTACCACCTGCTCAACCTGCGCTTTCACGACCGCGTCGTCGAGCTGGCGGGCAACGCCAAGCTGACCGCGATCTACAGGAAGCTGATCAAGGAGCTGAGCCTGTTCCGCCGCCTCAACCTGGCCGAGGCGACCCTGATGCCGGTCTCGGCCAACGAGCATCGGCAGATCGTCAAGGCGATCGCCTCGGGCGACGCCGAGCTGGCCGGGCGTGCCATGTTCGAGCACGTCATGGAAAGCAAGGCCCGCACGCTCAAGAACCATCCCCGCGGAGCGGCCGTCGCCGAGAGCCAGGCCGAGCCCGCCGCACAGAAGACGACACGATGATCGAAGTCAACGGACGCCGGTACCGCCTGGCCCACCAACCCACCGTCGTCGTCTGCGTCGACGGCTGCGAGCCCGAGTACATCGCCCAGGCGGTGGCGCACGGCCACACGCCGTGGATGAAGGAGGTGCTCGCCGCCGGCACGGTGCTCACCGCCGACTGCGTGATCCCGAGCTTCACCAACCCGAACAACCTGTCGATCGTGACCGGCGTGCCGCCTTCGGTGCACGGCATCTGCGGCAACTACCTGTTCGACGTCGCCTCGGGCACCGAGGTGATGATGAACGACCCGAAATGGCTGCGCGCGCCGACCATCCTGGCCGGCCTCGCCAATGCCGGCCAGTCCCTGGCGGTCATCACCGCCAAGGACAAGCTGAGAAAGCTCCTCGGCCACGGCATGAAGGGCATCTGCTTCTCGGCCGAGAAGGCCGACGAGGCCACCGAGGACGAGAACGGCATCGACGAGGTGGTCGAGCGGGTCGGCATGCCGGTGCCCTCGGTCTACAGCGCCGCCCTGTCGGAGTTCGTGTTCGCGGCCGGCGTCGAGCTGATGTCGCACGAGCGCCGGCCGGACGTGATGTACCTCTCGACCACCGACTACGTGCAGCACAAGCACGCACCGGGCACCGAAGGCGCGGACGCCTTCTACCGGATGATGGACGGCTACCTCGGCAGGCTCGACGCCCTCGGCTGCGTCATCGCCCTCACCGCCGACCACGGCATGAACGCCAAGACCGGCATGGACGGCGCGCCCGACGTGCTCTACCTCCAGGACCTGCTCGACGCCTGGCTCGGCGCCGGCCGCGCCCGGGTGATCCTGCCGATCACCGATCCGTACGTCGTCCACCACGGCGCGCTCGGCTCGTTCGCCACGGTCTACCTGCCGCCGGACGTCGATGCCGCGGCGCTGGCGGCACGCCTGGCCGCGCTGCGCGGCGTCGACAGCGTGCGCTCGCGCGAAGAGGCCGCGGCCTTCTTCGAGCTGCCGGCCGACCGGATCGGCGATCTGGTGGTCGTCTCCGAGCGGTCCAAGGTGATCGGCACCTCGGTCGCACGCCACGACCTCTCCGCGCTGGAGGTGCCGCTGCGCTCGCATGGCGGCGTCTCCGAGCAGCGGGTGCCGCTGATCGTCAACCGCCGACTGAAAGACATCGACACCGAGCGGCGCTGGCGCAATTTCGACGCCTTCGACCTCGTCCTCAACCACGTCGACTGACTGACCGACCGAAGAACAACCGGGACGACTCCACCAAGTTGATCCACCTCCTCAACCTCCTCGCCGCGATCGCCCTGCTGGTCTGGGGCACGCACATCGTGCGCACCGGCATGCTCCGGGTGTTCGGGGAGAACCTGCGCCGGGTCCTGGCGCACAGCTTCGGCAACCGCTTCCGCGCCCTGATCGCCGGGCTCGGCGTCACCAGCCTGGTGCAGTCCAGCACCGCCACCTGCCTGATCGTCGCTTCCTTCGTCGGCAAGAACCTGGTCACCACCAGTGCCGCCCTGGCGGTGATGCTCGGCGCCGACGTCG
>Ga0068864_100000352_pt1 | contig 40434 bp, 44 predicted proteins | sample KBSSwiS72_FD_66586 | JGI IMG/M metagenome (GOLD analysis project Ga0068864, IMG submission 66586) | Switchgrass rhizosphere microbial communities from Kellogg Biological Station, Michigan, USA - KBS Switchgrass S7-2 | ecosystem: Host-associated > Plants > Roots > Rhizosphere > Soil ...
AGTCTGTCCTGCGAGATCGCGCCTGACGCCGACATGATCGTGGCGGTGGCGGTGCAGGTCCAGCAGATACTGATGAACCTGATCCACAATTCGCTCGACGCCGGCGGTGCCGTGCCGAACCTGCGGCTGACGGTGAGGGGCGAGCGCGTCTCGGACGAGATCGTCGCGATCTCGGTGACGGACAACGGTCCGGGTATCCCAATCGAGTCGAACCAGCTGTTCTCGGCCTTCTTCACGACCAAGGAATCGGGCCTCGGCCTGGGCCTGTCGATCTGCCGGACCCTGGTCGAAGCGCATGGCGGCGAGATCGACGTCGCGAGGACCGGGCCCCATGGCACGACGATCAGGTTCACGCTGGCGTCGCCGGTGCTGCGGGACGATCCTTCCGGCGAGGTGACGGCGGACCGGTCCGCCTAACCCGGCAGGGCACCCGTGCCGAGTTTCAGCGAAACCCCCGTCAAACGCCGCTGCCGCGCGGCCGCGAGCAGCGCGGTGATCGTGTCCGCGGCGGCGTCATAACCCAGGCCGTGCGGCGGCCGGATGTTCGACACACAGTTGCGTTCGCTGTCCCGTCGCCCGGGCCGCGGCTGCCAGGTGAGATAGGCGCCGAGACTGTCGGGCGCGCTCAGCCCCGGGCGCTCGCCGATCAGCATCACGACCAGTTCGACGTCCAGCGCGGCGCCGATCGCATCGCCGAGCGCGACGCGGCCCTGATGGGCGAGGATGATCGGCGCGATCCGCCAGCCCGCCAGCCGCGCGAGCAGCCCGGTAACCAGCGGCGCGGCATGGGCGTGGATCGCCGTCGCGGAGAGCCCGTCGGCGACGATGATCGCCAGCGTGTCGCCGGTCGCGGGGAGTTTGGCGATGTCGTCCGGGTGGAGCAGCCGGCCAAGATCGGGCCGCCTGAGATAGTCATCGCGATCGGCCGCCCGGCTGCGCACCTCGATCACTGGCCGCCCCAGCGCCACCGCGACGCGTTCGGGCGCGAACACGGCGTGCACCGCGTCACGGGCCCGCGCATGGTCGAGCTGGAAATCGAGCAGTGCCCGGGTCGGCAATCCCTGCCCTGCGCGGCCGAGCAGCACCCGCGCCTGGGTCAGCGCGCCCAGCCGGTCGCGCAAGGCAGGGGGCTCAGCCATAAGGCAGCATCAGCGCGGCGATGCGATCGAGCGACAGCGCGGGCGGTGCCCGGTCGTCGATGCGCCCGCCCCGGGCCAGCCCGATCTGTTCCAGCCACGCCTCGAACTCCGGGGCCGGCCGCAGCCCCAGCACCTCGCGCAGATACAGCGCGTCGTGGAAGCTGGTCGACTGATAGTTGAGCATGATGTCGTCGGCGCCCGGCACGCCCATGATGAAGGTCACGCCCGCCACCCCGAGCAGGGTCAGGATATTGTCGGTGTCGTCGCCATCCGCCTCGGCATGGTTGGTGTAGCAGATATCGACCCCCATCGGCAGGCCGAGCAGCTTGCCGCAGAAATGATCCTCCAGCGCGGCGCGCGCGATCTGCTTGCCGTCATAGAGATATTCCGGCCCGATAAAGCCGACCACCGAATTGACCAGCAACGGGTCGAACGCGCGCGCCACGGCATAGGCGCGCGCCTCCAGCGTCTGCTGGTCGACGCCGTGATGCGTGGCCGAGGACAGGCACGAGCCCTGGCCGGTCTCGAAATACATCACATTGTCGCCGACCGTGCCGCGCCCCAGCGACAAGGTCGCGGCGCGCGCCTCGGCGAGCAGGGCGAGATCGATCCCGAAGCCGCGATTGGCCGCCTCGGTCCCGGCGATCGACTGGAAGGCGAGGTCGACCGGCGCCCCGCGCCGCACCAGATCGAGTGTGGTGGTAACATGCGCCAGCACGCAGGACTGGGTCGGGATGGCATAGGCCAGGCGGATCTCGTCGAGCAGGTGGAGCAGGGTCGCGGTGCTTGCGACATCGTCGCGCGCCGGGTTGATCCCGATCACCGCATCGCCCGCGCCCATCAGCAGCCCGTCGAGCACCGAGGCGGCGATGCCGGTCGCGTCGTCGGTCGGGTGGTTGGGCTGCAACCGCACCGACAGTCGCCCGGCCAGCCCGATGGTGTTGCGAAAGCGGCTTACCACCTCGATCTTGCGCGCCACGGCGATCAAATCCTGATTGCGCATCAGCTTCGACACCGCGGCGGCCATTTCGGGTGTCACGCCGGGCGCGACGCGGGCGATGGCGGCGCCATCATTATCGTTCGACAACAGCCATTCGCGAAAACCGCCGACCGTAAGGTGGGCAATCGCAGCGAAGGCGCCGGCATCGTGGCGATCGACGATCAGCCGGGTGACCTCGTCCGCCTCATAGGGAACGACCAGGTCGTCGAGCAGCGTGCTGAGCGGCAGGTCGGCCAGCACGAAGCGCGCCGCGACGCGCTGCTCCGCGCTGTCGGCGGCGAGGCCGGCAAGCACATCGCCCGACCTGAGCGGGCTCGCCGCGGCAAGCAGCTGGCGCAGGTCGGTGAAGCGGTGCCGGGTTCCGGCGAGGTCGGCGTAATAGTGCGTCAGGATGCGTCTCCCGCTGCCGACAACACGCTAGCCACTTCGCCGTGGGACTCGCTCGAGAGCATCGCGCTACCAAACAGCTCGCTCAGCGACCGTCGAATTTCTGGGCCATCCTGCTCCTTGGCGATGGTGGCGATATCGAGGCGTGGCCAATCCAGGCGAAAAATGGCGAGAGTCTGCGGCGAGGCGAAGTGATGCGGCGTTAGTTTCACCAGTCGAAATAGGCGATTGTCGGCGGACGCCGGAATGTCGAAGCTTGATGAGACGTCCTTAGGCATTTCAGCACATTAGCGCTCTTAGCTGCGCGCTCAAGGACAGCGGTTAACCTGCGCCATCGACGCCCCGATTCAACGCCCGCCAAATCAGTCCCGAACCTTGCGCCCACGCGACTCGCACCCGCTCTTTGGCATCGTCGATCCGGACCGAAACGTTCCGCTGCATCGGGGGTGCGTGTGCCTTGCTGCACGGCGCTTCGCCCCCGCTCTCCGCATAATTCCACCCTGCTTTCCAAGAGCAGGGGAGGCTGTCGGCAAACATCTGAAACAGCGGGGATAATTTTCGCGAAAAAAGCACGAAGCAGGGTAGCATTTTCGCACCTCCGCGCTGAGCAGGGTGGACGCTCGAAAAACGCCCGCGCTATGCCTTCACCGCCGTCACGAAATAATCGAGTTTCATGTCGTCCGACATCACGAAGCCCCGCGCCGGCGACAGTGACAGGCCGCGCGTGTCGATTACCTTCAGCCCGGCGGCTTCGAGCAGCGCTACCAGTTCATCGGGCATCAGGAACTTCTCCCAGTCATGCGTCCCGCGCGGGATGCGGCCGGTGCCTTCGCCGATCGTGATCAGCGCCAGGCGCGACAGCGCGGTTCGGTTGGGGGTGGAAAGGATCAGCAGTCCGCCCGGCGCCAGCGCGGTGGCGAGGCCGGCGACGAAAGTGGCCGGGGTGGCGACATGCTCGATCACCTCCAGGCTGGTGACCAGGTCGAACGTCTCGCCGGCCAGCATCTCGATCCCGCCGGCGCGATAGTCGATCGTGAGGCCCGACAGCGCGGCATGGGCGCGGGCGGCGGCGACATTCTCGGCCGCTGCATCGACCCCGGTCACCGCCGCGCCGAGTCGGGCGAGTGGCTCGCACAACAGGCCGGCGCCGCACCCGACGTCGAGCGCACGCTTGCCGGCCAGCGGCGTGAAGCCCGCGCCGTCGCCATGCCAGTGCGCGTCGATCCGCTCGCGCAAATAGCCCAGCCGCGTCGGATTGAGCTTGTGGAGCATCGCCGACGAGCCCTTCGGGTCCCACCATTCCGCCGCCATCGCACCGAAATGCGCGGCTTCGTTCGGATCGATCGTCGAGGGGGTGGTGGTCTGCATGGTCGCTTCCTACCAATCGATCGGGCAGGCCCCAAGCGGAATGCGTCCGCAATTGCCGCGCCGAAAGATTTGCTTGCCGCGCTGCGATGCGGCGAACGCTTGCCTTGGCGGGGTCACGTTTCTATCAGGCGCGCTCTTCGCGAATTGGGGGCGCCACACCGGCCATGGCACGCATTGTGATGAAGTTCGGCGGCACGTCGATGGCCGGGATTGAGCGCATCCGCAGCGTTGCCGCGCGCATCAAGCGCGAGGTCGAGGCCGGCAACCAGGTCGCCGTGGTCGTTTCGGCGATGGCCGGCGAGACCGATCGGCTGGTCAATTTCTGCCGCGAGGCCTCCTCGCTTTACGATCCGCGCGAATATGACGTGGTGGTCTCGGCCGGCGAGCAGATCACCTCGGGCCTGCTCGCGATCGCGTTGCAGGCGGCGGGCGTCAAGGCGCGCAGCTGGATGGGGTGGCAGTTGCCGATCCGCACCTCGGACGGGCACGGCTCGGCGCGCATCGCCGACATCGACACCGCCGCGCTCGATGCGAGCCTGTCGGCCGGCGAGGTCGCGGTCATCCCCGGCTTTCAGGGCGTGGCGACCGGCGAGCGCGTGACGACGCTGGGGCGCGGCGGCTCGGACACCTCGGCGGTGGCGATGGCGGCGGCGATGAAGGCCGATCGCTGCGACATCTATACCGATGTCGATGGCGTCTATACCACCGACCCGCGCATCGTGCCGCGGGCACGCAAGCTCAAGAAGGTCACCTATGAGGAGATGCTCGAACTGGCGAGCGTCGGCGCCAAGGTGTTGCAGACCCGTTCGGTCGGGCTGGCGATGAAGGAAAAGGTCCGCGTCCAGGTGCTGTCGAGCTTCGTCGACGGTGCCGCGGCGGACACGCTGCCCGGGACGATGATCGTGGGCGAGGAGGAAATCGACGACATGGAACGCCAGCTGATCACCGGGATCGCGCACGACAAGAACGAGGCCAAGATCACGCTGACCGCGGTGCCCGACAAGCCCGGCGCGGTGGCGTCGATCTTCGCACCGCTGGCCGAGGCCAACATCAACGTCGACATGATCATCCAGAACATCGCGCATTCGAACGGCTCGACCGACGTGACCTTCACCGTGCCGGCGGCTGACCTCGCCCGCTCGATCGAGACGCTCAACCAGGCGCGTGAAACGATCGGCTTTACCGAGCTGGTGCATGACACCCGCGTCGCCAAGATCTCGGTGGTCGGCGTCGGCATGCGCAGCCACGCCGGCGTTGCGAGCACGATGTTCACCACGCTCGGCCAGCGCGGTATCAACGTCCAGGCAATCTCGACCAGCGAGATCAAGGTCAGCGTGCTGATCCACGAGGACGAGACCGAACTGGCGGTGCGCGTGTTGCACACCGCCTATGGGCTCGACGCGGACGAAGAGGCGTAACGTTCTTCCGTCTCCCCTCGTGGGAGAAGGTGCCCCGAAGGGGCGGATGAGGGGGAGACGCATGCGATGCGCTCCATTACTCCCCCTCACCCTTCCGCCGCTTCGCGGCTCCCTCCCTCTCCCACAAGGGGAGAGGGATTCCAGAAGATTGCACGACGCGTCTCGTACGGGCATGAGGCGCCGCATGACCGATACCCTTACCGCCTCCCCCACCACCTCGATCGGCGCCGAGCGCCTTCAGCGCCGCATGGCGCGCGGTGCCGCGTTTCTCGGATCGGAGGTCGCGATCCTGTGCGGCGCCATGTCCTGGGTGTCGGAACGCCATCTCGTCTCCGCCATGTCCAATGCCGGCGGCTTCGGGCTGATCGCGTGCGGCGCGATGACCCCCGAACTACTCGACGCCGAGATCGCCGCGACCAAGTCGCTCACCGACAAGCCGTTCGGCGTGAACCTCATCACCATGCACCCCGGGCTGTTCGACCTGATCGAGGTCTGCAACCGCCACCAGGTCGGCCATGTCGTGCTCGCTGGCGGGCTGCCGCCGACCGGCTCGATCGACGCGATCAAGGTGGGTGGCGCGAAGCTGATCTGCTTCGCCCCGGCGCTGTCGCTGGCCAAGAAGCTGATCCGTTCCGGCGTCGACGCGCTGGTCGTCGAGGGGATGGAAGCCGGCGGCCATATCGGCCCGGTATCGACCAGCGTGCTGGCGCAGGAGATCCTGCCCGAGGTCGCCGAACAGGTGCCGGTGTTCGTCGCCGGCGGCATCGGCCGGGGCGAGGCGATCGCCGCCTATCTCGACATGGGCGCGGCCGGCGTGCAGCTCGGCACGCGCTTCGTCTGCGCGACCGAGAGCATCGCGCACCCCAACTTCAAGAAGGCCTTTATCCGCGCCTCGGCTCGCGACGCCATCGCCAGCGTGCAGATCGACCCGCGCCTGCCGGTCATCCCGGTGCGCGCGCTCAAGAACGCATCGAGCGAACTGTTTACCGCCAAGCAGCGCGAGGTCGCCCAGTTGCTCGACGACGGCAAGGTCGAAATGATGGAGGCGCAGCTGCAGATCGAGCATTACTGGGCCGGCGCGCTGCGCCGCGCGGTGATCGACGGCGATGTCGAGCATGGCAGCCTGATGGCCGGCCAGTCGGTCGGCATGGTGACCAAGGAAGAGCCCGTTGCCGAGATCATCGCGCTGCTGATGGCCGAGGCCGCGCACGCGCTGGAGAAGCGGGCGGCCTGAGATGGAAGAGCGCGCCGGCCTGCCGATCCGCGCCTTTGCCGACCTTGCCGCATGGGAGAAGTGGCTCGCTGACCAGCCGCGCTCGTCGCCGGGTGTTTGGCTCAAGCTCGCCAAGGCCGGTGCGGGCGTGGCGTCCGTCTCGAAGGCCGAGGCGATCGATGGCGCGCTATGCCATGGCTGGATCGACGGCCGGCTCAACCCCTATGATGATAACTGGTGGCTGATCCGCTTCACGCCCCGCAAGGCGCGCGGCAAATGGTCGGAGAAGAACCGCGCGCGGGCCATCGAACTGATGGATGAAGGCCGGGTCGCCAAGGCCGGGCTGGCTGAAGTCGAGGCGGCGAAGGCGGACGGCCGCTGGGAGGCGGCCTATGCACCGGCCGCGACGATCGGCGTACCCGACGACCTCGCCGCCGCGCTCGACGCCGAGCCCGAGGCGCGCGCCTTCTTCGACGCGCTGACCGGCGCCAACCGCTACGCCATCCTGTATCGCGTGCATGAGGCGAAGAAGGCCGAGACACGGGCGGCGCGGATCGCCAAGTTCGTCGCGATGTGTGCGCGCGGCGAGACGGTGCACTGAGCGTTCAGCTCAGGAAATAGACCAGTATGCCGGCCACGCTGCCAAAGGCGAACGAGATGACCAGGTTGAGGATGCCGGCGACGAACGAGCCGGACTGCCGGCGCCGCGCGAAGCTGGCGCGCTGGCCGGGCTTGCCGAACTGGAGCTCGATCATGCCCGACAGGCCGCCGCCGATCGCGCTCATTACCAGGGTAGCGAGCGCGCCGGGGATGGTCTGGAAGGCGATCGCGATCGGCAAGGCGAGCGCGAAGGGGGCGGCCATGGCGAAGGCGGCGAGCAGCTTGGCGGTGTCGATATCGTCCTTGATCACCGGGGCGACGGCGATAAGGTCGGGGCTGTCCTCGGCCGAGACGGTCAGCCAGGCGAGGCTGCCGACCAGCTGGACCGCGACCAGCACGCTGGCGAAGGCGAGGGTCGGGGCGAGCGCGAGGTGCGGGCCATTGCCGAACGCGACGAACAGCAGCGGCGCCATGTAGATCAGCCGCAGCACGAGCTGGAAGGCGAGCGCCGGATCACGGGCGAGCAGCCGCCACTCCTTGGCGAAGATCGATCGCGTCAGCCCGGCGTGGAACAGCCGCGCCATCGGCTGGCCGGTCGCGGTGCTGCGCGACACTTTGGCGCCGCCATCCTGATAGCCGGTGAGGAAGCGCCGTTGCAGCGCGGCGCCGGCGAGCGCGAACAGCGCGATGCCGAGGCCCAGCATGAACAAAGCGGCGAGCGGATCGCCGAAGGCGGCGCGGCCGGGCAGGGCGCTCCAGCCCTCGCTGCCGAAGCCGCTCTCGCGCAGGCGGTGGAACAGCGTGGTGAACGGGTTAGCGCGCGTGCCGCGATCGGCGTGCGACATGACCTGGCTGACGAGGAAGAAGCTGCCGCCGAGCAGCGCGGCGACGATCTTGCCGACGGTCTTGGCCGCGCGCGGGCCGGCGATGCCGACGATCAGCATGGTAATGGCGAGGCCCGCCGCCGCCGCGCCCAGCGCGAGCGCGAAGAGCAGGGCGACCAGCCCGAACAGCTGCGGATGGCCGAGCACCGCAATCGGCAGAACGAACGGCAATAGCAGCAACGCATAGGTCATCACGATCGCGCCGGCGATGCCGAGCAGCTTGGCGAGCAGCACGTTGCGCGGTTCCATCGGCGCGGTAAACAGCAAGGCGAGGTCGCCGCTTTCGTAGAGCGTCTGCTGGCTGCCGATCATCGCCTGGGTGGTCATGAAGGTGAAGGCGAGGATGCTCGCCACCAGCACGGCGACCAGCGCCGGCGGATAGAGCGGGATCGGCACGTCGCGCAGCAGCCAGCCGATGAAGCAGCCAAGGCCGACCCAGCAGGCGAAGAATACGAAGCCGAGCCAGCGCAACGCGCCGCGCTGCGGCCGGTTGCGCCAGGCCAGGAACAGCTCGTGCCGCGCCAGCCAGGCGAAGGAGCCCGGCGCGAACAGGCCACCGCCGCTCATGCTTCACTCGTCAGCCGGATGAAGATGTCCTCCAGCGTGCCGCCCTCGTTGCCGGCATGGTTGCGCAACTCGGCCAGGCTGCCCTCGATCAGCAGTTTGCCGCCGGCGATGATGCCGATGCGGTCGGCCATGCGCTCGGCGACCTCGAGAATGTGGGTGGTGACGATCACGGTCTTGCCGGCATCGACCTGGGCGCGCAGCGCGTCCTTCACCGCACGCGCCATATTGGCGTCGAGCCCGGTCAGCGGTTCATCGAGGATCAGCAGTTGCGGGTCGTGGATCAGCGCGCCGGCCAGCGCGACCTTCTGCTTCATGCCGCGCGAAAAGCCTTCGCAGCGCGTATCGCGCTGGTCCCACAGGTCGAGCCAGTGGAGCAGGCGCTCGGCCCCGTCGGCGGCATGTTTTGGGTCCATCCGCCACAGCCCGGCAACGAAGGCGAGATATTCCGACGGGGTCAGCTTGTCGTACAGCATCGGCTCGTCGGGCAGCCAGGCGGTGACCGCCTTGGTCGCGATCGGGTCGGCCAGCGCGTCGATGCCGAAGATGCGGATCGTGCCCGCATCGGGCCGGGTCAGGCCGGTTACCATGCGTAGCGTCGTGGTCTTGCCCGCACCGTTCGGCCCAAGCAGCGCATAAAGCTGGCCGGCGGCGATCTCCATGTCGAGCCCGGCGATCACCGGCTTGTCGAAGGACTTGGCAAGGCCGTGGATGCTGAGGGCGGGTATGGTCATTGGCGCAGCTTGCCCGGAGCCGGGGCGACACGTCCAGCGGGAATGTCCGGTTTCCGCGAATAGTGGAAGACGATGTTTTTCCTTTTCTTTCGCCGCCGCTCAGCGCCGTTCGTGCGACCGCCGCCCTTTCCGCGCATGCGCGCGGCTCGGCATGTCTTGCGGTGCAGAGTGCTCCGTCGAGCCGTGACCCGGGCGGGACGAAGGGGGTTCCGTCGCCGCCCGCTGTCCGCTAACGATCGCGGATGCCGTCATCGACCGAGGACCAGCCGCTCGAAGGGCGCTTCGACGGGCTGGAACATCGTTTTGCGGTGCGCGTCTATTTCGAGGATACCGATCTGTCGGGCGTCGTCTATCACGCCAATTACCTGCGCTACATGGAACGGGCGCGCTCCGACATGCTGCGGCTCGCCGGGATCGACCAGCGCGGCGCGATGGAAGCGGGGCTTGGCGCCTATGCCGTCACCGCGCTCGCGATCCGCTACCGCAAGCCGGCCAGACTCGACGATGCGCTGGTCGTGGTGTCCAGATTGACACAGATACGCGCCGCCTCGGTCGATATTCAGCAGAGAGTCATGCGCGGCGACACGATATTGAGCGAAGCTGAGGTGACGGCGGCGTTGGTGGCGCCTTCGGGTCGGCCAAGCCGTCAGCCTGGGGAATGGATCGAGGCGTTTCAACGTCTCGCAGGTGCGGGGAACGAACGGGCGTGATGGACATCTTCCTGAAAACCGATGCATCGAGCATGTCGCCGGTCGCGCTGTTCCTGCAGGCCGACCTGCTGGTGCAGATCGTGATGGTCGGGCTGCTGCTCGCCAGCATCTGGACCTGGGCGATCATCGTCAGCTTCGCGGTGCGGATCGGCGGCACGCGGCGCAAGATCGACCGCTTCGAGCGCGATTTCTGGAAGGCTGACGACGTCGACGCCTTTCACCGGCGGGAAGGCGACAGCGACCTGCCCGTCGCCAAGGTGCTGTCCGCCGGCGTTGCCGAATGGCGTCGCTCGACCGCGACCGGCACGGTCGATCGCGGCGGCACGCGCGAGCGGCTGGCAACGGCGATGGGCGCGGCGGTGGCGAGCGAGATCGACAAGCTGTCCGACCGGCTCAACATCCTCGCCACGGTTGGCTCGGTCGCGCCGTTCGTCGGGCTGTTCGGCACGGTATGGGGCATCATGAGCAGTTTCACGCACATCGCCCAGGCGCAGAACACCTCGCTGGCGGTGGTCGCGCCGGGCATTGCCGAGGCGCTGTTCGCGACCGCCATCGGCCTGTTCGCGGCGATCCCGGCGGTGATCGCCTACAACCGCTTCAGCCATGGCATCAACCGCATCGAGGCGCGGCTCAACCGCTTTGCCGATGGTTTCCACGCCACGCTGAGCCGCCAACTCGAAGGCGAGCCGGTGCGCGGCTGATGGCGATCAACCTCCCTTCCCAGCGCGGCCGCGGCCGGCGCGCGCCGATGGCGGACATCAACGTCACGCCGTTGGTCGACGTGATGCTGGTGCTGCTGATCATCTTCATGGTGACCGCGCCGCTGCTCACCGCCGGCGTGCCGGTCGAGCTGCCCGACAGCAAGGCCAAGCCGCTCGACCAGGACCAGCAGCCGGTCGAGGTCGCGCTCGACCGCGATGGCAATATCTATGTCGACAAGCTGGCGGTGACCGAGGCCGTGCTGCCCGACGCGCTGGCGCAGGTCGCCGCCAAGCAGCAGAACGGCAAGCCACCGCAGATCTTCCTGCGTGCCGACCGTCATCTCGATTACGGCAAGGTGATGCGCGTGATGGGCGAGCTCAACCATGCCGGCCTCAACCGCGTCGCGCTGGTCACGGTCGGCGATGACGGCAAATAGGATTAGGCGGGCCACGATCTGATGGACCGGGCAGAGAAAGCCGGGCTGGGCATTGCGGTCGTCGGACACGTGCTGCTGTTCGGCGCGCTCTCGCTCGGGCTGTTCTCGCACAAGCAGTCCGAGCCGCCGCCCAGGTCGATCGAGGTGTCGCTGGTAGACAAGGTGGGTCTCGAGGCGACCGCGCCGCAATCGCTGACCCCGCCGGCGCAGAGCAAGGCGCCCGAATTGGGCAATCCCGAGGATGCGCCGGCCAAGCCGGCCGAGGAAAGCGAGCCCGAACCGACACCGCCCGCGCCACAGCCCAAGGCCGCGCCGCCGCCCAAGCCGGCACCCGCGCCGCCCAAGCCGCCGGAAAAGCCGGCGGTGAAGAAGCCGGATGCCGCAAAGGCCCCGCCGACCCGCGAGGCGACGACCGCCGCCAAACCGACCAGGGCCGAGGCTCAGGCAACGGGCGCGGGCACCAGGCAAGGCAAAACGCCACGGGGCGGCGCCTTGGGTGATATCATGCGGGGCATCGGCGCCCAGCCGAGCAAATCGACCTCGCAGGCGCCGCAGGCCGCGACGATGAGCGCGCAGGCGGCGATGGATATCGCGTCGAAGATCCAGCAGCAGGTGCAGCCCTGCGCCAACCAGCAGGTCAAGCCGGGGCCGGGCGCGGAGCGGATTCGTGTGGTCATCCACCTCAGGCTACGCCGCGACGGTACGTTGATCGGCAATCCCGAGGTGGTCGGCTATGACGGCACTGACGACGACAACAGCCGTTATCTCGATCGCGTTAAAGACAATGCGATCGCCACCTTCAAACACTGTTCGCCGCTGCGCGACCTGCCGCAGGAACTCTACGACGTGCCGAGGGGCTGGAGCGACTTCAAGATGCGCTACAAGCTGCCCGGCTGAGGAGATGATGATGACCTTGTTTCGTCCGATGCTGATCGCCGCGCTGCTGGCCGGGACCGCGCCGCTTGCCGCCGCCGCGCAACAGGCAACCCCGCCTGCGCCGGTCGTACCGCAGCCCAGCGCGCCTGCGCCGCAGACCGGCTCATCGACACCGGCGCCCGGCCAGCAACCGCCCGGCGAGATGATCGTCGACGTGGTCGGCGGCACCTCCGCCCCGGCACAGATCGCCATTCCGCCGATGCCGACCGCCGAGGTGCAGCAGACCGCCGCCGGCTCGACCGATGTGCTGGGCCGCGAGCTCGCCCTGATCGTTACCAACGACCTCAAGAATAGCGGGCTGTTCAACCCGGTCAGCGGTGAGACGCTGCACAATATCAGCTATCCCGAGGTGACCAGTCCGGGGTTCGAATATTGGGCCGGCGCCGGCGTGCAGGCGCTGGTGCAGGGCTTCGTCCGCGCCAATGGCGACGGCACGCTGACCGTTGGTTGTTATCTCTACGATACCTATGCCCGTTCCGAACTGACCCGCCAGGGCTTTGTCGTGCCGCCGTCGGACTGGCGCCGTGCCGGGCATAAGTGTGCCGACATGGTCTATACGCGGCTGACCGGCGAGGGGCCGTATTTCGACAGCCGCGTGGTCTATGTCTCGGAGAGCGGGTCCAAGGGCCACCGTATCAAGCGGCTGGCGATCATGGACCAGGATGGGGCGAATCACCGCTTCCTGACCAACGGCCAGTCGATCGTGCTGACCCCGCGTTTGTCGCCGGACCAGCGCTCGATCGTCTATATGAGCTACCTCAACGACCGCCCGTCGATCTATGTGTACGATATTGGGACAGGTCGGCAGCGCTTGCTGGTGCCCGACACCAACCTCAACTTCGCGCCGCGCGTCTCGCCCGACAGCCGTTGGGTGCTGTTCTCGATGGCGGTCGCCGGCAATACCGACGTCTACCGCGTGCCGCTGGCGGGCGGCACGCCGCAGCGGCTGACCGATGCACCGGGAATCGACACCGGCGGGAGCTATTCGCCGGACGGAGGACGCATCGTGTTCGAAAGCGATCGCTCGGGTAGCCAGCAGCTCTATGTGATGAACGCCGACGGCGCGCAGCAGCAACGTATCAGTTTTGGCGGAGGAAGTTACGCGACGCCGGTGTGGAGCCCGCGCGGCGACCTGATCGCCTATACCCATATGCAGGGCAATTTTCGCATTGGCGTGATGAGCCCGGTCGGCGCGGGTGAGCGCAACCTGACCGACGACTGGCAGGACGAAGGCCCGAGCTGGTCGCCCAACGGCCGCGTGCTGATGTTCTTCCGCGCGACCCAGGGCGGAAGCGGGGTCGCCGATCTGTGGTCGGTCGACCTGACCGGGGTCGCCCTGCGCCGGATTCCGACACCGCTCGATGGATCGGATCCGAGCTGGGGACCGTTACGCCCCTGAACCACGAGTTGACTCTCGTTAACCAAGTCGCGACGGTGCCCGGGAGTTTGTTGGCGCAGCGTCCCGACAGGATCGAAGGAGAAGCCACATGGCCAGACTGACGAACATGCTGCTGGTAGCCGCCGCCCTGGCGGCGACGACGACCGGTTGCGCGAAGAAGCACCCAGCCGAACTCCCGCCCGTCGCCGGCCCGGCACAGGAACCGAGCGGCCCGAGCATCAGGCCCGGTTCGCGCGCCGACTTCGAACGCTCGGTACTGAGCAACACGATCCACTTCGCGCTCGACAAGTATGACATCGACCCGCAGTCGCAGCGCATCCTCGACAGCCAGGTGCAATGGCTGCGGCAATGGCCCAATGTGCCGATCAGCCTGGAAGGCCATTGCGACGAGCGCGGCACGCGCGAGTACAACCTCGCTTTGGGTGACCGGCGCGCCAATGCGGCGAAGAACTATCTCGTCGCGCGCGGCGTCAATCCCGGCCGCATCTCGACGATCAGCTATGGCAAGGAACGTCCGCTCGCGCTGGGCTCGGACGAGGCCAGCTGGGCGCAGAATCGCCGCGCGGTGACGATCGTCCTGAACTGACATTCCTTCCCCGCGGGGCAGGGCAAGGGGCGGCGTGTGGTTTCACACGCCGCCCTTTTTGCGTTCCGCGGCGTCGATTTGATTCACGCGAAGGCGCGAAGGCGCAAAGAGGCATCGCTTCTTCTTCATGCCTTCGCGCCTTGGCGCAAACCAATTTCTTTTTTCACGCGGAGACGCGGAGACGCGGAGGCGTTGCGCTTGTTGCGATCGTCTATCTTCAACGAGAGCGGGAATTTTGCGGCGCCCGCGATTGGGCCTGGCTGCGCCTCAAACGTGATCCCTCCGCGTCTCCGCGTGAATCAAATCTTCGAAGGGAGATTGGAACCGCGCATTCCGATTCCGCTTGCGACTCACTTAAATACGATATAAATATGATATCATATTAACGGGAAGGGTTCGTCATGGCGAGCAATGTTGGGGATCAGGTAGCGCGCAGCAATGCGCTGACGTTGTCGAGCGAGCGGCAGGCGGCGACGATGAGTGGCTATGTCATGCTGCTGGTGTTGCTGGCGGCGATCGTCGCAGGTGTGGTCGGCGCGGCGTCGGTGCAAGGCGACCCGGCGCTCGGCGGGATATTGATGACGGCGGCGACGGTCGTTTTCGCCTTCGTGCTGGTCGGCTTCTACATGCTTCAGCCGAACCAGGCGGTCGCGATCACGCTGTTCGGGTCGTACAAGGGGACCGATCGCAACACCGGCCTGCGCTGGGTGTTGCCATGGCATGGCCGGCGCAAGATTTCGCTGCGTGCCAACAACATGATCTCGGAGCGGCTCAAGGTGAACGACCTGCGCGGCAACCCGATCGAGATCGCGGCGCAGGTGGTGTGGCGCGTGACCGACACGGCGCAGGCGCTGTTCGACATCGACGACTACAAGGCGTTCGTCATCGTCCAGATCGAGGCGGCGGTGCGCACGATCGGCGCGCGCTACCCCTATGACGATTTCGAGCACCAGGAAGTGACGCTGCGCGGCAATCACGACCAGGTAGCGGCCGAGCTGCGCGTCGAGCTGATCGCACGTCTCGTGACGGCGGGCGTGACAGTTGACGAATGCGGCTTCACCCACCTCGCTTATGCGCAGGAGATTGCCGGGGCGATGCTGCGCCGGCAACAGGCGCAGGCGGTCGTCGCGGCGCGCAAGACGCTGGTCGAGGGCGCGGTCGGCATGGTCGAGATGGCGCTCGACCTGCTCAGCGCGAAAGGCGTGGTTGAGCTCGACGACGAGCGGCGCGCGGCGATGGTGTCGAACCTGATGGTCGTGCTGTGCGGCGAGCGCGACACCCAGCCCGTGGTCAACGCCGGCTCGCTTTACCAGTAGGCGGGACGTGTCGGGTCCGGCCAAAAAGGCGTTTCCGCTCCGTCTCGATCCCGCGCTCCATGCGGCGATCGAGCGTTCGGCGGCGGCCGACCTGCGCAGCGTCAACGCCCAGCTGGAATGCCTGTTGCGCGAGGCGCTCGCGCGGCGCGGTGTGAAGCTCGAGGCACCGGTCGCGGCACGGCGCGGCCGGCCGCCCAAGGAGGACAAGCAATGACGATCGACGGCATACGGGGCGCCTTCAAGGTGCGCGAGGGTTACTGGTTCGTACCCAAAAGGTTCGGCTATGGCGCGACGCCGGTAACGTGGCAGGGCTGGGCGGTGACCCTGGGCTTTGCAGGGGCGATCCTGGCCGCGATGCGCATCCTGCCGACGGTCACCGAGAAGGTGATCGTAACGCTGGTCCTGGTGGTGACGATGGTCGCCATCGCCGCGGCGAAGACGGATGGGAAATGGCGCTGGCGGAGCGGGCGGCGCTGAAGATCCTCCCCGTGTCGGGGAGGATCTTTTATGCGAAGGCCCGGTCGAGCAGTTTCGCCAGCCGCAGGCCGCCGCGTTCGACCTGTCGCCGGGCGGCGGGGACGAGGCTGGCGATTGTCGTGTCGTCGAGCGTCACGCTGGCCGGATTGGGCGCGCACGGGTCACCCTTGAGTGCGGTTGCATAAACCACGTCATGCGCGACCTGCCAGCTTTCGCGGCTCCAGTCGGTGACGCTACCGGCGGCGACGCGGGCGCGCGTCGCGGGCGAATAGCGCCGGACCAGCGCGGGGCCGGTGGTGATGGCGCGCTCGGCGAGCGGGCCGTCCCAGATCGAGTGAAGGTTGAAATGCGGCGGTGAATAACGGCCATAGGTCGCGGCGATATCATTGCCGCCCTTGTCGTTCTTTTCGCCGGCGTGGAGCGGCTGATGCAGGTCGCCGACGAAATGGATCAGGAAGACCAGCGCCTGGACCTTGTCCTTGCGCGACGCGTGGCGGTTGCGCAGCGTGGCGACGTCGCGGGTGATCTGCGCCGAGACGCAAGTGCCGTCCTTGCACGGCTCGATCAGCGAGAAGGGCTGGCAGATGTTCACGTCCTGGAAGTGCCAGCCAAAGGCATAGCCGAAGCGCGGCTTGCCGTCGGCGTCCTTGAGCTTCTTGATACAGTCGGCCCAGGTGCTTGCGCTTTCGATCGTGCTGGCCGGGCATTCAGGCGTGCCAAGCGCGGCGCTGTTCGCCAGCAGGCGCTTCACCGCGCGGCGGGTCGCCGGCCGAACATTGGCCATGGCGATCTCGCCGACGGTTTCATGGCCATATTCCCAATAGGCCGAGGCCGGGGCGGACAGGCCGATCCCGGCCGCGAGGGCGCCGATCATGCCGGCGGTTACAATGCGACTCATGGGCGCCGGTATAGAGCGCCCGCCAGCCCTAGGCTACGGCGCGCAGTGCCATCGCCGGGCGCGCCACGACCGGGCGGAACACGACCGACAGCAGCAATGGCTCGGGATGCTTCATCGTCGGAGCCGGCACGAAGATCAGACTGTTCTCCTGGCACTGCCACAGTTCGTCGGCGAGGCGTGTCATTGCGTCGTGCACCGGCACGGCCGCGATCGGACGCGGCGGCGGGCCCTTGTCGCGGCCGAAATCGCCGACGCGATAGAAAGCGATTTCGTCGATCTGGATGACACTCGCGATCAGGCCGACCTGCACCGCGACGCTGAACCGCGCATCGCCGATCGGGATGGTCAGCGCGTGATAGCCGTCATGCGTGGCATGGGCGTCGAAATGGGCGGTCATCTGTCGCGTGGCATCGACCATCAGCACCGGCACGGGCAGTGCCGCGACGTTGAAATCGCTGGCGCGCAGGTCTAGCTCGAGACAGTTGGAGGCGAACAGCGATAGGCTGAGCGGCAGCCCGTGGCGCTGCACCTCGCCGGACAGGAACATGCGATCGGCCGAGCGCAGATAGGGCAGGCCGCGCCGGCGCAACCCGGCGCCGGCGCCTTCGTCATCGAGCAACCCAACCATATCGTCCGTGCCGAGATTGACGTCATGTTCGAACGCCGCGAACAGCGCGATCTCATCGGCATGAGGAAGGAACAGTAGCCGGGCGAGTACGGCGATCGCCATGCGGCGGCGCGCCTCGTCATTATCGGAAGCAGGCGGGCGGTGGACCGCCGCCGGCGCCGTCGCGGCGAAGGCGAGGATGCCGTCCTGGACCGCCTCGCGGACGCTGGCCTGGGCCGGCGACACGCGGTTGGCGCGATGCACGGCGCGGCCATTCTCGGCATAGTCGACCACCGAGCCGATCCCCGAGGTGGCGATCTGCTCGACGATCGCGATCTGGCGGCCAAGCGCGGCCAGCGTGCGATGGCCATAATGGCGCGCGTCGAACAGCCCACGCTTGGCGACGGCGAGCGGGCCGCTGTCGCGCAGCAACAGATAGCGGCCCTCCACCGTGATGCCGAGCGCCGCTTCGAGCAGCGGCGTGACGAGGCGCTGCACGGTGCCGTGATAGCCGAGATCGACCAGCATCACGACATCGCCGCGTTCCACGCCGGCCTCGCGCACGACATGCGCGACGAGACGCCTGGCGAAAGCGGTGCTGCGCGACACGATCCGCCGGACGTTTTCGGGGCGCATGACATTGCGGCGGAACTCGCCACCGGTCGCGCCGATCCTGCGCGCCTCGACCTCCGAAAAGCCGAGCTGCGGACCAAGCGCATCGAGCCGATCGGTATGCTCGGTCTCGAGATATTCATGGATCGCGTCGATGTCGGTGAAGCTGGCACGGCGTGCGGTGAAGCGGCTGATCGCGACGGTGTGGCCGGTGCCGCCGAGCGCGCTGAATACGCGGTGCGGGAGGTGGCCGTCGCGCAGCACGAACACTGGCCTGACCGGGCGTTCGGTGGTGGCGGCAAGCGCGGCCGCCTCGTCGCCGACCCAGCGCGCAAAGGTATCAAATACGGGGCCGAATATGTCATGGCCGAGGCACCAGGCTGGGTCGCCATCGGGACGCAGCGCCAGCGCGGCGCGGTGCGGCTGGATGGCCGGCCGCGACAGGCGGGTGGTGGCGTCGACCATCACCGAGGCCATGGCCTCGAAACGCAGCCGCCGGGCGGTCGCGGCGTCGAACTGCTCGATATGCACGGCGTTCAGGCCGGCGGCATCGGCCGCTTCGCCATCGGCGCGCGGGTTGTCGCCGACATGGAGGATTGCCGAGCCCGGCATGCCCAGCGCGGCGAGCACGGGGCCGAACAGACCGCCGCTTTTCGACACGCCATATTCGGACGAGCAGAAGATGCGGTCGATCTGCGCGGCGACGTCATCGCCGGCGGCGCTCGCAATCAGTGCGCGCAGCTGCGGCGCGGAAAGATAGGTGTCGCTGACCACGATCACGCCGAGGCCGGCGGCTTTGGCAGCGGCAATCAGCGCGACGGTCGGCGCGAAAGCGTAGCAATGCCGTGCTTCGAGGGCGAGTTCCTGCGCCACGCCGGCGGGATCCGGCTTGCCGGCGCGCGCGGCATGAATTTCCTCGAGCGTCGCCTCGCTGCGACCGTCGCGGCGTGCGGCAAGGACGCGTGCCTTCTTCTCGGCGGCGACCCGGCCTTCGATCCCGCCGCCATCGCTGCCGAACTCGGCGAACACGTCCTGCGGCAATTGCGTGGCGCGCCATAACAGCGTGTCGAAACAGTCGAGCGACAGCAGCTTGATCCCCGCCGGCGCGCGATCGAGCAGGGTCGCGATCTCGTACGGGCGGATGGTGGTCGTCATGGCAGCTCCCCGTCACCGGGCGCAGCGCCAGGCATCAGGCGGTATCGGGGGAAACCGTTGCCGAAGCGTTAACCATGATGCGCGGCGCGCGCTCCTTCCTTCATTCAAGGGAAGAGGGAATTACTCGTCGCCGTAGATCGCTACCTGCCTGGTCCCGTCCGAGGCGGCGCGGGCGCGATACATGCCCGGCGTCGTGAAATGCCAGGCCGGCGTGCCGTCGGCGCCGGCGACGATCACACCGCCGGTGCCGCCGAGCGCGGTGACCTCGGCCATCACCACATCGGCGGCGGCCTGGACGCCCTCGCCGGCGAGGCGGACGCGCGCGGCGATCTCATGCGCGACGCCGAGGCGGATGAAATATTCGCCCGCGCCGGTGCACGACACGGCGCAGGCGCGGTCGTCGGCATAGGTGCCGGCGCCGATCAGCGGCGAATCGCCGATCCGGCCCCAGCGCTTGCCGGTCACCCCGCCGGTCGAGGTGGCGGCGGCGACATGGCCATGGGCGTCGCGTGCCACGGCGCCGACCGTGCCGTATTTCATGTCGACATCGAACTTGCCGCCGCCGGCGATAAGTTCGTCGAGTTGGCGCCGGCGCTCGGGCGTGGCGAACCAGCCGGCATCGGCCTGTTCCAGACCATGCGCGCGCGAAAAGCCGTCGGCGCCGGCGCCACCGAGCAGGACATGCGCGCTCCGTTCCATCACCGCGCGGGCCAGCGCGACCGGGTGGCGCGTGGCGGTGACGCCGGCGACCGCGCCGGCGGCGCGGGTCGCCCCATCCATGATCGCCGCGTCGAGCTCGTTACGGCCGTCATAGGTGAAGGCCGCGCCGCGGCCGGCGTTGAAATGGGGATCGTCCTCGAGGATGCCGACCGCTGCCTCGACCGCGTCGAGCGCCGCACCGCCGGCCGCGAGGGTCGCGATGCCGGCATCGAGCGCGCGGTTCAGCGCGGCACGCGCGGCGGCGTCGGCGTCAGGCGAGGTCCGGTCGCGCTCGATCGCCCCCGCGCCACCGTGGATCACCAGCGTCCAGCTCTTCGTGTCGGTCATGGCGCGGGGCCGTATACGCGCGGCCGGCGCGCTTCAACCCGATCAGCGGGCGCAGCCAGTCGATACGGCGCCCGACCAGGTAAAAGGCGCAGCATCCGCCGATCGTCGCCGGCACGAGGATGGCGAACTCGGCCGCGGGATCGAGATGCAGCGGCAGCAGCCAATATTCCACCAGGACGATGATCGTCTGGTGGATGATGTAGAAGGGGAACACCGCCTCGGCGAGCGTGGTGCGCCATGCGCTGTCGCGGTTGAGGAAGCGCTCGGCAATGCCGATCAGCGCGGCGATGGCGGCCCAGACATCGACCACGCGGGCTATGCGGGACAGCCGGGTGAGGTTGTCCCAGGACAGGCTGGCATCGCCGATCGCGAGCTGGGCCGAGGCGATCGCCGCCCAGGTCAGCACGGCGAGCGTCGCGTAGCTGATCACGGCAATGGCCGCCGACAGCTTCCAGTGCCGCGCGAGGCCACGCATCACCGCGGGCGAACCCGCCAGGCCGAAACCGAACAGGAAGGCCGGGAAATATTGCAGATGGGCGAGCGGATCGTCGATCAGGTCCTGCGTGTCGGCGACGCGCTGGAACAGCAGATATTGCGTCACGAACAGGAAGGCGAGCGGCAGCAGCAGCGCGCGGCGGCTGTGGAACAGATGGTCGAACAGCGCCTGCAGCCGATTGGCACCCGGCACCAGCATCAGCGCGGCGAGGCCGAGCGTATAGGCCCAGAGATAGCCGACGAACCACAGATGGTTCCAGTCGGGCATCGGTACGCCATCGAGCGGGGTGAAGCTGAAATAGTCGTGCAGCCAGAACCACCCGAACCCGCCGGTATAGCCATGCTGGGTGGTCAGCTCGACCCAGGTCTGGGGCGGCACGATCACCGTCACGCCGAAGGCCAGCGGGACGAGCAGGCGTATGTTGCGATTGGCGAGGAAGCCGCGCACGCCGGCCGACTTGGCGAACAGCGCGCGGCTGGCATAGCCCGACACGACGAACAGCAGGGTCAGGCGCCACGGATTGGTCAGCAGCAGCGGCAACTCGACCCAGGCATTGGGCTCGGCGGTCTTCACATGGAAGTCCCACGGCACGAACACCATGCCGATATGATAGAGGATCAGCAGTGCGAAGGCGCCGATCCTGAGCCAGTCCATGCCGTAATGCCGCGCCATCATCGGGCGCGAACGTTCGCCGGCGCCGAACGGTTCGGCGCCGCCGGCGAGGTCAGGCGAGATCCGGTTGCGCGCGATCGCTCTGGCGCCACGGCGGATCGCCAGCGTCCAGACTGGTCTTTCGATCATCGAAGGGGGCGGTAGCGGCTGCGGCGCGGCGCTTCAACCCGATCAACGGCCGCAGGCGATCGATCCTGCGTCCGATGAGATAGAAGGCCCAGCACCCGGCGATCGTGGCCGGCAAGAGGAGGGTGAATTCGGCCGGCGCGACGAGATGATGCGGGAGCAGCCAATATTCGACCAGGACGATCACGGTCTGGTGAATGAAATAGAAGGGGAAGGTCGCCTCGGCGAGGGTCGATCGCCACGCATGGTCGCGATCGAGAAAGCGGTTCGCCACGCCGATCAGCGCGGCGATCGCCGCCCAGGTGTCGATCTCGCGCGCCAGGCGGAAGACGGTCGTGATATCGTGCGTCGGAAAACTGAAGTCGGGATATGCCATCAGCAGGCCGGCGATCGTCGCGTAGCAGGCCAACGCGATCGCCGCCGACAGCCGCCAGTGTCGCGACAGGCCGGCCATCACCGTGCGCGACCCGGCCAGGCCGAAGCCGAACAGCAACGCCGGGAAATATTGCAGATGGGCGAGCGCGTCACCGAACAGGTCGTGCGTGTCCTCGTCGCGGTGGAACAGCCAGAATTGCGTCACGCACAGGAAGGCCAGCGGCAGCCACAGGCCACGGGTGCCGCCGAACAGCCGGTCGAAGGCCGGCTGCAGCCGGTTGGCGCCGGGGATGAGCGCGAGGAGACACAGGGCCAGCGTGTAGACCCACAGATAGGCGACGAACCACAAATGGTTCCAGGTCGGCATGACGATGCCGGACAGCGTGCCGAAGCGGAAATAGTCGTGCAGCCAGAACCAGGTGAAACCGTGTCGATAGCCGTGCTTGCCGACCAGCTCGACCCAGGTCTGCGGCGATACGATCACCGCCATGCCGAAGGCGAGCGGGATCAGCAGCCGCGCGCTGCGGCTGCCGAGGAATCGCGCCGGTCCCGGCGATTTCGCCAGCAGCGCGCGGCTGGCGAATCCCGAGACGACGAACAACAGGGTCAGCCGCCAGGGGTTGGTGAACAGCATCGGAATCTCGACCCACACCGCCGGCTGCGCGGTCTTCACGTGAAAACCCCATGGCACGAAGACCATGCCGATATGATAGAGGATCAGCAGCGCGAAGGCGCCGATCCTGAGCCAGTCCATGCCGTAATGTCGTTGCATCATTCGCCTCCGGGTTGCGATGGGCGGTGGCTAGCGGGCGGCTCCGTCGCCCGGTATCGGAGAGGGGCGAGCAGCGGTTTCGGCGGGACGATGGCGACGGGCACAGGGACGAGCGGCGGGTGGCGCGGGATGAACGGGGCGCAGCGGCGGATCGCGTTGCTGTTCGGCGCCGGGTTCGTGGTGATTCTCGGCGTCATCACGGTCGCCAACGCGACCTCGATGGTCAGCGATTTTGCCGCCGCGCATGTTCCGGTCACCACCGCGCACGTCTGGCTTTGGGAGGTCAGCAGTGTCATCGCCTGGTTGACCGAGTTGCCGCTGATCTGGTGGATGGTGATGCGGCTGCGGCGCACGGTCTTGCCGTGGTGGGGCGTGGCGCTGATCGTCGCGGGGGCCACGGTGCCGGCATCGCTGTGGCACATCGGGCTGATGGTGGCGATCCGCGTCGCGACCTATGCGGCGGAAGGCGGACAATATCGCTTCATGGTCGGGGTGCAGAATCCGCTGCTCTACGAATATCGCAAGGATGTCGGCACCTTCCTGCAATTCTCTTCCATTGCGTTGGTGGCGCAGTGGCTGATCGCGCGCCCCGCGACGCCGTCGGCCGAGGCACCGCGCGTGCTTGCGGTGGGCGACGGCGCGGTGACCCATCATGTGCCGCTCGATGAGATCGACTGGGTGTCGGCGGCGGGCAATTATGTCGAGATCGGCTGGGGCCCGCGCACCCTGTTGCATCGCGCGACGCTGAGCGCGGTAGAGGCCGAGCTGGGTGCGGCCTTCGCGCGAATCCATCGCAGCCATCTCGTGCGGCGCGATGCGATCCGACGTATCGAAACCGATCGCAGCGGTGATTTTACGGTGCAGATATCGCGCGGAACCGAGCTACGCGGCAGCCGGCGCTATCGCGACGGCGTCGAGGCGCGCTATAAGGGCGACGAAGCCTAGGGATTCTCAACGTATGTCCGTTCGTCCGTGGCGCGATATCACGCGCCGTACCAGCCGCCAGATCATGGTCGGGAACGTACCCGTCGGCGGCGACGCGCCGGTCACCGTGCAGACGATGACCAACACGCCGACATCCGACCCCAAGGCGACGATCGACCAGATCCGTCGCTGCGAGGATGCCGGCGTCGACATCATCCGCGTGTCGTGCCCCGATGTGGAAAGCACCGCGGCGCTCAAGCAGATCGTTCGGGCGAGCCGCGTGCCGATCGTCGCCGACATCCATTTCCACTACAAGCGCGCGCTCGAGGCAGCGGATGCCGGGGCCGCGTGCCTGCGCATCAACCCGGGCAATATCGGCTCGTCCGAGCGGGTGAAGGAAGTGGTCAACGCGGCCAAGGCCAATGGCTGCGCGATCCGTATCGGGGTGAATGCCGGCAGCCTGGAGAAGGATCTGCTGGAGAAATATGGCGAGCCGTGCCCCGAGGCGTTGGTCGAGAGCGCGCTCGACCATATCAGAATCCTGCAGGACCATGATTTCCACGAATACAAGGTCGCGGTGAAAGCGTCCGACCTGTTCCTCGCGGTCGCCGCCTATCAGCAGCTCGCCGAAGTGGTCGATTGTCCGCTGCATCTCGGCATCACCGAGGCCGGCGGCTTCGTCGGCGGCACGGTGAAGAGTGCGATCGGGATCGGTTCGCTGCTGTGGTATGGCATTGGCGACACGATCCGCGTCTCCTTGTCGGCCGAGCCCGAGGAAGAAGTGCGGGTCGGTTTCGAGATCCTGAAGGCGCTCGGCATCCGCAATCGCGGCGTGCGCGTGGTGTCGTGCCCGAGCTGCGCGCGCCAGGGCTTCGACGTGATCCGCACCGTCCAGGCGCTGGAGGAACGGCTGCAGCATATCCGCACGCCGATGTCGCTCAGCGTGCTGGGCTGCGTGGTCAACGGCCCCGGCGAGGCGCGCGAAACCGATATCGGGCTGACCGGCGGTGGCAACGGCAAGCACATGGTCTATCTGTCGGGCGTCACCGACCATCACGTGCAGAGCGCCGACATGATCGAGCATATCGTCAAGCTGGTCGAGGCCAAGGCGGCGGAGATCGAGGCGGCGGACGCCGCGCGCGAGGCGGTGGCGGCGGCTTGATGACCCAAGCCGAGGACCTGATCGATCGCGCCTGGGATGCGAAGACCGACAAGACCCAGCTGAAACTGGCGCGGCAGGCGATCGCCATCGACCCGGACATGCTCGACGGCTATGCCATCATCGCCCGATCGCTCGGCGATGCGACAGAGCGGCTAGCGGTGCTTCGTGACGGCGCTGCCCGAGGTAAGGCGCTTTGGGCGGCCGAGATGAAAGCACCATCGCGGCATCATTTCTGGCTGGATATCGATACGCGACCGTTCATGCGCGTCCTGCATTTTCTTGCACTGACCTTGTGGGAGGTTGGCGCGCGCGACGAGGCAATCAAGGAGGCCAAGACGTTGTTGCGGCTCAACCCGAATGACAATCAAGGCATCCGGGAGTTGCTCCACATCTGGTATCCCGCGACGGGCGACTGGGACGCGTTGACGAAGCTGCTTCGGCGTTATCGCTCAGATTGGAGCGTTAGCCACCTCTACACGAGCTGGTTGCTGGGCTTTCGCAACGGCAACGCCGCCGACGCGCAGTTGGCGGAGGCGCTGGAGGCCAATCCCCATGTTCCGGCATTGCTCCCTGATGCCGACGCGTCGGTGCCGGACGATGACGACGATCTGGCGATGCCGGGCTACGTATTGGCCGGCTCGGGCGCTGAGGCCGCGGGTTACGCAGACTTTAGCCGGTCGGTCTGGAAAAGCGTGCCTGGGGCCATCGAGGCGCTGATCACGCGAGCGAAGATGGTGTCGGTCTAGGTCTTATGTTATGAGCTAGGTACCAAGAGGGTACTCATGACCTATCATGCCAAAGTTATCGCGGGCGGCAAAATCGTCATCCCGGCCGAGTTACGTCGCGAGCTTGGCATCAGCGACGGCGATTCGCTCGTCGTAGAGCGCCTGGAGGGCGGTGGCCTTTTGTTGCGCACCTACGACCAGGTCGTGAAGGAGGCACAGCGCAAGTTTCGAACGATGGTCGGTGACGATTACAGCGTCGATCAGTTTCTGCGCGAGCGCGCGGCGGAGTGGGGCAAGGAGTGAACGCGGTTATCGACGCATCCGCGTTGCTTGCGGTGCTGCTCGACGAACAGGGCGCTACGACCGTGATCCCGGTGATGCGCGGTAGCGCGATATCGGCGCTCAACGCTTCCGAGTGTTTTTCACGCGCCGTCGACCGAGGTGCCTCCGCAGGTGGTGTGGCAGCGATGCTGCGCGATTTCGAAATGGAGGTCGTATCGTTCGGCCTGCACGAGGCGCAGGCGGTTGCGGACCTTCGTCCGAGAATGAGAGCGGTTGGTGCGTCGCTGAGCGATCGTGCTTGCCTGGCGCTTGCCATGGCGCGAACGGCACCGCTTTATACCGGAGATCGCCGCCTCGCCGATCTCGATCTCGGTATCGATATCCGCCTGATCCGATGACCACCCGTCCCGTCTCCACGCTCGCAGCGTTCGGCGTCGCGGTGCTCGGTATCGCCATCTTCTCGTCGATGGACGCGGTGATGAAGGGGCTGGTCATCGCGCTCGGCGCCTATGACACCTTGTTGTGGCGGACGCTGGCGGGGACCATCCTGACCGGGCTGATCTATTTGCCGCGGCGGCGTGGCTGGCCGTCGCGCGCGACGATGCGCGTCCATCTGATTCGCGGCGCTGTGTCGGCGGTGATGGCGGTGACCTTCTTCTGGGGGCTGGCGCGGGTGCCGATGGCGCAGGCCATCGCACTGACCTTCATCGCGCCGCTGCTCGCGCTGTTCGGCGCGGCCTTCCTGCTCGAGGAGAGGATTTCCCGCCGCGCGATCATCGCCTCGCTGATCGCCTTTGGCGGGGTCGGCGTGATCATGCTCGGCCAGGCGGCGTCGGCGCCGTCGCCCGATCGGTTTCGCGGCACGGTCGCCGTGCTCGTCTCGGCCTTCTGCTATGCCTATAATATCGTGCTCATGCGCCAGCAGGCGCTGGTCGCCGGGCCGAGCGAAGTGGCGTTCTTCCAGAGCGTGATCGTTGGCGTGATCCTCGCGCTTGCCGCGCCCTTCCTCCTCCATATGCCCGATGCGCGGCATGCACCGATGATTTTGCTCGCGGCGGCGCTGACGACCGCCTCGCTGCTGCTGCTTGCCTGGGCCTATGCGCGCGGCGAGGCCAATTATCTCGCGCCGACCGAATATACCGGCTTCATCTGGGCGGCATTCTGGGGCTGGGTGGTGTTCCACGAGCAGGTCGCGCCCTACACGCTGGCGGGGGCGGCGCTGATCATCACCGGGTGCCTGATCGCCGCGCGGCGGCGCGGGATCGAGAATGTGGAGGCGGCGATATGAGTGTGACGATCAGGGAAGCGGCGCCGGCTGACGTGGCGACGATCCTGCGCTTCGTACGTGAGCTCGCCGAGTTCGAGCGCGAAGCCGACAAGGTCGTCGCAACTGAGCCGTTGCTGCACGAGGCGCTGTTCGGCGCCCGCCCGGTGGCCGAGGCCGTGATCGCCGAGCGCGACGGCGCGCCGCTGGGCATGGCGCTGTTCTTTCATAATTTCTCGACCTGGACCGGATGGAAGGGCCTGTATCTCGAGGATCTCTACGTCACGCCAGAGGCGCGCGGGTCGGGTATCGGTGCAGCGCTTCTCAGACACCTTGCCGGTATCGCGGTCGATCGCGGCTGCACGCGGTTCGAATGGGCGGTGCTCGACTGGAACGAGAGCGCGATCGAATTCTACCGGTCGATGGGGGCCGAGGCATTGGACGAATGGACCGTGAACCGCGTGTCCGGTACCGCGCTGGCCAAGCTCGCGGGGCGTGGCTGATGGCGTGGGTCTGGCTGGTGATCGGCGGATTGTTCGAGGTCGGCTTCACCACCTGCCTCAGACATGTCGACAGCTTTCGCAACATCCCCTGGACGCTCGGGTTCCTCGCCTCGGTCGCCTTGTCGATGGGGCTGCTCGAAGTCGCCTCGCGCTCGATCCCGATGGGTACGGCCTATGCGGTATGGGGTGGGATCGGCGCGCTGGGCACGGTGATCGTCGGCATTGCCTGGTATCAGGAGCCAGCGAGTCTTCCGCGGCTGTTGCTGATCCTGGGCGTGGTGGCGTGCATTGCCGGCCTCAAGCTCACGGCGGGGCGTTGATGGCGTTCGACCAGGGGCTGATCGACTGGGTGGAGGAGGCGATGGCGCCGCTCGGCACGGTCACGCTGCGCAAGATGATGGGCGGCGCGACGCTCTATCTCGATGGCACGATCTTCGCGATCGTCGACGACGATCAGCTCTGGTTCAAGGCCGACGCCGAAAGCAACGATATCTGGGACGCCGCCGGCTGCGTGCGCTTCACCATGATCTTCAAGGACGGGCGGGTCGACACGATGAACTACCGTCGCGCACCTGACGATGTGTATGACGACGCCGATGCGTTGCGGGAATGGGCGTCGCTCGGCGTGGCGGCCGGGCTCAGGGCACCCGCGAAAAAGCGCGCGGCCAGAAAGAGCCGATGAGCGCGGCGACGAGCAGCGCGGTCCAGCTCCACACATAGCCCTGCATCAGCGCCGGGGCGTGCATGTCGATCGCGATCAACGCGCCCGAAAACAGGCTGCCGCCGACCATCGGCAAGGCGACCGCCATGCCGGCAGGTCGGCGGTCACGCAGCAGCAGCCATCCGATGATCAGCGCGCCGAGCGCGAGCAGGGCGAACTTCGCGCGTACCTCGCCATAGAGCAGCGCGATCAGCGTCGGGCTCCCGGGCAGGTCGCGCATGATGGCGTAGAGCAGGCCGCCCTCCATCTCGTCGAGCAGACCCGCGCTGACGATGATGAGTACCGCCGCCCAGGCGAGGTGCGGTGCCGGTCGGCGCGCGGCGAGCGCGGCAAGGGCGAGGAAGGCGGTGTAGCACGGGATGAACACCAGACCGTCGACCCACAGCCCTTTGATCTGCGCCGCGATCAACGTCTCCCGGCAGGCGCCCGTGCCGAAGATCGTCGCGACTTCGGCCGGACTGCGGGCGAGCTCGAAGGCGATGATCGCGCTGAGACCGCCGGTCGGGCCGCAGGGCGTGAGCCCCGCGAGCCAGCCGAACGCGGTCGAGGCGACGGTCGTCGCGATGCCAGCCAGCGCGCACCAGCGCCAGGCGGCGATCGGCCTCAGGACTTGGCCGCCTTGGCGGCCTCGATCGCCTCGACGACGATACGGCGCGCTTCCCCGGCATCGCCCCAGCTGCCGATCCGCACCCATTTTTGGGGCTCGAGATCTTTGTAATGGGTGAAGAAATGCTCGATCTGCTGGAGTACGATAGAGGGCAGGTCGCTGCGCTCGCCGACATCGGAATAATAAGGGAAGGTGGTGTCGACCGGTACGGTGATCAGCTTCTCGTCGCCGCCGGCTTCGTCTTCCAGCTTGAGCACGCCGATCGGACGGACGCGCACGACGCAGCCCGGGATGAAGGGCGAGCGCGCGATGACCAGCGCGTCGAGCGGGTCGCCATCGGGCGACAGCGTATGGGGCACGAAGCCGTAGTTCGCCGGGTAGCGCATCGGCGTGTGCAGGATGCGGTCGACGAACAGCGCGCCCGACTTTTTGTCGAATTCATATTTCACCGGCTCGCCGCCGACTGGCACTTCGATGATGACGTTGAGGCTTTCCGGCGGATTGTCGCCAACGGGAATGAGATCGATATTCATCAAATATGGCTCTGCTCTGCCGAGCGCCCCGGCCTGTCAGCGGCCGGGGCTGCGACAGGATCGGGACACAGGGTGGTGGGTGGCTCCCCTCACTTCGCCGTCAGCAATCGGTCGAGACCCGTCTCGCCGGTGCCGATCTTTTCGAGGTGCGGATAGCGTGGCCCGCCATGATAGTCGATGGCGATATCGCGCAGCCGCTCGCCCGACCTGACCAGCAGGCGGATCGGCTCGCGGCTGTCCCTGGCCTGGACGATCGCGGCCTTCATGCGATCGTCGCTATAGGTCATGCCGTTCACGCCGACGAGAGTGTCGCCGATCGTCAGGCCCTGCCTGAAGGCGGGGCCGTCCCACAGCACACTACTCAACTCGCCGGTCGCCGAGGTGACGACGAAGCCGATCGAATAAGTGAAGTCGGCATTCTTGCGCGTCTTTTCGCCCTGCGTGAAGGTCGGCGCCGGCGTGGCGGTATAGATCAGGCGATAGCCGTTGCGCGTCAGGCCGGACAGCGGCGCCCCCTCGGCATGCTCGGTCAGGCGGGTGGTGAGCAGGTTCTTCCAGTCATAGGGCGCGATGCTGTTCAGCGTCGCTGCGACGTCGTCGAGCGTATAGGTCACCTCGCCCCAGTCGCCATCATTGATGCCGAAAAAGGCGCGCGCGAAATCGTCGATCGATCTGGCACCGCCCGATTTCTCGCGCAGCAGCGAATCGATCTCGAGCCAGACGAGCTGGCCTTCGGAATAATAGTCCTCAGCGCGCTGCCAGCTGGTCCAGCCCTTGGGCCGGCGCGACGAGATGATCGGATCGTTGGTCGTATCGATCAGGTCGCGCCAGTGGCGTGCCGGGTTGGTGTCATAGAATGCCGCGGTAGCGGCGATCTGGTCGAGCGTGTCCTGTTTGGAGACGAGGCCAGAGCGCGCCTGGAGCACATAGCCCCAGAATTGTGTCTGGCCTTCATAGACCCATAGCAGCGAATCGCGCATCGGCACGTTGAAGGTCGGCGTCCACAGGTCGGCGCCGCGGCGGAACTTGCCGTCCCAGCTATGGGTGAATTCGTGCGGTAGCAGGTTGCGTGCGCCGGCGCTCGTATCCCATTCGGTGAAATAGCCGGGGCGCGTGCCGTCTTCCGAGCTGCGGTGATGTTCGAGGCCGATGCCGCCGAGCTGGTCGCTGATCGAGAAGAGGAAGTGATAATGGTCATAATGCTGCGCGCCGAACGCCTTGACGGCCTGTTCGATAAGGCGGGTGTGCGCGGCGATCTGCTCGGGCTTGGCGGCGAGCTGGTCCGGGGTGTCGGCGCAGGTGTCGAGGGTGACGCGCGGGGTCAGTTCGAATGCCTTGCAGTAACGCCCGGCGAGGATCGGTGAATCGACCAGCACTTCGTAGTTGGTCGGCTCATAGCTATAGGTCGAACCATTGGCCTTTGACGGCAGGCCGCTCGCCGCGATGAAGCCGTCGGGATATTTTACCGTCATCTTCACCGGAATCTGGCGGGTGAAATAGCCGGCGGGATAAAGGCTCATCGAATTGGGCTGGAGCCGCAGCATCGCCGGGCTGGTGACGATCGAGCCCTGGTCGGCCTTGGTAGCGGAGACGAATTGCAGGTCGATGTCGAGCTGGTGCGCGCCGGCCGGCACGTCGATATGATAGGAATAGACCTCGACCGGATCGCGCGTCCATGCGAGCTCCTTGCCGGCGGCGCGGATGTGGAGCCCGGCGAGCTTGTCGAGTTCGCCGCGCGGGGAGTGCCCGCCGGGCAGCCATTTGGTGAATTGCAGCACCATATGCCCGCTATCCTTCACGGTCAGCGTCTCATGCGTGGCGAAGATGCCGCGCTCGACATCGGTCGCGTCGATGTCGAGCGTCATCATGCCGGGATAGGGGATGTCGCGCGGCGCCGGGATCGTATCGAGATAGGGCAAGGGTTGCGGCTTCGAATTTTCGGCCGATGCCGGCGCAATGGCAGCGGGCGATAGCAAGAGGGCAAGCAGCTTGGCGTTCATGCGGGGTGCCTTCGAACGAGAGAGTAGATGGGCGGTGGTTTAGGCAAGTGTCACACGTGCGTCCACACGTCCGAATCGGCCGCTTTTTGCTCGTTCGGCGTCGCCGTTGCCGCGGGCTCAGCGAGGCTGAATCCGATAACGCCTACCCGCCGAGCGAGTTGATGGTGAAGGCGAGCACCCCGAGGTTGAAGACGAACGCGGCGAGGCACTGGCCGAGCGAAACCATGCGCATCCTGCGCGACGATATCTCCACATCGCTGGTCTGGAAGGTCATGCCGAGCGTGAAGCTGAAATAGATGAAATCCCAATAATCCGGCTCGGCGCATCGGGGGAATTCTAGGCCGCCGGTGTCGTTCCCGTCGCCATCGCAATCCGAATAGAAAAGATGGGCGTAGTGCAGCGCGTAGATCGTGTTGGAGAACAGCCACGCCAGGATCAACGTGGCGATGACCAGGACGATGATCTTGGGATCGCTCTTGTTCTGCAATTCCTTGGCGACCGAAACGAGGATGACGATCATCGTCACACCGGTCACGCCAAGCAGCACGGTGCGGTTGGCGTCATTGTCCGTCGCGGCCTGGCGCATCTGGTCCGCCGTGCCCTTGCGGTGGAGCGGCCAGATGGCCATGAGGAACAGCGCACTGGCCACGTCGAACGCGGTCATCACGCCACGGCCCCAGCCGAGCGGCGGGATCGCGACGAACAGGCCGACCATCATGACCACGACGAACATCACGAAGCGCGGCGGCGCGATTTTCTTGCCAAGGTTCATGGGCATTTATCGATTTCCCCCCGCGCAGCCTTTTGCCGCGGCGATCAACGTGGACGAGCGATTTCCGCGAGGGTGCTAGCGCTTGGCCGCGTGCTCTACTAGAGACCGCCCGCACATGGCGCGCATAGAGACACCTCGCCGCATTCGCGGCACCCAGGATATTTTCGGTGAGGAGCAACGCCGCTTCGCGCGCGTGCTGGGGGCGTTCGAGCATATCCGCCGGCTCTATGCCTTTCAGCGCATCGACGTGCCCGTGTTCGAGGACACCCAGGTGTTTGCGCGTTCGATCGGCGAGACCACCGATGTCGTGTCGAAGGAAATGTACACCTTCCCCGATCGCGGCGGCGATTCGCTGACGCTGCGCCCGGAGTTCACCGCCGGCATCTGCCGCGCCTATCTCACCGAGGGCTGGCAGCAACATGCGCCGCTCAAACTGGCGACGGCGGGCCCCGTGTTCCGTTACGAGCGGCCGCAAAAAGGCCGCTTCCGCCAGTTCCATCAGATCGATGCCGAGATCATCGGTGCGGCCGAGCCGGCGGCGGATGTCGAGCTGCTGGTGCTGGCTGACCAGTTGCTGCGCGAACTGGGCATTGCCGATGGCGTCACGCTGCAGCTCAACACGCTGGGCGATGCCGCGACGCGCGACGCGTGGCGCGCCGCGCTGGTCGCGCATTTCGAAGGGCATCGCGGCGAACTGTCGGAAGACAGCCTGACGCGGCTCGACAAAAACCCGCTGCGCATTCTCGACAGCAAGGATCCGCGCGACCGGCCGATCGCCGATACCGCGCCCGATATCGATGCCTATCTCACGCCCGAGGCGCGCGCGTTTTTCGACGCGGTGACGGCCGGGCTCGATGCCGCCGGCGTCGCCTGGATGCGCAATGCGCGGCTGGTGCGCGGACTCGATTATTATCGCCACACCGCGTTCGAGTTTGTCACCGACCGGCTCGGTTCGCAGGGCACGGTGCTGGCCGGCGGGCGCTATGACGGGCTGATCGGGTCGCTTGGCGGCAACGAGACGCCGGGCGTCGGCTGGGCGGCGGGGGTCGAACGGCTGGCGATGCTGATCGACGAACCGGCGAGCGAGCGGATCGACGCGGTCATCGTGCCGATGGGTGACGCGGCGGCGGTGCGGGCGCTGGGCCTGCTGGCCGATCTGCGTCGTGCCGGGCTGGCGGTCGATATGGCGTTCAAGGGCAATATGAAGCGGCGTCTCGCCAAGGCCGACGCCCAGGGCGCGCGCTTTGCGGTGATCATCGGTGATGATGAATTGGCCAAGGGCACAGCCACCGTGAAATCGCTGGCCGACGGGACCCAGCGCGAGGTCGCGTTCGACGCGCTGGCCAAGGCGTTGGCCGCCGCATGACCCGCATTTCCCCCAGCCGCATCGCGCAGATCGAGGCGCGGCGCGACGAGTTGCAGGCGCTGATGGCGACCGGCGAGCTCGCGTCCGATCGCTTCGTCGCCGTGTCGCGCGAATATGCCGAACTCGAGCCGGTGGCGCGCGCCGCGGGCGAGGTGCGGCGGCTGCGCGCCGAGGCCCAGAGCCTGATGCACATGACCCATGACGGCGACGACGAGCTGCGTCACATGGCCGAGGAGGAACTGCACCACAACCGCGTCGCGTTGGAGAAGGCGGATCGGGCGCTGGCGCTGGCGCTGCTGCCGCGCGATGCCGCCGACGAGCGCGCCGCGATGCTTGAGATCCGCGCCGGCACCGGCGGCGACGAGGCGGCGTTGTTCGCCGGCGACCTGCTGCGCATGTACCAGCGCTATGCCGACGGCCAGGGCTGGCGGGTCGAGCTGATCTCGGCCAGCGCGGCCGAGATGGGCGGCTACAAGGAAGTCGTCGCCTCGGTCGAGGGCAAGGGCGTGTTCGCCAAATTGAAGTTCGAGAGCGGGGTGCACCGCGTCCAGCGCGTGCCGGTGACGGAGAGCGGCGGGCGCATCCACACCTCGGCGGCGACGGTCGCGGTACTGCCCGAAGCCGAAGAGGTCGATGTCCAGATCGACGAGGCGAAGGACCTGCGCATCGATATCTATCGTTCGTCGGGGCCGGGCGGGCAATCGGTCAACACGACCGATTCGGCCGTGCGCATCGTCCACATCCCGACCGGACTGGTGGTGATCCAGCAGGACGAGAAATCGCAGCACAAGAACAAGGCCAAGGCGTTGAAGGTGCTGCGCACCAGGCTCTACGAGGCGGAACGCGAGCGACTCCATGCCGAGCGGGCAGGCGCGCGTAAGTCGATGGTCGGCTCGGGCGATCGTTCCGAGCGGATTCGTACCTATAATTTCCCCCAAGGGCGGGTGACCGACCATCGCATCAACCTGACGTTGCACCGGCTGCCGGAAATTCTGGAAGGCGAGATGGACGAGTTGCTCGGCGCGTTGATCGCCGAGGACGAAGCCGAGCGGCTGGCGAGCCTGGATGCCTGACTTCTCCCCCTCCCGCCTGCGGGAGGGGGCTGGGGGGTGGGCTCCCGGCCCGCCTCAAGCGGACCGTTCGTGGTGAGCGCGAGCCCTCCCCCAACCCCTCCCGCAAGCGGGAGGGGCGTAAGAAAGGCTCTCGCCGAGGCGACCGCCCGCTTCACCTTCTCCGAAACCCCACGCCTCGATGCTGAACTCCTCATGGCTCATGCCCTCGGCATCTCCCGCGAGGCGCTGCTGTTGCGCCATCTCGACGAGCCGGTGCCGCCTGCTTTCGCCGGGCTGGTCGAGCGCCGCGCGGCGCATGAGCCGATCGCCTATGTCACAGGCACCCGCGCCTTCTGGACGATCGACATTGCGGTTGGCCCGGGCGTGCTGATCCCGCGCGCCGACAGCGAGACGCTGATCGAGGCGGCGATCGAGCATTTCGCCGCCCGCGCGCCGGCCCGCATCCTCGATCTCGGCACGGGGCCGGGGACGCTGTTGCTCGCCGCACTCGCGCAATGGCCGGAAGCGCATGGGCTCGGCATCGATAGTTCCGAGCGTGCCGGACAATTTTTTGAAGAGAATGTCGCTGATCTGGGGATGGAGGGCCGGGCAGCCTTCCAGGTCGGCAACTGGGCGAAGGATATCAGGGGTGCGTTCGACCTGGTCCTCTGCAATCCACCCTATGTCGGGACGACCGAGGCGCTTCCGGCAGAGGTGTCGAACTACGAGCCCGCGGCCGCGCTGTTCGCCGGGCCCGACGGCCTCGATGATTATCGCATCATCGCACCGCAGCTTCCCGCGCTGCTCGCGCCGGGCGGGGCGGCGATTCTCGAGATCGGCGCGACCCAGGCTGATGCCGTCACGGCCTTGCTGGTCGCACAGGGACTGGCGGTTACGCCACGAAACGACCTTGGCGGGCGGCCACGCGCGCTGGTCGCGACTTGAACTGCCCCGTATCGGACACAATATTCTTCTTGGCGAATGCCACGCCACCGGCTATGAGCCGGACAGGGGCACGCGATCTCAACCATAAGCAGTTGAAATCGGGCTGTTGCCCGCCTCCTTGGTCATGAAGTCGCTGCAGTCCGGCGACCGTGGCAGGATCGCTCGACCGATGGTCGGTGAGCGTTCCCGGGGGGCACGCCTCCTATTTTTCGGAGCATGAGACCGCGTTGGTTTTAAGGGACGAGGACAGCAACAGTTGATCAACAATCGTCAAGCCGGCCGCCGTCGCGGCCGTGGCGGGCAGCAACAGCGCTCGCAGGGTGGTAACCCGGGTCGTCAGGATAACGGCAACCGCATCGACAGCCGCGCGCGCGGCAATGCCGCGCAGCTGCTGGAGAAATACAAGAACCTCGCCCGCGATTCGCAGATGCAGGGCGATCGGGTGAACACCGAATATTATCTCCAGTTCGCGGACCATTATTTCCGTGTGCTCGCCGAGACGCGCTCGCGCTTCGAGGAAACGCGCCGCCAGACCGGCCAGTCGTTCGACGAGGACGAGCAGGATTATGATGACGACGGCGAGCCCGTCGCTCGCGTCGAGCGCCAGGGCCAGGGCATTCCCTATCAGGGCAACCAGGGCGGCAATTACCAGGGCAATCGCGACGACCAGCAGGACGATGATCGCCCACGCCATTATAACGGCAACGGCAACAACGACGGCGGCAACAACGGCAGTGGCGGCTACGATCGCCAGGAACGCCAGGGCCAGGATCGTCAGGATCGCCCGCAACGTCAGGATCGTCCCGAGCGTCAGGATCGGCAGGGCCAGGACCGCCCTGACCGTCAGGCTCGTCCCGAGCGCGCCGAGCGTCAGCCCCGTACAGACGGCGGGGAGCGGCAGGATCGCGCGGAGCGCAACGGCAACAACAATGGCGGCAATAATGCCCGGTACGAGCAGGATCGCCCCGAGCCGCGCGCCAACCGCGCCGAGCGCACCGAGGCGGCCCCCGCACCTGCCCCGATGGTCGAGGCCGAGGCGCCGGCCGAGCAGCCGCGCCGCCGCGGTCGCCCGCGTCGCGAGGAAGCCGAGGCACCCGTCGGGTTCGACGCCAATCTGCTGCCCCCGGCGCTGACCGTCGCCGCCAGTGACGGTGGTGAGGCGCCAGCCGAGGAAGCGCCGCGTCGCCGCGGTCGCCCGCGGCTAAAGCCGGCCGAGACGCCGGCAAGCTGAGCCGGTTGCCCGGATGCGAAAAAGGGGTCGATCCAGTGCGGATCGGCCCCTTTTTTCTTTGCACTGTCATGGCTTGTCCCTAGCATCGCCCGGGCACGGCGGGGGAGAGTGACGATGCGCGGACGGATCATGCTGGCGGCGCTCGTCTGGCCGGCGGCGGCATCGGCGCAGACGGCGCCCGACCCGGCACCTTCCGCGCAAGGCGATGTCGCGGTGACGATCTACAATAACGATCTCGCGCTGATCCAGGACAAGCGCGTGCTGACCTTGCCTGCGGGGCGCAGCCGTCAGGAATTCGCCGATGTCTCGGCCGCGATCAGACCCGAGACCGTGACGCTCGGTGCCGCCGGCACGACGGTGGTCGAACAGAATTTCGATTATGACCTGCTCACGCCGGCAAAGCTGATGGACAAGGCCGTCGGTCAGACCGTCACGCTGGTGCGCACCAACCCCGCCACCGGGATCGAGACCCGCGACAGCGCGCGGATACTCGCCAACAATGGCGGTACGGTGGTGCAGATCGGCGATCGTATCGAAATCCTCGGTCAATATGGCGCGCGCGTGATCTTTCCGTCGCTACCGCCCAACCTTCGCGCCCGCCCGACCTTGTCGATCACGCTCGACAGCGCTGCCGGCGGGCCGCGCCCCGTCACGCTCAACTATCTGTCGCGCGGCTTTGGCTGGAAGGCCGATTATGTCGCCCTGTTCGACGAAGGCGCCGGCAAGATCGACGTGCAGGGCTGGATCACGCTGACCAACAGCAGTGGCACCGGCTTCGCCAATGCCAATACCCTGCTCGTCGCCGGCGCGGTCGGCGGCAATGACGACGATAACCAGAACCGCTACAACTACAGCCCGCCCCGTCCGCGCGGCAACCAGGCCGGCACCGAGACGGCGGGGCGTGAGAAGCTTGGCGACTTCTATGTCTATCCGCTCGCCGGGCGGACGACGATCGCCAATGCCCAGACCAAGCAGGTCAGCTTTCTCGACGTCGGCGGGGTGCCTGCGTCGAAGGGCTATTTCTATCGCAACCCCTGGCTCGGCAAGCTCGATGAGGCGAAGAGCGTGGATACGGTGCTGCACTTCTCCTCGTCGCGCGACGGCGGGCTGGGCGATGCGCTGCCGGCCGGCACGGTGCGCGTCTATATGCGCGATGTGCGTGGTGCGCCGCAGTTCATCGGCGAAAGCGCGATTCCCCACACGCCGATGGGTTCGCGCCTGGCGCTCAAGACCGGCGAGGCGTTCGACGTCAAGATCCTGCCGGTGGTCGAGAAGCGCGAGCAGATCTCGACCTATGTCTGGCGCACGACGATGCGTTACAAGCTGACCAATGCCCGGCCGCAGCCGGTAACGGTCGAGCTTGCCCAGGCCGGGCTAGACTGGGTGTGGGCCGGCACCCGGATCGTCGATGAAAGCGAGAAAAGCCGGCGTGACGGCGCGGATGAGGTGGTGTGGCAGGTCGCGGTGCCCGGCAAGGGCGAGGCGACGGTGACGGCGACCTTCGAAACGCGTTATTGATCGCCGCGCGGGTGTCGGCGCACGCCATATCGAGGTTGTCGCGGCGGGCGTGGCACGCCCTGCTCGCTGTCCTCGTCGCGCTGACACCAGAGCTGGCGCACGGGCAGGTCGTCTCGGTGGCGCCCGAACGCGTCGCGGTGACGATCTACCGCGCGCCCAACCGCCGCGCCGACGAGGAACTCGATCGCAACTGGCTGCAGGGTTACGCGCTGATCACCGAGCGCCGTACGATCGCCATCCCAGCCGGCCGCGCGACGACCCGGCTCGAAGGGGTCGCCGCGGGGATTCTGCCGGAAAGCGCAATCATCACCGGGCTGCCCAGTGGCGTACGCGAGAAAAATCTCGACGCCGATCTGCTGTCGCCGCGCAGCCTCTATGCGCGCAGCTTCGGTCGGCCCGTGACGATTCGCCGCATCATCGCCGGCAAGACCGTAGAAGAGCCGGCGATCATTCGCTCCGGCCCTGACGGGGCGGCAGTTTTGCAGACCCGGGAAGGCTTCATCGCTGCCAATTGCACGCCGCTGGAAGAAAGCCTGGTTTATGACTCGGTACCGGCCGGACTGCCGGCGCAGCCCACCTTGTCGATTGAGACCGATGCGCCGACCGCAAGCACGGCGACGATCAACTTGTCGTATCTGGCCTGGGGCTTCGACTGGCAGGCCAATTATGTCGCGACGATGCGCCCCGACGGGCAGAGCGCCGACCTGTTCGCCTGGGTGACGCTGGCGAGCAGCGACACGACCAGCTTCGCCGATGCCGAGACGATGGTTGTTGCCGGGCGTGTCGCGCGCGAGGACACTGCACCCGATCCGGATGAGCGCGAAGATGACGACACCTTCTCGTCCAGCTGTATCGGGCAGCCCCCGCCGCCGCCGTCCCCTCCGGCCTATGCGGCGATGGGGGGATTTGTATCGGGCGCGCGGACAGAGGAGATGGCTGACATTATCGTCACCGCCCAAAGGCGAGTGTCGCAGGAGGAACTCGGCGATCTCAAACTCTATCGCGTGCCCGACCGCACCACCGTCGCGGCGATGGCGATGAAGCAGGTTGCGCTGCTCAACCGGCCGGCGGTCCCGGTGTCGATCGTCTATATCGCCCGGCTGTATGGTGACGATGATGTCAATACGCCGACGATCGCGTTACGCGCGGTCAACAAGAAAGAGCGCGGCCTCGGCCTGCCACTGCCTGCGGGACCGGTCGCGGTGTTTCAGTCGCGCGGCGCGGCCAATATCCTCGTCGGGGAAGGATCGATCACCGACAAGGCCGTCGGCGAGGATGTCGAGGTCAAGGTCGCCGAGGCAACGCAGGTGACCATCGACGTCGACAATGCGGACAGCGGCGACCATTGGGAAGGTTATGTCCTGACCGTGCGCAACGCCAATCCCTATCCGATCCGCTTCGAGGCGACGGTCGACCTTGATGAGGCGGATAGCCGGCTTCAGCGTATGTCGGCGACGCTCATGCGCAAAGATGGCAAGCGGATCTGGGCCGTCGATGTGCCGGCGAACGGGTCGCGCACGCTCAGCTATCGGCTCAGCTGGTAACGCGGTAAATTTGAGCATCGTGCTGAAAAGTGGGTACCGGTTTTCAGCAATAAAGAGATGCGATCAACAATATCCAGAGCATAGCACCTTATCCCAATTTAAGGCTCGATGCTTCAGCCTCGCCCGTCCACGTGCTCGTCATGCCCGGTGCCGGCGCTGAGGAAGACCAGCCCCATCAGCGCGGACGCCATCAGCACCGACCCACCGATCCCGCCGATCGCGGCAAAAATAGCCACCCAGGTCAGCGGGCCGTAGAAATATTCGAGGCCCGCGACCGCCGCAATCGCGGTAAGCAGAGCCGCGAGGCCCATCCACATCATCAGGCGGCGATAGCGCGCCCAGGCAAAGGCAGCCTGCTCGGAATCGTCGAGGCCGTTGGGTGTGCTGTCCATACTTCCCCTTGCGCGCAAAACATGGGATCATCAATCGCCTGACGAGCGGACAAATTCCGCCGCCATTAGGAGGCAGTGATGACCATCGCGACGATCCTGGTTGGCAAGGGGCATGAGGTGATTTCGGTCACCGCCCGGCAGAGCGTGGGCGAGGCGATCGGCGTGCTTGCCGAGCGACGGGTGGGCGCGCTGCCGGTGATGGACGGCGCCGAGGTCGCCGGCATCTTTTCCGAACGCGACGTGATCCACGCCATCAGCACGCAT
>Ga0068864_100000355_pt1 | contig 40321 bp, 35 predicted proteins | sample KBSSwiS72_FD_66586 | JGI IMG/M metagenome (GOLD analysis project Ga0068864, IMG submission 66586) | Switchgrass rhizosphere microbial communities from Kellogg Biological Station, Michigan, USA - KBS Switchgrass S7-2 | ecosystem: Host-associated > Plants > Roots > Rhizosphere > Soil ...
CCATCGAGGTCGCGCTCGCCCGGGCCGAGCGGGCCGGCGGCCGGGTGGCGACGCCCAAGGTGAAGCTGCCCGGCGACATGGGCTGCTATGCCCACGTCGCCGACAGCGAAGGCAATCGGGTCGGCCTGCATGCCGCCGACTGACGGAAGAGCGGGTCATGAGGACCCGGGTCGCGCCGTGCACCGCCGTCGCCTGAGCCGCCGCCGGCGGGCCGGCCCGGGCGGTGCCTCCGGCTGATGCCATGCGCCGTGCCGATCGTCTCTTCCATCTCGTCCAGCTGATCCGCGGGCGGCGCCTGAGCACCGCCCGCTTCCTCGCCGAACGCCTCGAGGTCTCGGAACGAACCGTCTACCGCGATGTCGCCGACCTCATGGCCCAGGGCGTGCCGATCGAAGGCGAGGCCGGCGTCGGCTACCGGATGCAACCCGGCTTCGACCTGCCGCCGCTGATGTTCACGCGCGAGGAAGCACAGTCGCTGGCGGCCGCAGTCCGCATCGCCCGCTCCCGTCTCGACGAGGCGCTGGCCGGCCACGCGGAGACGGCGCTCTCGAAGATCCTGGCCGTGCTGCCGGCCGCGTCGCGCGCCGCTGCCGAAAGCCTGACGCTGTTCGCGCCGCCGATGGCGCTCGATGCGGCGACCCGCGAGCGGCTGCGGCTGTTGCGCGAGGCGACCGAGCAGCGGCGCAAGGTGCGCCTCGCCTACCGCGACCTGAAGGACGTGGCGAGCGAGCGCACCGTGCGGCCGCTCGGCTGCGTCTACTGGGGCGAGGTCTGGACGTTGGCGGCGTGGTGCGAGACCCGCGTCGGCCTGCGCAACTTCCGGGTCGACCGGATCGCCGCGCTCGATGTGCTGGAGGAGCGCTTCCGCGACGAGCCGGGCAAGACCATGGCCGACCTGCTGCGCAAGGTCGAACTCGAGCGGCGCCGCGGCGGCTAGCGGACCGCCGCCGCGCGCTCGGCGCGAACGCGTCAGTGCACGGCGGCGGCCGGCGCCTTCTGCGCCGCCGCCGCAAGCGCGGCCAGGTCCTTCTCGAAGGCGTCGAGCGCCTTCTCGAAGTTCTCGAACTCGCGCACCTGCGGCCAGCCGGCGGCCTTTTCCTGCGCCAGCTTCTTCAGCCGCGCGATCAGCTCGGCGGGCGCGCCGGCGTCCTTGATCAGCTTGCCGACGCGCACCAGCTCGCGGTCGAGGGTCGAGCCATCGGCGGAGAGCCGCGTCGCCACCTTCTGCAGCCGGCGCAGCATCGGCACGGTGGCGCTCTGGATCGCCTTCACGTCGAGCTTGGCCAGGGCGCCGTTCTTCGCCGAGTCGACGAAATCGAGCTCGGCGCGCAGCACCGTGCGGCAGCGCTGCGAGGGCACCGAGCCGATCGCCGACCCGGCCAGGGCGAGCATCGACTTGAAGCCGGTGACCAGCCAGGTCGAGACCGCGAGCGCCGCCTTGAGGCGCTTGGCGAACGCCGGCATCTCGTCGTCGAGGTCGTCCATCAGGCCGACGGCGTCCATGTCGCTGCTCAACTTCTCGGCCTTGTCCATGCGGGCACGCAGCGCCGCCTGCTCGGCAAACATCATCTTCGCCAGCGTCGGGTCGCCGATCTTGCCGACGTCGAGCAGGGCGGCCGCGAGCGCGGCGTTGACGCTGCCCTTGAGCTCGACGCGGCGGGACTGCCAGAAGCCCTCGGTCCAGCGCTTCTGCATCTTCTTGACCAGCGCCTCGCCGGTCTTGACCAGCGTGGCCAGCGTCTTCGTGGCCGCCGGCGACGGGTCGCGCCTGGCGGCCTCGACCTTGGCCTTGAACGCCTTGACTTCGCCGGCAGACTCGGTCTTCTCCCGCTCCGGCCCGAAGGCCTTGAAGCCTTCGTCCACGGCGGTCATCACCGTGTCGATCTTGGCGATCGCCTGTTGCCTGGCCTTGTCGACCGGGGCGTTCTTCGTCGTCATGATTCTTTCCTTGGCAGCGCGGTGTGGGAGGGCGGGCGCCGGATCTGGCGTTCCGCTGCGACCCGGCTGTGCCGGCGTGACCGGGTCGATGGCCGTGATCATTGCGAGCCGCCGTATCGGCGCCGCTTCAGTCCGGCCGGTGTCGGGTTTCATTTGTTTCACCGCCGCCGGCGGCGGCACAACAAACGAATCGCTCGGGGTCGCCGCGGCGCCGCAACGCCTCGATAAACTGCGACCAGCATTTCGCGGCAGAGGAGTGAGATGGTCCAGGCGGCATCCGGCCCCCAGTTGCTCGTCGTCGACGATGAGCCCGAGCTGCGCTCCCTGCTGGTCGAGTACTTCGCCCGCCACGACTTCGCGGTCGAGGCGGTCGCCGATGCCGCCGCCGCCCGCGCCTCCCTGGCGCTGCGCCTGCCGGCGCTGGCGATCCTCGACATCAACATGCCGGGCGAGAACGGCCTGTCGCTGGCGCGCTGGATGCGCGAGGCGCATCCGCGGGTCGGCCTGGTCATGCTCACGACCGCGAGCGACACGATCGACCGGGTCGTCGGCCTCGAGCTCGGTGCCGACGACTACGTGCCCAAGCCGTTCGAGATGCGCGAGCTGCTCGCCCGGGTGCGGGCGGTGCTGCGCCGCGCCGAGACGACGGCCGCGGCGACGGCCGCTCCGGCAGCGGGGGCGGCGCCGGCTGCCCGTCGCGTCGCCTTCGGGGCCTGCGTGCTCGACCTCGAGGAGCGGCGCCTGCTCGGCGCCGACGCGCGCGACATCGACATCAGCGCCGCCGAGTTCGACCTGCTGGCGCTGTTCGCCCGCCATCCCAACCGGCCGCTCAATCGCGACCAGATCATGGAGCAGGCGCATAACCGCGGCTGGGACGTGTTCGACCGCTCGATCGACCTCAGGATCATGCGGCTCCGGCGCAAGATCGAGAAGAATCCGGACAAGCCGGAGCTGATCAAGACCGTGCGCAACGTCGGCTACGTGTTCGTGCCCGCCGGCGACCGCTGACGGATGGACGAACCGCGCCGGATCACCTCGCTCGGGCACACCCGCTGGTCCGACGCGCCGGCGGCGGCCCTCGACGCGCGGCTCGGCGCGGTGCTGCTCGACCACATCACGCCGCGCCTGGCGCTGATCGACCGCGAGCAGCGCTATCTCTACGCCAACCGCGCGATGCTCGAGTTCCTCGGCCGGAGCGCCGAGGCGCTGGTCGGCCGGCGGGTGAGCGAGGTCCTCGGCGAGGCGACCTACGCCGGCTACCGGCCGGTCTTCGAGCGGGCCTGGACCGGCGAGACCGTCCAGCTCGAAGGCTGGGTGACGTTTGCGCAGCGCGGCCGCCGCTACATGACCGAGACCTTCGTTCCCTACGGGCGCGAGGACGGCGAGATCGAGCTGGTGGCGGTCTTCCGCCGCGACCACACCGAGCTGAAGACGCGCGAGCTCGAGCTTGCCGAAGGCATGGCCCAGCTGCACCGCAGCGAGGCACTCAAGTCGGCGATCTTCGATCACGCCTTCGCCGCCCTGGTCTCGACCGACGCCGCCGGCCACATCGTCGAGTTCAATCCGGCGGCGGCAGCCATGTTCGGCAGGAGCCGCGACGAGGTGCTCGGCCGGCCGGTCAGCGAAATCGTCATCCCCGAGCGCTTTCGCCCCGCCCACAACGCCGGCATGCGGCGCCTGCAGGAGGGCGGCGAGGGCCGGGTGCTCGGCAAGCGGCTGGCGATGCATGCGCTGCGCGCCGACGGCAGCGAGTTCCCGATGGAGATGGTGCTGTGGCGCACGGCGGCCGGCGGCGAGGTCTTCTACACCGCGTCGATCGCCGACGTTTCCGAGCGGCACGACGCCGAACGGCAGATCGAGCGCCAGCGCGAGGCCTTGCGCCAGAGCGAGAAGCTCACGGCCATGGGAAGCCTGCTCGCCGGCGTCGCCCACGAGCTCAACAATCCGCTGGCGATCGTCATGGGCCGGGCCAGCCTGCTCGAGGAGAAGTGCGAGGACCAGCCCGCGCTGAAGGCCGACGCCGCGCGCATCCGCGAAGCGGCCGAGCGCTGCGGTCGGATCGTCCGCACCTTCCTCGACATGGCGAGGAACCGACCCTCGCGGCGCAGTCCGGTGTCGCTCAACGAGATGGCCCGGGCCGCGGCCGAGATGCTGCTCTACGGCTACCAGACCCACGACATCGAGCTCGAGCTGTCGCTCGCCGAGGGCCTGCCGACGGTGCAGGCCGATGCCGACCAGATCGGCCAGGTGGTGATGAACCTGCTCGTCAACGCCCAGCAGGCGCTGACCGGATTCGACGGCGCGCGCCGCGTCCGGGTCGAGACCGGCATGCAGCCGGTTACCGGCGAGCGCGCGGCCTCGGTTTGGCTGCGGGTGCAGGACAACGGCCCGGGGGTCGACGGCGGCTTGCGCTCACGCCTGTTCGAGCCCTTCTTCACCACCAAGGCCGAGGGCACGGGCACCGGCCTCGGCCTCGCGGTCTCGCGCTCGCTTGCGCGCGACCACGGCGGCGACGTCGTCCTCGAGGCGCAGGCGGGACAGGCCGGCGCCAGCTTCCTTCTCAGCCTGCCCCTGGTCGCCGCCGAGGCGCCGAGCGCGCCGCGGGAGGGCGCGCCCGAGACGGTCCCCACCCCGCAGGCGCGCCTCCTCGTGGTCGACGACGAGGCCGATCTCGCGGCGCTGATGCGCGACATGCTCGAGAGCGCCGGCTACGACGTCGCGACCGCGGAGTCGGGGGCGATCGCACTGGAGCTGCTCGACACCGCGCGCTTCGACGCGATCGTCTCCGACCTGCGCATGCCCGACATGGACGGCGCCGGCCTCTGGCGCGAGGTGTCGGCGCGCCATCCGGAGCTCGCGCGGCGGATGCTGTTCGTCACCGGCGACACCCTGTCGCCCGATGCACGCCAGTTCCTGAAGGCCTCGAAGGGCCTGTCGCTCGACAAGCCGTTCTCGAAGGCCGATCTGCTCGGCCGGGTGGCGGCGCTGCTCGAGTGAGCTGGCGCCGCCGCGGGGCTCAAGCCGCGGGTGCCGGCTCGCGTGCGCCTTCGCGCATGGTGCCGGCGATCACGCCGTAGAGCTCGATCCAGGCGGCGCGTGCCTCCGGCGTGAACGCGGCGCCGAGACCTTGCTCCAGAGTCAGGATCAGTGCCGAACCGACGGTGTCGTAGTGCTCTTCGCGCACCCGGTAGCCGGCATGCCGGGCGCCGAGCGAGCGCAGCACCGGCAGCAGCGCGGCCGGCCGGTCGAGCAGCTGCAGGGCGCTGCCGATCATGCCCATGAGGCGCTGGCCCTGGTGCGTCATGTCGCCCTCGAACAGCGGGCGCAACGACGGATCGGCACGGAAGAGGTTGTCGTAGAACAGCGCTGCGGCGTCGCTCGCGATCGGCTGGACCAGGGCGAAGCTGCTGCGCACGAGGCTGATCTGTTGTACGTCCACGGAAGGCTCCCGCAAAGTGAAGGCGAGAGTCTGCGGACGCCGTGTCGCAGCCGCATTTCGCGCCGGCTGCGTCGATGTTTCGTTTGTTCGCGCGTCGCGCCGGACGCCGCCGGCGATCAGTAGTTCGCCGCCGCCCGCACCGCGGTGGCCGGCTTGTCGAGGTCGGCGAGGAGCTCGGGCCCGACCACCGCGAACGGCGTCGAGCCGTACGACAGCAGCCGGTCGTGGAAGTCGCGCAGCGACCCGCGCTCGCCGGTGCGCAACATGTACTCGCCGAGCAGCAGCTGCAGCTGCAGCCGGCCGACCGTGTAGGCGATGACGTAGCCCGGGTAGAGGGCGATGCCGTTGACGGCCGCCTGCGCCGCCGCGTGGGTGAAGCCGGAGTGCTTCTCGAAGAAGTCGACCGCCTGCTCGACGCTCCACTCGCCCGAGGCGAGCTTCGGGTCGACGATGGCGCGGGCGCCGCGCACCCGCTCCCAGCGGGCGGTGTAGAGGCGGGCGTCGAGGCCGTCGCCGTAGAGCCCGAGGCGCACCAGCATCTCCTCGCCGTAGAACGCCCAGCCCTCGGCGAAGGCGGCGTCGCGCTGCAGCCGGCGGACCAGGTCGGGATGGCGCCGGGCGATCGAGAGCTGCATGAAATGTCCGGGCATCGCCTCGTGCGCCCCCGTCGACCAGATCCGGTCGCGGTCGAAGTCCTCGTTCATGTCGAGCCGCTTCGCCGCCTCCTCGAGCGAGCGCGGCGGCGTGATGAAGTAGTAGCCGGTGCTCGACTTCGAGAACAGCCGCGGCGAATACATCGAGGCCCCCGGCGAGACCGGCTGCAGGAACGCCGGCGTCTCGACGATCTGCATCGTGCCGAGCCACTCCGGCACGGTGACGATGTCGTGCTCCTTTATGAAGGCCGTCAGCTCGGCGAGCCGGTCGCGGTAGTAGCCCACCAGCGGCGGGCCGCCGGGCGCCAGGCCGCCGCCGCTCGCCGGGCCGAACGGCAGGTTGCGCTTTCTCGACAACGCCGTCAGCCACGCTTCCTCGGCCCAGCCATGCGCCAGCTCGTCGCGGGCCATGTGCTCGATCTCGGCCGCATCGAAGGGCAGCAGCAGCTCCTCGCGCAGCATCCGCTCGTAGGCCGCCTTGCCGATGACGTGATTCACCGGCCACGACGCGGCCTGGGCGTCGAGCACCCCACGGGTCTCGACGATGGTCGCGAGCACCGCGTCGCGCGCCGCCACGAAGCGGGCCAGGGCCGCCGGCCGTCCGGCCATCTGCGCGCTTGCGGCCTCGCTCAAGGCGCCGCGAAGGAAATCGGGAACGCCGGCGAGCTGCTGGGCGCCGACCGTGCCTTGCAGTCGGCCCGGCTGGGTCACCAGCTTCTGCCCGGCGACGATGTAGGCGGGGCCCTGCTCCAGGCGCGCGACCACGTCGTCCCAGGCCCGGTCGAGATCGGCCTGGACCGCGCCTTCGCGGCCGACGATCGGCAGGTGCAGGAACTGGGCGAAGATCGCCTGCACCAGGCGCAGCGCCGGGAGCGCGTAGCTCTTGCGGTCGAACTGGCGGTCGACCAGCTCGCTGAGCTCCGAGTCGAACTCGGCGCGGAGCAGCTTGACGTCGTTGCCGTCGACCAGGCTCAGGCCACCGCCGGCGCTCCGGGCGATCGTCTCGAGCTCCTGCTTCCAGGCGTTCAGCCGGGCAATCGCCGCCGCACGCGCAGCCTCGCTCGGAATCGCGAGCCGGCCGTCGGCGGCGCTCAGGCCGAGGTTCGAGGCCGCGATCGGGTCCTCGGTCAGCGTCGTGGCGACGACCCGCTCGGCGAGCTCCGTCAGTCGGTCGTGCACGCTGCTCTGCGCCGCTGCGGCCAGGGGCAGGAACGCCAGGGCGAGCGCGATCAGCGGCGTTGCGAATCGTTTCAACGGAAGCTCCTCTTCGGACGCGGCATGATCGTGCGATGCGATCTCTCTGCCGTCTGTTGCGGGTTGCCGCGCTCATTCTCGTTGCTCCGGCCTTCGCCGCCCAGCCGCCGTTCTCCTTCGCCACCACGCCCGGTGCGCTGCCCAAGGACGTGGTGCCGGTCGAGTACGCGCTGCACATCGTTCCCGATATCGCCGGGCGCAGCTTTCGCGGCGACGGCAGCTACCGGATCGAGGTCCTGCAGCCGACTGCGCGCATCGTCCTCCATGCGCTCGAGATCGAGGTCGTCTCGGCGGCCTTGCGCGGCCCGGGCCGGAGCGTTCTAAACCTCGGGCCGCCGGAAATCGACAAGGCGCGGCAGCTCCTCGTCTTCACCCTGCCGAAGCCGCTGCCGCGGGGCCGCTATACCCTGGCCCTCGCCTGGACGGGCCGGATCAACGCCAGCGTCGAGGGCCTCTACGCCGACCCGTATCCGTCTGCCGCAGGCGCGCGCGTGCTGCTGGCAACGGAGATGGAGCCGAGCAACGCGCGCCGCCTCCTTCCCTGCTGGGACGAGCCCTCGTTTCGCGCCCGCTTCCGCCTCTCGGTCGATCTCCCGCCGGGGTTCGCCGGCTACTCCAACATGCCCGTGGAGCGGCGCGAGGCCCTGCCCGACGGCGGGACGCGGCTCGCCTTCGCGCCGACGCCGCCGATGGCGAGCTACCTGCTGGCGCTGGTGGCCGGCGAGCTCGAGCGGGTGACGGCCCAGGCCGGCAGCACCGAGCTCGGGGTCGTCGTCACTGCGGGCAAGGCGGGCCGGGCGCAGTACGCGCTCCAGGCCGGCAAGCAGCTGCTGCCCTACTACAACGACTACTTCGGCATGCCCTATCCGCTGCCCAAGCTCGACCATATCGGCGTGCCCGGCGGCTTCGGCGGGGCGATGGAGAACTGGGGGGCGATCGTCTACACCGAGGCCAACCTGCTGGTCGACCCGGCGAGCTCGCCGGAGCAGACCCGGCAGATCGTGTACAGCATCATGGCGCACGAGATCGCGCATCAGTGGCTCGGCAACCTGGTGACCATGGCCTGGTGGGACGACCTCTGGCTCAACGAGTCGTTCGCCCAGTGGATGGCGACCAAGGCGACCGATCGCTTCCATCCCGAATGGCGGGTCCTGCTCCAGGCGAACGAAGGCCGAGAACGGGCGATGGACCTCGATGCCCGCGCCAGCACCCATCCGATCCACCAGCCGATCGCCAGCGAAAGCCAGGCCGAGAGCGCCTTCGACAGCATCACCTACCAGAAGGGCGGCGCTTTCCTGCGCATGCTCGAGGCCTGGCTGGGCGAAGAGCCGTTTCGCCGCGGCATCGGCGCCTACCTGGCGAAGCATCGTCTCTCCAACACCACCGGCACCGACCTGTGGCAGATGCTGTCCGCTGCCTCCGGCGAGCCGGTGGCGACGGTTGCCGCCGATTGGACGACCCAGCCCGGCTTTCCCCTGGTCTCGGTCGATGCGCGCTGCGAGGGCGGCCGGCGCGAGGTGAGCTTGCGCCAGGACCAGTTTCAGGCCCTCGCGGGCATCGAGGGCGCGGACTCGCGCCTGTGGAGCATCCCCCTGCAGTTCGGCCGCAGCGACGGCGGGCCGGCGGCGCGCGCGCTGCTGCAATCGCGGTCGGCAACGCGCGTCCTGCCGGGATGCGAGGGCGCGCTTCTCGTCGATGCCGGCAACGTCGGCTTCTATCGCGTGCGCTATGCCCGGCCGCTCTTCGACGCCCTGCTCGCCGAGTGGCCGCGCCTGCCGGACGCGGCGCGCCTGAAGCTGCTGTCGGACACCGGTGCCCTGGTGCACGCCGACCAGGCCACGCTGGCGAGCTGGCTCGACCTGGTCGCACGGCTCGGCGACGAGCCGCGGCTGGCACTCTGGACGCGCGTCGTCAACGAACTGGAAAGCTTCGATCGGCTGCTGCTCGGCGAGCCGTCGCGCCCGGCCCTCGATCGCTTCGCGGTCCGCCTGATCGCGCCCCGCTTCGCGCAGCTCGGCTGGGAAGAGAAGGCGGGGGAGTCCGCCGAGGAGCGGGACTTGCGAAGCCTGCTGGCCGGCGCCCTCGCGCGCCACGGCGATGTCGGCGCGATCGCCGAAAGCCGGGCCCGGTTCGCGCGCTTCCTCGTCGACCGGGCGAGCCTGTCGCCGGCCTTGCTCGATCCGGTGCTGAACAGTGTCGGCCGCCATGCCGACGCCGCCACCTGGGAGCAGCTGCACGCCCTCGCCGCGGCGGCACCGACCGGCGAGGAGAGGTTTCGCTACTTCCATGCGCTCGCCCTGGCGCGCGATCCGGCGCTCGCCGAGCGCAATCTGCGGCTCGCGCTCGCCGCCGACGTGCCGCGGCTGGTGCGCCAGGAGATGGTCGGCATCGTCGCCGCCGGCGGTCACCTGGCGGCGGCCTGGGCGTTCGCCCGGGAGCATGCCGATGCCCTGCTCGCCGACGTCACGGCCAACGCCGGCGGCCGCTACTTCGGCCGAATCGTTGACAGCGCAGCATCGGCGGCGATCGCCGACGAGCTCGAGGCCTTCGTCGCGGCCCGCCTGCCGGCCGACGCGCTCGTCGACGCCCGCCGGGCCGGCGACGAGATCCGCACCCGCGCGCGGCTCAAGACCCGGCTCGCGCCGCAGCTCGCGGCAGCCCTGCCCGCGAGCTAGCCGGGCGGCGATCACCGGCGGTACGATGCCCCGATCGCCTCGGGACCTCTTCATGAACGCTTCCGCCTCTCGTTCCTTTCGTGCCGCGCTCTGCGCGCTCCTCGCCTGCGGCCTCGTTGCCTGCGGCAAGCAGGAAAGCGCATCGCCGGGCGTGCCGGCAGCGTCGGCACCGGCGGCGAGGGCGCTGGTGGTCGGCACCGACGCCGCCTATGCGCCGTTCGAATCGCAGAACGAGAAGGGCGAGATCGTCGGCTTCGACATCGACATCGTGAAGGCGGTGGCGCAGAAGGCCGGACTGCAGGTGAAGTTCGTCAACACGCCGTGGGAAGGCATCTTCAACGCCCTCAAGCAGGGCGATCGCGACCTGCTGGTCTCGTCGATCACGATCACCGACGAGCGCAAGCAGACCATGGACTTCAGCGCTCCCTATTTCGACGCCCACCAGCTGATCGCGGTGCGTGCGGATTCGAAGGTGACGCGCTTCGACGACCTGAAGACGCTCAAGGTCGGCGTGCAGACCGGGACCACCGGCGACGAGGCGATCTCGAAGCTGCAGGGCAAGACCAGCCCGAACATCAAGCGCTTCGAGAGCACGCCGCTCGCCCTGTCGGAGCTCCAGACCGGCGGCATCGACGCCGTCGTCGCCGACAACGGCGTGGTCGTCAACCATGTCAAGAACAACGGCGGCGACAAGTTCCGGACCGTCAACGACCCGGCGTTCACGCCCGAGCAGTACGGCATCGCGGTGAAGAAGGGCAACGCCGAGCTGCTCGCCAAGCTCGATCAGGGCCTGGCGGCGATCCGCGCCGATGGTACCTACGACCGGATCTACGCCCAGTACCTCGGCGCGCCGACGCCGCCAGGAGGCGCTTCCGCGCCCGCGGTCGCCGCATCGAAGTAGCTGGCCGCTTCCCTTGGGCTTCGCCGACCTGCGCTGGAGCATCCTCTCCGGCTACGGGCCGCTGTTCCTGCAGGGCCTGCAGATGACGCTCTGGCTGACGGCGGTCTCGCTGCTCGGCGGCCTCGCCCTCGGCATCGTCCTCGGCCTGATCAGCAGCACCACCGACAGTCCGCCGCCGCGCACCCGCGGCGCCGTCCTCGGCTGGCAGCTGCTTCGCGGCGCGACCCGTGCCTACGTCGGCTTCTTCCGCGGCACGCCCCTGTTCGTGCAGATCCTGCTGGTGCACTTCGCGCTCATGCCGACGCTGGTGCAGCCCGAGGGCGGCCTGCTGCTGAGCGGCGAGGCGGCCCGCGCCTTCCGCCAGGACCACGGCGCGTTCTTCTCCGGCGCGCTGGCGCTGACCCTCAACGCCGGCGCCTACATCTCGGAGATCCTGCGCGCCGGCATCCACAGCATCCACGGCGGCCAGACGCAGGCGGCCTACAGCGTCGGCCTGACCCATGGCCAGGCGATGCGCTACATCGTCCTGCCGCAGGCCCTGCGCCGGATGGTGCCGGCGCTGGTGAACGAGGCGGTGTCGCTGGTCAAGGATTCGTCGCTGGTGTCGGCGATCGGCTTGGCCGAGCTCGCCCTCGCCGCGCGCACCGTCGCCGGCGCCTATTCGCGCTACTGGGAGCCGTACCTGCTGATTTCGGCGGTGTACCTGGCGATCACGCTGACGCTGTCGGCGCTGGCGCGACGCCTGGAGACGCCGGCCCATCTTCGCGGTCGCTGAAGGCGGATCGGCGCGCGCCGGCGGCGCGGCAGGCCGCGGGAACCGCCGGTCGCGGGGCGGCGCCAAAGCAAACGCAATTCACGCATTTGCCCGTGCCGCGGTGCCTTCCGGCCGGGCGGCACGGTGCCCGCTCCTATGATCGCGGCGCCTCATCCCCCACCTGCCGATGACTGCTGCCGCGAAGACCCTTGCTTCCCCCGCCGGCTCGAACCTGGTGCGCGCGTTCATGCTGATCGTGATCCTGCCGCTCGTGCTCGGCGTGCTCGTCTGGACGGCGAGCGTCCTGAGCGACGGCAACCGCATCCCCGGTGTGCTGGCGGTCCTCGCCAAGGAATCGGGCGTCATGTACTGCACCGAGGGCAAGATCGTCCACGGCGACGGCTCGCTCGTCGATCGCGCGGTCGAGCCGGGCACCTTCCGCTGCACCGCCTGGAAGCTGCGAGGCGAGCAGAGCTACACGGTCAAGGGCGCGATGCCCTGGCCGACGTCGCCGCGGCGCTGAGCTCGCGCGGCTGATCGACGCGGGAAAGCCTGCGCCGCGCGGCGCCGGCAGGCCCCCCGGTCGGGCCTTGTGCCAGAGCGCGCAGCCCGAGAGAATCGGCGCCGGTCCCGACTCGAGGAGGCGTGGATGGACTATCTCGGCCTGTTCTGCCTGGGAGCCTTCGTCGGCACGATCGCGACGTTCGGCATGAACAAGGTCGTCTCCCTGAAGGATTGGCAGACGGTCCTCAGCCTGACCCTCCCGGCAGTCCTGTCGGGTGCGGCCATGGTCTTCATCGACCGGTTCAAGTATTCGCCGGCCTTCGGCTGCTATCCGCTGGGGCTGGTGGCGGCGCTCATGTGGGCCTACACCCAGAAGTCGATCGACAACCTGAAGGCCGGCCCGACCAGCGTTCGCATCCTCGCCCTCCTGCATCTCTGCGCATCGGCCGTGGTCACCGGTGCCGGCGCGTTCGTCGCCACCGTTCCCGCCTATCTGCAGCTGCAGGCCGAATGGCGGGTATCGATCGACGAGCGCGTCGAGGAAATGCGGCTGCTGCGTGCCGCTGCCCGGGAGCCCGCGACCGGCAGCGGTCTCGCCAGGCCCCGAAGCGCCGCGCCGGCGCCGGCTCCGAAGTAGCGCCTGCCGGTCGACCCCGACGGCGTTGCCTCCTTGCCATGGCAGGCATACAGTTTGCTAAAGGCCCCGGCTGCCTCGAGCCACGCGCACGCTCGCGAAGGCCATCCCCTGTTCGGGGCTGAAGACTCCGCGTGCCGCGCGGGGCTACACCTCCATGAATTGGGCTGTCTGCCGAATGCCAAGCTAGTGCCGTTGCCCTTTAGTCGGACGAATTGAATAACGAAGGCGTGTAAGACACGGTATGTCCAAGATAAGCAGCGATCGCATTTCGCGTTGGTTCTTTGCCGCCTCTTGCATCGTGCTGACGTTTCTCGGCGGCTTCCTCGTGTGTCGGTATCAATTCTTTCCCTATCCGGTCATTCGCCGGGCCATCGACGCTGTCGCTGCACCGTTTGCCGAACCAGGTCAGCACCTGTTTCCGGTGCGATACCGTCACGTCGGGGTAACCATTCACGACCGCTCGGCGATTGCCCCCGGCGTGACGCTCCTTACCAGCTTCTGGCCTGAGTCCGACTGGGGGGCGGGTATTCGCATCATCGATCAGGATGGCAGGGTCCTTCATCACTGGGACATCGCGAAAGTGTGGCCCAAATCGCCTCACACTTACGTGCACGGAAGCTACCTGTTTCCCAATGGCGACGTTCTCTTCAACGTGGAATATCTAGGCATTGCACGGGTCAATGCCTGTGGCGACGTTGTCTGGAAGCGGACCGATCGCGCCCACCATTCGATAAGCCGGACGGATTCCGGAGATTTCTGGGTCTCGGGAATGAAATGGGTTTCAGAGGAGGATCACCGGGCTGATCAGTATCCCGCCCTGATACCACCCTACGCAGAACAGTACGCATGGAAGATCTCCCCGGATGGAAAGCTGTTGAGTGAGATCAGCGTTCTGAAGGCTCTGTACAACAGCCCGTACAGGAAACTGCTGTGGACGTCCGGAACCCGAACCCGCGATGTGACACATCTCAACGATGTCGAAGAGCTGTCCGGAAAAATGGCCGCCCGGTATCCGATGTTCGCCGCCGGCGACCTGCTCGTTTCCTCGCGAACAATCAGCACAATCTTCGTGATGAGCCAGGAGGGTGCGATCAAATGGCTCGCGTCGGAGCCCTTCAACCATCAGCACGATCCGGACTTCGAGAACGACGGCTGGATCACCGTCTTCGACAATCGCATGGACGACACAGACGATGGCAGGTACCTCGGTGGCAGTGCCATCGTCGCGATCAATCCGGCGACGAACCAGGTTCGACCCGTCTATGCGGGATCCGGCAACGACAAGTTTCACACCGATGCCGCTGGCAAGCACCAGTTGCTGGACAACGGGAACCGACTGATCACGGAGTCGCGAGCGGGTCGTGTCTTTGAAGTGAATCCAGCCGGAAAACTTGTCGCAGAGTGGGTCCAGCAGCCGTACGACGACAAGCGAGTGCCGGAGGTCCTCGAAGGAACTCGCTATAACCTTTCGCCGGAGGTTGTTGCGGCTTGGCCATGTAGTCAAAACGCTCCAAAGCGGAATTGATCAAGGAGCGTGCGCGCCCACTAATGTTTTGGGGTCACGATGGCACTTGTGCTTCCTCCGCAGACGGATGCAAGATTCTTTCGGCATCGACGCGAGCGATGTCGTCCAGTCGGCAGGTCCTGAAGGAAGATCATGAAACCAATAGGAGTTCTCGGCTTAGCCTGCGTCGTGCTCGTTTCGGCATCGCCGGCTCATGCCTACATCGGCCCTGGAGCGGGGCTTGGCGCGATCGGAGCGACGATCGCTCTCGTCATAGCGGTGATCCTTCTGATCGCTGGCTTCGTCTGGTATCCAGTGAAGCGCTTGCTCAAAGGCCGCAAGAGCCGATCAGATAGCGAGATCGAGAAGGCTCCCGACGGGCCCGAGTCCGATAAGCCGCGATGACGGCATTCGCCATATCCCTGGTGTCAATTCTCGGGGTGATAGCCGCTTTTCACTATCTGGCTGTTACCCCGGTGATAAAGGAAGCCTTTGAGGCTTCGCTTTCGGGTATGGCGACGGTTGTCGACAAGAAGCTGACCGACCGGCAGAAGGAAACTGCAGTCAAGTCGGCTGGACTGGCGCTCATCAATGCGACATTCCAGATCGTCTGGCGACTCATTGCCTGCTTCGCGGTCGGAGCCGTGCCGATCGTTGTTTTCGATCTTGCGGGAATCGTTTCTACAAGCGCGACGATTGAGTTGATGCTTCGGTGGGACTACATCATCGGAACGACTCTGGCTCTATGCGGTGCCGCTTGGCTGGTGGGTAGATACCGCGGGAGGAATCGTCCGCGCTCGGCTTATTCCGGCATCGACCAGATGACCCATCGAATTGCCTTCGCCGGTCCCGGGATTCAGTTGACCGCCGCGGATCTCGAGGATCGATTGTTCGCGCATTCGATTCGAGAAACAAAATCCGAACCACCAATATTCATCACTTCACTTCCCAGGGCAGGAACCACGATCTTGCTCGAAGCGCTGAACGCACTGCCGTCGGTTGCCACGCATCTCTATCGTGATATGCCATTTGTCATGGCGCCGGTGCTGTGGTCGCGTCTGAGTGGCAGGTTCAGAAAAGGAAGTCAGCTGAACGAGCGAGCGCACGGCGATGGAATTTACGTCGGCTATGACAGTCCCGAAGCATTCGAGGAAGTCATATGGCGAGCATTTTGGCCGGAGAAGTTTCACGGCCACGCCATCGATCTTTGGAGCAGGAGTGACACAAAAGCCGATGCGTCGACATTTCTCGATCGGCATTTTCGAAAGATCGTCCTCCTGCGCTCAAATGGGAACGGTAGGTATGTATCGAAGAACAACAACAATATCGCTCGACTGGATCTGTTGCCCCACCTGTTTCCGGGGGCCGAGATCATCGTGCCGTTGCGCGAGCCGGCGGAGCATGCTGCGTCTCTCTTGCGTCAGCACGAGAATTTCCTGAGACAGCATGCGGTGGATCCGTTCGTCGAACGTTATATGAGGGACATCGGTCACCTGGAGTTCGGTAACCTTCATGTGCCTTTTTCGTTTCCTGGATTTGACGCTTCTCGGCACACGCCCCTTGAGCCTTCCTATTGGTTGGAGTACTGGATCGCGGCCTACCAAATGATATTGGAGCGAGCCGATGAACTGCATTTCGTGACTCAGGAGCGAGTCTGCGGACAACCAAAGGTGGTGATGGGTACGCTTTGCGAGCGAATTGGATTGATATCTACCGGCTTTGACCTCACTCGACTGTTCCACTCCATTCCGCACAGGGTCGAAGGAGAATTGTTTGATGCGCGGCGGATCGCCGTCGCAACGGACATCTATCGCGCCCTTCGCCACCATGAAATATGAGGCAATGATCCGAAGCGCGATTGCACGCCACCCGTAGGCGGACGAGGCGGCGCATCCGCGAACTAGTCTTAGTGCTTCACGCGAATTTGCCTGCTGGAGAAGAGGAATTCTCCGGCAACTGGTCTATGCGCCCGGCGCCGCGCGCGCCGCGACGTGCCTGCATGCGGCTGCGATTAACGTGAACGCAACGCGGGTGCGTCCTGTTTGGCCGACGGCCAGGGTGTCTGGCCGTTTTGAGAATCCGTCCGGCACGGCAGACACCTTCTTTCGACAAGGCGGCTCACGCCCCGAAGGCGCAGGTCGCTCGAAAGAGAACATAACTCTTGAAGAGATTCCCGGTGGATCTGCACGGTGCTCAGCACCGCCATCCTGAGCGCCTGCCGGTCGACCCACCGGCCGGCCTCAGGTCGCGCCGTGCGCCTCCACGTAGAGGGCGTAGATCGAATGGCACGCGGTCATGTAGAGCCGGTTGTTCTTCGGTCCGCCGAAGCACAGGTTGGCGCAGCGTTCCGGCAGGCGGATGTGCGCCAGCGGCTTGCCCTCGGGGCTGAACACCATGACCCCGTCCAGGTCCTCGGAGCGGCCGCGGAGCTGGAACACCTTGCGCCCGCCGACGTCGCTGGGCTCGGCCTGCAGGGCGCCGTTGCTGCCCCAGCCGCACCAGAGGTTGCCGTCGCGGTCGACGCGGAAGCCGTCGAGCGCGCCTTGATCGGCGGCGTCGATGAGCTTGGCCTTGTTGCCCAGCGACACGCCATCGGCACCGACGTCGTAGCTCCAGATGCTGCGGTTCGGCGTGCCTTTCCACTCGACCACGTAGACCTTCTTCTCGTCGGGGGAGAACGCCAGGCCGTTCGGGTTGACGAGGTCGGTGAGCACCGCGCTGACCTTGCCGTCGCTGCCGATCCTGAGCACGTTGGTGTTCGCCTGCTCCGGCTTGGCGCGCGCGCCTTCCCACTCGCCGTTGATGCCGAAGAGCGGGTCGGTGAACCAGATGCTGTCGTCGGACTTGACGACGATGTCGTTCGGGGCGTTGAGCCGCTTGCCCTCGAAGCTGTCGGCCAGCACCGTCACCTTGCCGTCCTTCTCGGTCCGGGTGATGCGTCGAGTGACCGAGTGCTCGCAGGTGACGAGCCGGCCCTGGCGATCGCGGGTGTTGCCGTTGGCGTAGTTGGCGGGGCTGCGAAAGACGCTGAAGCTGCCGTCCTTCTCGTTGTATTTCATGATCCGGTTGTTCGGGATGTCGCTGACCAGCAGGTAGCCGCCCTCGGGGAAGTAGACCGGGCCCTCGGCCCAGCGCATGCCGGTCGCGACCTGCTCGAGGGTGCTGCTGTAGATGCGATAGCGAGCGAACGCCGGGTCGAGGATCTGCACCGCCGGGTCGGGGTAGCGCTGATTCGGCTTGAACTCGAACGACTGGGCCGCGGCCACGCCGGAGAGCGCGGCCAGGCCGGTGCCGGCGGCGCTCATCAAGAAGGCGCGGCGGTCGGCCTTGGGGGGATTCTTCATGGTCTCGTCTCCCGGTTGTTGTCGGATTCGATGGCACGCCCGGTCCGGACGGTAGCCATGCCCGCATCGGGCGCAGAGAGGCTTATCCCTAGGCGAGGGTGTGCGTCCGGCGCGACGCACGGCGCGTCGCGGCGCCATGCCGCCGCGACATCCTTCACGGGAGTGCAACGGCCGTGCGTCCTCTCAACCGTTTGGCCGATGGCCCGGGTCTCCGGCCGTTTCGAGAATCCGCCCAGCACGGCAGACACCTCTTTTCGACGGGTCGGCGTGCACGCCTCCCGAAGGCGCAGGTCGCTCGAAAAAGGAACAACACTTGAAGAATTTCCTCTGGGTCTCCACGGTACTCAGCACCGCCATCCTCGCCGCCTGCGGCGGCGGCGGCTCCTCCGACGGGCCGGCTGCCGGCCCGACTCCGCTCGCCCTGACGGGCGTGGCGGCCACCGGCGCGCCGATCGCCGGCCAACTGGTCGAGGCGAAGTGCAGCAGCGGCACCGGCACGGCGACCTCGAACGCCGACGGCAGCTACACCATCAGCGTCACGGGGGGCGTGCTGCCCTGCGTCCTGAAGATCACGCCGGCCACCGGACCGGCCCTCTACTCGGTGGCCTCCGGCACCGGGAGCAGCGCCACCGTCAACATCAGCCCGGTGACGCATCTGGTCGTCGCCAACCTGACCGGCGGCGATCCGGCGGCCTATTTCACCGCCTTCGACGCCACGGCCGCGGCCAGCGTCACCGACGCCAACGTCACGGCCGCCGTGACCGCGGTGAAGACGACGCTGCTGGCCGCCGGCGTCGACCTCGGCACGATCGACGTGCTCGCCGGAACGCTCACGCCGGCGACCGGCACCACCGCCGGCAATGCCTACGACAAGGCGCTGGACCAACTCGCGACCCAGCTCACGACCGCTGGCACCACGCTGAACACGCTGACGACCACGGTCGCTGCGGCCTCGCCGGCGGCGCCGGCCAGCGCCCCGGCCGCCACCACCGGCGTCGCCTCCCTGCCGGCCGACATGCTGCTCAAGCCCGCGGCGAGCACCTGCACGGCGCTGCGCAGCGGCAGCTATCGCATGGTGCTTCCGACGAAGGGCGCCACGCTGGCCGAGCAGACCGGCACGATCACGGTCGACGCGAAGGCGTTGACCCTGACCTATACCGAGGGCAGCTCCGGCACCTGGACCGCCGCCGACGACCCCTGCCACTTCACCGACGACGGCGGCAAGACCGACATGTTCGTGACGCAGGCCGGCGTGATCGTCGCACGCTACACCGATGACGACGGCCTCACGTACGCGGTCGGCATCGGCCTGCCGGTGCAGAGCCACACCCTGGCCTCGCTGGCCGGAACCTGGAACGCGATCGGCGTGTCGGCGAACGAGGCTGCCACCGGCTACACCGCGGTCACGGGAACGGTCACTGTGGACAGCGCGGGCGTGCTCAGCGGTGCGACCTGGTGCCAGAACGACGCGACCTGGGGCTTGACGGGCAACGACTGCGCAGCGGTCACGGGCGCCGTGGGCACGCTGAAGGCGAACGCCGACGGCGGATTCGACTCCTTCGACCCGGGCAGCGCCACGCCGAGCGGGCGGGCCTTCGCGTATCGGGCCGGCAACGGCGACCTGATGCTGGCCTCGATCGACGGCGACGGCACCGTGCTGTTCTTCACCCAGCAGCGCAGCAACGTGCTGCCGACGGTCGACGTCAAGAACACCACCTGGAACGTGACCCTCAATGGGCAGCTGGCGTCGCCCCTTTCCGTCGGCATCTCGAGCAACACGATCCTGTCGGTCGACGCCGCCGCCGGCAGCTGGGTTCGCCAGCAGCATGTCGCGAGCGGCGCTGACTATCCGGAGACGCTGGTCGCCAACAGCCCGCGGGACGGCTATACCCTCCGCCCGGCGGCGACGACCACCGCGGTCGGTGGCGCAACGGTGGAGATCCGCGAGTTGGACGTCCTCGTCCTGCGCGGCATGGGCTTCAGCGCGGTCGTGATCCCTTCCAACAAGTCGTTCGTCTTCTCGGTGAACCAGCCCTAAGAAAGAGCCCTGACCGAGCCTTGGGCCCGCCTTCGGCGGGCCTTTTTCGTTTTGCAGCTGCCCCGGAGGTCGACCGGGGTTTCCTAGCTTCCGGCGCTGACGGCGGGGCCGAGTTGCAGGCCCATCCGGGCGGCGGCGACTACCGCCTGAGTGCGCGAGGTGGCGCCCAGCCGGCGGAAGATCGACGCGAGGTGGGTCTTCACGGTCGACTCCGAGAGCTCGAGCTCTCGGCAGATCAGCTTGTTGGTCTTGCCCTCGATCAGCAGGCGCAGCACGTCGCACTGCCGTGGCGTCAGGTGGGTCAGGTCGGTCGCCGGCGCCGGCGCGGCTTCGGGACCGGTGTCCCCGGCGGCGGTGCGCCGCGCGAGCGGCGGCGGCAGATAGACGCCGCCGTCGAGAACCCTGCGCAAGGCCTCCCGCATCACGCCCGCCGGCGAGGACTTGGGGATGAAGCCGGCAGCGCCCGCTTCGATCGCGGCGAACACGGCCCCGGAAGGCGCGTCGCCCGACAGGACGATGATCGCCACCTCCGGTGCGCGGGCGCGGATCTGCACCAGCCCGCGCATCCCCTCGGCATCGGGGAGGTCCAGGTCGAGCAGCAGCAGATCCAGGTCGGGATGCCGCTCGAGCTGAGTCAACGCGTCGGCGATGTCGCCGGCCTGCAGCAACTCCAGCTCCGGGAAGCTTTGAGTGATCAGCAGTGCGAGCCCTTCGCGGTAGAGGGCGTGGGTATCTACCAGCAGTGTCTTCATCCGCGAGAGTCTGCGAGCCGGAGCGAGTGAGGGAGCCCCGATTCTCGCATCGGGCTTTGGGCGATTCGCGCGGGCGGTGCAGGCTCCGGTGGCGCAGATTCGCCAATGAATTGGCGGTCCCTCCGCTCGCCACCGCCACGGGAACGCTTGTCAACGCCGGTTGTCTTGGCGGGCATCGGGCGGCGACGCCTTGGAGTAGATTGAGTGTCTCCGGCCCGATTGCCAGCGCCCATGATCCCGTCCTTCGTCCCCATCCGCGGCCTGCACCACTTCGCCTGGCGCTGCCGCGACTGCGAGGAGACGCGGGTCTTCTACGAGGACCTCCTCGGCCTGCCGCTGGTGCACGTGATCCGCTCCGACGTCGTGCCGAGCACCGGCGAGCACTGCCCCTACGTGCACATCTTCTTCCGCATGGCCGACGGCTCGCACCTGGCGTTCTTCGATCTCGGCGACGACGTCGCCGCGGCGCCTTCGCCGAACACGCCGTCGTGGGTGAACCACATCGCCCTGCGGGTCGATTCGCTCGACGCTCTGCGCGCCGCCAAGGCCCGCCTCGAGGCCGCCGGCATCGAGGTGGTCGGCATCACCGACCATCACATCATCGAGTCGATCTACTTCTTCGACCCGAACGGTATCCGCCTCGAGCTGACCGTGCCGACGGCGAGCGCAGAGACCACCGCGCGCCACGAGCAGGAAGCCCATGCCGCGGTCGAGGCGTGGACGAAGGAGAAGCGCGCCCTGCTCGCGCAGGACGACGACGGCCCGGCGCGCGAGGCCGCGGCGAACCTGTCGAACTACGGCGCGATGGACGCCTGAGCGGCGGTCGCCGGCTCAGGTCGGCAGCGGCGCCACGCCTTCGACCGCGCCGGCGGGCGTGCGCGCGACGTTGAGCACCATCGAGATCGTCGTGAAGTAGCCGACCAGGCCGATCAGGTCGAGCACGCCGTGCTCGCCCAGGCGACCGACGGCGTCGCGGTAGAGCGCATCCGAGACGCCCCTCCTGTCGACGAGCTCGTTGACGAAGTCGTGGAGCAGGGCCTCGTCGTCGCTCATCGTCGCCGGCCGGATGCCGGCGCGCAGGGCATCGATGGTCGCCGGCAGCGTGCCCGCGGCGATCGCCAATGGCACGTGCACCGCCCACTCGAACTGCTGCGTCCAGTGCCTGGCGACGAGCAAGGTGGCGAACTCGGACAGGCGCTGCGGCAGAGCGCTGCCGAAGCGCAGGTACTCGCCCACCTTCTGCAGCCGGGCCATCAACTCGGGGCTGCGCAGCAGGGGAACGAACGGGCCCTTCACGCCCTTGCGCGGGCCGGCGATCAGCTCGTCGGCGGCGGCGCGTTGCGCCTCGGTCATCTGCTCGCGCGGAATCGGCGGCATGCGGTCGGTGGTGTCGGTCATGGGCGTTGCCTTTCGCGGCTAGGCAATGCTACGGCGAGCGCGGCCGCGCTATAACGGCGGCATGAGCGCCGAAACCTGGAAGTTCGCGCCGGCGTACGAGCTGCCGCACTGGCCCTTCGTCGCCCCGCCCGACCTCGGCGCCGGCGAGCGCATCCGTTACCCGGTGGTGATCGCCGGCGGCGGCCTCGCCGGACTCACCCTGGCCTGCGACCTGGCCCTGCGCGGCGTGCGCGCGGTCGTGCTCGACGAGGACGACACCGTCGGCGTCAAGGGCGCGTCGTCGCGCGGCATCTGCTACGCCCAGAAGAGTCTCGAGATCTTCGATCGGCTCGGCATCTACGAGCGGATCCGCGCCAAGGGCATCACCTGGTCGGTCGGCCGGACCTTCTCGGGCAACGACGAGGTCTACACCTTCAACCTGCAGGACGAGAGCGCCTCCCAGCAGCCGCCCTTCATCAACCTGCAGCAGTTCTACCTGGAATGGTTCCTGGTCGACCGCATCAACGAGCTCGATGCGACCGACCTGCGCTGGAAGAGCCGGGTGACGAAGGTGGAGAACGAGGCCGACGCGGTGGTGGTGGAGGTGGAGACGCCCGCCGGCCGCTACGCGCTCGAGGCCGACTGGTTCATCGACGCCACCGGCGCCAACAGCCGCATCCGCGAGGCGATGGGCCTGGAGGTCAACCCTTCGCGCAGCACCGACCGCTGGTGCATCACCGACGTGCGCTTCAAGACGCCGTTCCCGACCCAGCGCTGGACCTGGGTCGACGCGCCCTTCAACGAGGGCCGTGCCGTCTGGCAGCACCTGATGGCCGACGACGTCTGGCGGCTCGACTACCAGATGGCCGAGGACTGCGATCCCGAGGCGATCAGCCGGCCGGAGGTCGCCGGCGAGCGGCTGCGCGCCCAGCTCGGTGCCGACGTCGAGTTCGAATTCGTCTGGATCGGCCCGTACCAGTACCGCGACCACCTGCTCGAGACCTTCCGCGTCGGCCGCACCCTCTTCATCGGCGACTCGGCGCACGTGGTCTCGCCGTTCGGCGCGCGCGGCGGCAACAACGGCATCCAGGACGCCGCCAACCTCGGCTGGAAGCTGGCCCTGGTGCTCGCCGGCGAGGCCGGCGACGACCTGCTCGACAGCTACCATGCCGAGCGCCATCCGGCGGCGGTGGAGAACCTCACGGTCTGTCGTCGCACCGCCCGCTTTCTCGCGCCGCGCAGCCGCGCCGAGCACCGTATCCGCCGCGCCGTCTGCACCCTGGCCCGGCGCCACGAGTTCGCGCGTCGGCTGGCGAACACGGGCCGAATGGCGCAGGCCAATGCCTATCCGCCGTCGCCCTGGGCCAAAGCCGGCGCGCGCTCGGTGCAGAACGTCGCTTTCGACGGCACGACGCTGATGCATTGCCTCGCCGGCGGCACCCGCTTCCTCGGCCTGGCGTTCGGCGCCGATGCTGCCGCCCTGGTGCGCCTCGACGAGCTCGCGGCGCTGTTCCCGATCGACTTCCGCCGGGTCGATGCCGCCGACGCGCTCGCCGCGCACCTCGGCGGCGCGGCGGGCACGGTGGTGATCGTCCGTCCCGATGCCTACGTGGCGGCGACGCTGCCCGAGGCGACTCCCGACGCCGTCGCCGCGGCGATGCGCGATGCGCTCGGCATGGACGAGCGCGCCCGGCTCGCGGCGGTCGCATGAGTGCCGGGAACGGGCCGGTCATGCGCACCGACGCCAACATGGCCGATCCCGACGGCTTCTACGAGGCCTGGGTCGCGGCGCACGAGGGCCTGAGCGACGAGGAAAGCAACGACCTCGATGCCCGGCTGGTCTTGCTGCTCGCCAATCAGGTCGGCGATCCCCGGGTGCTGCTGGCCTGCATCGCGGAGGCGCGCGAGCAGGGGCGTCGTCGCCCGTGAGCGTCGGCGCCGGGGTGCCGGGGTGACCGCGCTCTCGATCCTGGTCGTCGGCCTGCTCCTCGGCATGCAGCACGCTACCGAGGTGGACCACCTCGCCGCCGTCGCCACCCTGGCGACGCGGCAGAGCTCGCTGACGCAGACCCTGCGCCAGGGCGTGGCCTGGGGCATCGGCCACACCCTGACGCTGGTGCTCTTCGGCGGCGTCGTGCTCTGGCTGGGCCAGGCGATTTCCCCGCGCCTCGGGCAGGCGCTGGAGACGGCCGTCGGGATCATGCTGGTGCTGCTCGGCGCCGACGTGCTGCGCCGGCTGGTGCGCGACCGCACCCACTTCCATGTCCACCGCCACGGACTGCGCCTCGCGCATGTCCATGCGCACAGCCACCGCGGCGAAGGCGCGCACGCCGGATCGGCGCATCGCCATGCGCATCCGCAGCGCTGGCCGGTGCGCGCCCTGGCGGTCGGCATGATGCATGGCCTCGCCGGCTCGGCCGCGCTTGTCTTGCTGACGATGCAGTCGATCGCGTCGGTCGGCCTGGGCGTCGGCTACATCGCCCCTCTTCGGCCTCGGCTCGATCGCCGGCATGGCGCTGCTGTCCGCGGTGATCGCGGTCCCGCTCAAGCTTTCGTCGGGCCACCTGACCGGGGTGCACCACCTGATGACGGCCGGGGTCGGCGTCTTCAGCTGCGCCCTCGGCGTCGCCATGGTGGTGGAGATCGGCTACCTCAAGGCGCTGCTCGCCTGAACCGCGGCCCGGCGCCGCGGCTCAGGCAGTTGCCCAGGACGCTACTTGCCGCCGCCCAGTCCCATGCGCTTGCCCACCTCGGTGTAGACCCGGGTGCGCGCCTTCATGAACGCGTCCATGCCGTCGCTGCCGACGTTCACCAGCTCGAAGCCGGCCTTGGCCGCCAGCTCCTTCATCTCCGGGTCGGCGTTGAGCGCGGCGAATAGCTCGGCGAGCTTACGGCGCTGCTCGGCCGACGTGGCCTTGGGCACGCCGATGCCGCGATAGGCGCCGTCGACCCAGTCGACGCCGAGCTCCCTGAAGGTGGGCACGTCGGGCAGCAGCGGATGGCGCTGCTCCATCGCCACCGCGAGCGGCCGGACCTTGCCCTTGTTGGCGATGGCGAAGGGCGTATAGGTCATGGCGCCGTCGATGTGGCCGCCGAGCACGGCAAGCGAGAGGTCGCCGGTGCCCTTGTACGGCACGTAGGTCGTCTTGATCGCGAACGCCTGGTCCATGCGCTCGTGGGCCGCGTGGTTGGCCGAGTTCAGGCCCGAGCCGCCGAGGTTGAGCTTGCCCGGGTCGGCCTTGGCCGCCCTGACGAAGTCGGCCCAGGTCTTGATCGGGCTCTGCTCGCCGACGACGAGGATGTCGGGCGTGTAATGGAACCAGAACACCGGCGTCACGTCCTCGGTCTTGTACGAGACGTTGCCTTCCATCGGCTGCAGCACGATGTGCGGCAGGTTGACGCCGACGACGTTCAGCCCGTCCGCCGGCAGCGTGTTCATCTGCGCCCACATCAGGCCGCCGCCGCCGCCGGCCTTGTACTGGATCACGGTCTCGATCGCCGGGCACTTCTTCTTCAGCACCAGTTGCTGGTGGCGGGCCGAGAGGTCGCTCTCGCCGCCGGGCGGGAAGGCCTGCCAGTAGAGCAGGTTGCCGCTGGGGCAGGCCGGGGCGGTCTGGGCCAGCGCGGGGTGCGCGAGGGTCGCGCCGGCGAGGGCCAGCGTGGCGAGCAGGGTGCGGGTCATGGCGTGTTTCCTGGCGTTGCTTCGGCGCAGATCCTGCCGGATGGCGGTGGGCGGCGGCTGCTGCCGACCCACCTCGGGCGCGCGCGGCGAAAGCTAGCACGGCGAGCGCGGACGGGGCAGGGGGCGAACGCCCGGAACGGAGAGAGCGCCGGGGTGCACCGACGGTGGCCCGACAATCGCGCATTCCCTGCCGAGCCGCCCGTCATGCTCCAGCTGCACTACTTCCCCGGCAACGCCAGCCTGATCCCGCACCTCGTGCTCGAAGAGCTCGGCGTGCCGTTCGAGCTGAAGTACGTTGACCGCGCGGTCTCGGCGCACAAGTCGGCCGATTACCTGGTGCTGAATCCGAACGGGCTGATCCCGGTGCTGGTCGATTCGTCCGCGGGCGAGGCGGGCCGGCCGCTGGTGCTGTACGAGACCCCGGCCGTCTGCATGCACCTGGCCGACACCCACCCCGCCGCCGGACTGATGCCGCCGCTCGGCAGCGGTCAGCGCGCCCAGGCCTACAAGTGGCTCGCCTGGCTGAACAACACCGTGCAGGCGAGCCTGATCCTCTACTTCTACCCCGAGCGCTGGGGCGACGAAGCGGCAGCGGCGCAGGTCAAGGCGCACGCCGAAACCAAGATCGGCACCTTGCTCGACCAGCTCGACGCCGAGTTCGCGCGCCACGGCGGGCCGTGGCTGCTCGGCGAGAGCTTCAGCATCTGCGACCCCTACGCCTTCGTCCTCTGCCGCTGGACCCGCGGCTTCGGCCGGCCGGCGCGCGACCTGCCGCACCTGAAGCCGTTCCTGGCACGGATGCTCGAGCGGCCCGCGGTGCAGCGCGCGATCGCGACCGAAGGGCTGAAACCGCCGCTGGTCTGACTCGGCGGCAGCGCGCCGCATGCCGCACTCGGCGGCGCGGCCTGTCCTCAGGGCGCGCCGCGTGCGTCGAGCGCCTGGGCCCACCACTCCGTGAGCGGCGCGCGGGCCCGGGTACGCTGCCGCTCGGCGAGCAGGGCCCGGCCCGCCGCGGCGCCACCGCCGCGGGCGGCCGCGGCGAGCAGGGTCTGGTCGATCACATCGCGCTGCGCATGGCTGCCGCCGAGGCGCGCGCCGGCGCTGCCGCGCAGCGGCTGGAGCAGCCGGACGGCGTCGGCGAAGCGGTCGTCGGCGAAAGCGACGAGGCCCTGCATCAGCGGCGCGGCGACGATCCGCGACACCTCGCGGTTCCAAGCGCCGCCGCGGGCGGCGTTGCCGAGCGACGTGCTCATCCAGCGTGCCGCAGCGTCGCGCTCGCGGGCGCCGAGCAGGGCGATGAGCGCGTGCACGTCGTTGAAGGCCGAGATCCCGGCGGCGGCCGGATCGGCCAGCGCCCAGCCGGCGAGGAGGCGCTGCCAGCGGTCGCCGACCTCGGCGCCGTGCAGCGCCAGCCGCCAGAGCAGCGAGGCGGCGTCGACGCGCTGCAGCGTGATCTCGTTGGCCTCGGCCTTCAGGTAGAGGTCGAACACCTCGAGTGCCTTGGCGTGGTCGCGGGCCTCGAGCGCGAACAGCGCCTCGTGCCAGCCGAGGTGCGCGGCGAAGCCGTTGCCCACGCCCCAGAACGGCCGCCAGGCCGCCATCCAGACGCTGCCCTCAGCGTGCCGGCCCTGCATCTCCATGACATGGGCGACGGCGTGGATCGCCCACGGCACGCGCGCCGTGCCCGCCACGGCGCGGCGGCCGACCGCCTCGGCCTCGGCATAGCGGCCGGACTCCTCCAGGCCGAAGGCATGGTGGCCGAGCACATAGGGGTACAGCGGGTCGGCCTCGCTCCATGCCGGCAGGACCGCGGCGACGCGCTCGCGCAGGGCCTCGGCGTCGCCGCGGTAGAAGTCGAACAGCAGCGCCCATTGCAGGGCCAGGACGTCGCGCGGCTCGGCCCGCACCAAGGCACCCCAGCCGTCGGACGCGCCCTGCCAGTCGCCGCGCTCGACCCGGCGCAGGGCCGTGAGGTGGCCGCGCTCGCGCTCGTTCGCGTTCGCCGCGAGCGGTTCGGCCGCGTCGAGGAGGGCGACCGCCTCGGCGACGAGCGAGGGCTCGGTGAGGTTGAGGAGAAAGCCCGCCTTCATCAGCCGCGGCAGCAGCCACGCCGGATCGGCGGCGATCGCCGCATCGAGGTCCTCGAGCGGCGTGCCGTAGAACGACAGCATCCGCCAGAGCGCGTTCTCGCTCGCCTCGAGGGCGGCGCGCGAACCGGTGCTGGTCACGTTGCCGTGCCTGTCGGCGAGGCCGCTCACGTTGCGGCGGCGGGCGGCTCGGGCCAGGGCCGCGGCGCGGGCCGTATCGCTTCCCAGGCGGCCGCGACCTGGAGCACGCCGAGGTCGTCGTGGCGCTTGCCGGCGATCTGCAGGCCGATCGGCAGGCCGGCCCGGGTCCAGCCGCAGTTGATGCTCGCGGCCGGCTGCTCGCTCATGTTGTAGGCGACGGTGAAGCAGATGTGCTCGAGCGGCCGCGCCGGATCGTCGGTGGGCGAGGCGAGCTCGGCGGCGAAGGCCGGGATCGGCGCGGTCGGCGAAAGCACGACGTCGAAGCGTCGATGCGCCGCGACCGCGGCTTCGCGCATCGCCCCCATCTGGCTGAAGCCGCGGAACACCTCGGCCCCGTTCAGGTTCGCGCCGCCCTCGACCCAGCGGGCGATGAAGGGCAGCACCTTGGCGCGCCGCTCCGCCGGCAGCGCCTGGAAGTCGAGCCAGGAGCGCATCCGCCAGAACGCGTCCATGCCGTCGAGCATGGCGCGGGTGAAGTAGGCGCCGATCGGCTCGACCTCGGCGCCGGCGGCGGCGAAGCGCCCGGCCGCGGCGCGCACCGCGGCGGCGATCTCGGGATCGACCGGCAGGCCAGCGCCGGGATCGAGCAAGAGGCCGATCTTCAGGCCGCGCAGGTCGCGCTCGAGCCGCGACCAGGCGATGTCCTCGGCCGGCAGGCTCATCGTGTCGCGATCGTCGGGCTGCGCCAGCACGCTCATCAGCAGCGCCGCGTCGGCGACGCTCCGCGTCATCGGCCCGGCGCAGCGGCCGGCGTAGGGCGGGTCGATCGGGATCCGGCCGAGGCTGGGCTTGAGGGTGAAGATGCCGCACCAGGCCGCCGGCAGGCGCAGCGACCCACCGATGTCGGTGCCGACGTGCAGCGGCCCGTAGCCGGCGGCGACCGCCGCCCCCGCGCCGGCGCTGCTGCCGCCCGGCCCCTTGCTCAGGTCCCAGGGGTTGCGCGCCAGCGCATGGAAGCTCGACAGGCCCGACGACAGCATCCCGTAGTCGGGCATCGTCGTCTTGCCGAGGATGACCGCGCCCGACTCGCGCATCCGCGCCGCCGGCGGGGCGTCGTTCGCCGCCGGCACGAGCAGGCTGGCGGCGGTGCCCACCGGCACCGGCGTGCCGCGGGTGGCGATGTTCTCCTTGATCATCGACGGCACGCCGTCGATCGGGCCGAGCGGCTCGCCCTTCAGCCAGCGCGCCTCGGAGGCGCGCGCCGCGGCCAGTGCCGCCTCGGGATCGAGCGCATAGGTCGCCTTGAGGTGCCGCTCCCAGGCGGCGATGCGCGCCAGCACCGCCTTCGTCGCCTCCACCGGCGAGAGCTCGCGCTTGCGGTAGCGCGCGACCAACTCGGTCGCGCCGAGATCGTGCAATGCCCTCATCCGGTCATTGCCAGCTCAGCGCGCCGAGGTCGTTGGCGAAGATCGGCGAGCTGCTCCACATGCCCTTCAGCTTCTTGTTGCCGACGGCGAACTGCGGCAGCTGGAACAGGTAGGCGGCGACGCTGTCGGTGGCGAGCTGGCGCTGGATGTCGCCGAGCAGCTTGAGCCGGCCCTTCGGGTCGGTGGTCGAGTTGTAGGCGACGAGCAGGTCGCGGTAGGCCTTGGAGTCGTAGCCGTAGTAGTAGCTGGGGTCGCCGTAGCGGTCGAAGTCGAGCGGCTCGACGTGGCTGACGATGGTGAGGTCGTAGTTGCCCTTGAACGTGCCCGAGAGCCACTGCGCCCACTCGACGTTCTCGATCTTCGCGACCACGCCGATCTTGGCGAGCTGCGAGGCGATGATCTCGCCGCCCTTCCTCGCGTAGGCGATCGGCGGCAGCGTCAGCGTCACGTTGAGCGGCGGCGCCACTCCGGCTTCCTTGAGCAGCGCCTTGGCCTTGTCCGGGTTGTACGGGTTGACGCCGGTGAGGTCGACGTAGCCGGCATCGCTCGGCACCATGTGGCTGCCGATCGGCACGCCGTAGCCTTCCTGGGCGCCGTCGATGAGCGCCTTGCGGTCGATCGCCGCGGCCAAGGCGCGGCGCACGCGCACGTCGTCGAAGGGCTTCCTCTTGTTGTTGATCGTCATGATCGTCTTGCCCTCGGTGCCGCCGATGGCGACCGAGAAGCGCGGATCGTTCTGGAACTGCTTCAGGCTCTCGAGCGCGCCGTAGCGCGGCATGCCGTCGATGTCGCCGGCGAGCAGGGCGGCGACCTGCGCCGCCGGGTCACCGATGAAGCGGTAGGTGACCTTCTTCATCGCCACCTTGGCGGCATCACGGTACTGCTCGTTCTTCGAGAGCGTGATTGCCGAGCCCTTGGCCCAGGAATCGAACTTGAAGGGACCGGTGCCGATCGGCTTGGTCGCGGTTGTCGCCGCGCTCTTCGGGTCGAGGATCACGGCGGTGTTCTCGCCCATGCGGAACAGGAAGTTGCCGTCGGCGTTGTTGAGGACGACGATCACCGTCGCCGGATCGGGCGCGGTGACGCTGCTGATGTTGTCGAACACCGCCTTCTTCGCCTTGTTGGTCGACTCCTTCGCCTTGGCGCGCTCGAAGCTGAAGACGACGTCGCTCGCGTCGAAGGCCTCGCCGTCGTGGAACTTCACGCCCTTCTTCAGCTTGAAGGTGTAGACCTTGCCGTCGGGGTCGATCGTCCAGCTTTCGGCGAGCAGCGGCGTGATCTTGCCGTCCATGTTGATCTTGGTCAGGCCCTCGAGCACGCTCAGGTGCACCACCTCGCCGATCGCCGCCGCCGGCGCCATCGTCGGGTCGAGGCCGGGCGCCGGCTCGAGCACCATGCCGAGGATGACGCTGTCCTTGCGCGCCTGGGCCGCGGCGTCGGGCGGCAGCAGCGCGGCAGTGAGCGTCAGGGCGAGCAGCCCGGCCGCGGCGGCGAAGCGCGCCGGCATCGAACGGCCGGCGGGGGTGCGCAGGAGAGTCATCGGGGGCTCCGGAACGAGAAGGTCGAAGCCGTGACTTTAAGGACAAGCGGGCACGGTGGTTTCCCGGCCTGGAATCGGGTACCGGCAACGGGCCTCGGCCGGCAGCTGGCGGGCCGCTATCGGGGCAGCGTGAAGGCGTCGAGCGAGACCCGGGGCGTCCGGCCCAGCAGACCGTGCGCCAAGGCTTCGCCGAGCGCCGCCGAATGCTTGAAGCCGTGGCCCGAGCAGGCCGAGACGAAGGTGATCGCCTCCGACTCGGGATGCGGCCGCACCAGGAACGAGGCGTCGGGCGTGCTGGTGTAGAGGCAGGTGGCGGTACGCAGCACGCGGGCGGTGATGCCGCGCAACCGGCCGCGGGCATGGTCTTCGTGGACCGACTTCGCATCGTCCGCCGCGACCTGGCGATCGACCCGGTCGGGGTCGGACTCGGTCGTGTCCTGCTCGCTCGCCACCTTCGGCCCGGCGATGCCGTCGACCATCGGAAAGCCGTACATCGATGCGCGCTGCCCGCCGCGGCCGTGCAGCCAGATGAAGACCGGGCAGCGCTCCGGCGCATAGAGGGCCGGGTCGTCGACGCCGAACCAGTAGAGCACCTGGCGCAGGACGCGCAGCCGGGTGCCGAAGGCCGTGCCGGCGAGCCCGGGCGTCCAGGCGCCGGCGGTGACGACGACGCGCGACGCCGACAGCCGGCCCCGGTCGGTGACCACGTCGACGCCGCTGGCTGCCGGCTCGATCGAGAGCACGCGCTCCTCGAGGCGCAGGTTGGCGCCGTGGCGGCCCGCCTGGGCGAGCTGCGCGGCGACGATCCGCTCGGGAAAGAGCACGCCGGCAGCGTGCTCGAGGTAGCCGCGTTCGCCATCGGCGACGAGGAATGCGGGAAAGCGCTCGCGGATCGCCGCCGCATCGAGCAGCTCGTGGGCGATGCCGAAGCGCTGCGCCAGGGCGATCGTCTGGGCGAGGAAGCCGGGCTGGCCGTGGTACTTCGCGATGTCGGTGGCGTCCGAGCCGATCACCAGGCCGCCGGTGCGGCGTTGGAGCGTCTCGCCGCTCGCCGCCTCGAGCTCGGGCCAGAGCTGGTGCGAGCGCAGTGCCAGCGGCACGAAGGCCGCGCCTTCGCCGACGGCGAGCCGGGTGATGCGGGTCAGGCCGTGGCTCGAGCCCTGGTCGTGCGGCGGCCGGAAGCGGTCGATGCCGACGACCTTGGCGCCGCCCGCGCTCAGGTAGTGGCAGAGCGCGCTGCCGACCGCGCCGAGGCCGACGACGATCGTGTCCGGGGTGGCGACATCCATGCGGCGCGATTGTCCGCATTCGGCACGAATGCCTGGAGACTGGCGCGCAAGGCCTCGACCAGCGGCGTCGCCGTCAGCTGCGGATGGCGCGCGGCGAGCTTCCCGCCGTCGAGCGCGTGCGGCACGCGCCACAGGTACGCCATGCGCGCCAGCTCGCGCGGCATCGGCGCGACCAGTCCGACGGCGCGGATCAGGGCCCACGGCATCGCACCGTAGCGCCAGCCCCGCGCCGGCGCGAGGCCGAGGGCCTCGGCGGCCGCCACGGTGGCGGCGAGGAATTCGCGCCCGGTCGGCGCATGCCCGGCGAAGTGGAAGCGCTCGAACGCCGTGCCGTTGTCGTCGGCGGCGGCGACGAAGGCGCGGGCGAGGTCGGGCAGGTAGGCCCAGGCGTGGACGAGGTCGAGCGGTCCGGGATAGACGAGCTTGCCGACGGCGATCGACTTGACCACCGCCTGGTCGAACCAGCCGCCGGTGCCGCCGCCGAAGAAGTCGCCGGCGGTGATCACGGTCGAGCGCAGCCGCCCGGCGGCGGCGCGGGCTTCGAGCTCGCTTTCCATCATTGCCCGCAGCCGCCCCTTGCTCGTCGTCGGCCGTTGCGGCGTCGCTTCGTCGATCAGGGTCGGCATGCCGGCGCCGAAGTTGTAGACGTTGCCCGGCAGCATGAAGCGTGCGCCCAGGCGTTCGGCCAAGTCCATGCTGGCGCGCGCCAGCGGCAGCGCTTCTTCCTCCCAGCGGGTGTAGAGCGGGTTGAGGCCGTGAACGACGACGCGCGGCGCGTCGCGCCCCGCGAGCGCCGCCGGCAGGTCGGCGAGGGCGGCTTGGACCAGGCGGGCGTCGGCCGGCATGCCCGGCGCCGGATCGCGGCGAACCTGGGCGTGCACGGTCCAGCCGGCCGCGGCGAAGGCCTGTGCGGCGGCGAGGCCGAAGCGGCCGTTGGCGCCGAGTACCAGGACGGCGGGACGGAGAGCGGTGGTCATAACGGTTCCTTCGGGAAAGGGCAGGCGAGCTGCCGATGACAGGCAGTGTGGTCGCGGCACGGGCGCAAATCCATACCGCAATCGGCATGGAAGCTATACATTCCTGCATGGAAACCGATGCGGTCGAGCGCTTCGACTGGGCGCTGGTGAAGAGCTTCCTCGCGGTGCTCGACGCGGGCAGCGTGACCGCCGCCGCGGCGCGCTCGGGCGCGCAGCAGCCGACCCTCAGCCGCCACATCGCAGAGCTGGAGGCACAGCTCGGTGCGCCCCTGTTCGAGCGCACCGGCCGGGGCGTCACACCCACCGCCGCGGCCCTGGCGATCGCCGGCGCGGCCCGGCAGATGGAGGACGGCGCGATGGCGCTGGCCCGCGGCGTCGCCCACGCCAAGTCGGCGGCGCGCGGCACGGTGCGCATCACCACCAGCCAGGTCGCGGCCACCTGGCTGCTGCCGCCCCTCCTCGGCGCGCTGCAGCGCCGCCACCCGCAGATCGAGATCGAGCTGGTCGCCTCCAACGCGCTGACCAACCTGCTGCGCCGCGAGGCCGACATCGCGGTCCGCATGGTTCGCCCGGCCCAGGCTTCGCTGATCGCGAGGAAGCTGGGCGAGATCGAGATCGTCGCCGCGGCAAGCCGGGCCTACCTGACGAAGGCGCCGCCGCTTCGGGTGGCCGCCGATCTGCGCGCGCATCGCCTGATCGGCTTCGACCGCGACGAATCGATCGTGCGCGGCTTCGCCCGTCTCGGCCTGCCGCTGGCGCGCTCGGATTTCGCCTTGCGCACCGACGACCAGGTGGCCTACACGCGCCTGGTCGCCGAGGGCGCCGGCGTCGGCTTCGTCGCGGCCTACGCGATCAGGCAGTGGCCCGGGGTCGTGCGCCTCCTGCCCGAGCTGGCGATCCCGGCCCTGCCGTGCTGGCTGGCGGTGCATCGCGAGATCCGCGCCAACCCGCTGGTGCGCGCGGCCTACGACTTCCTCGCGCGCGAGCTGCCGCCGGCCCTGCAGGCCTGAGTCCGCGCTGTCGCACTACCATCGATGCATGGCTTCATCCATCTCTCGCCGCCGCATGGTCACCTGGACCGGCGCCTCGCCCTTCCTGCTCGCCGGCGCCTGCGCCAGCAAGAAGGCCGCTTCTCCCGAGGTCACGGCGGCGCTGGCGCCGTCCGGACGCCTGCGCGCCTCGATCAACCTCGGCAACCCGATCCTCGCCCGGCGCGAGCCGGCCGGCGGCGAGGCCGTCGGCGTCTCGGTCGACCTGTCCCGCCGCCTCGCCGAAGAGCTCGGTGTCGGCCTGGTGCTGCTGACCTTCGACTCCGCCGCCAAGTCGGTCGAGGCCATCAAGGGCGGGCAGGCCGACATCGGCTTCTTCGCGATCGACCCGATGCGCAGCGACGGCATCCGCTTCACCGCGCCCTACGTCCTGATCGAAGGCGCGTACCTGGTGCGCCAGGCCTCGCCGCTGACCGCCAACGCCGAGGTCGACCGGGCCGGCACGCGCATCATGGTTGGCCGGGGCAGCGCCTACGACCTGTTTCTCACGCGCGAGCTGAAGGCGGCGCAGCTGATGCGCGCCCCGACCTCGCCGAAGGTGGTCGACGAGTTCCTCGCTGCCGGCGCCGACGTCGCCGCCGGCGTCAAGCAGCAGCTCGAGGCCGATGCCGCCCGGCTGCCCGGCCTGCGCCTCCTGCCGGGCCGCTTCATGGTGATCGAGCAGGCGATGGGCCTGCCGGCGTCGCGCCCCGAGGACGCGGCCCGCTACCTCGCCGGCTTCGTCGAATCGGCCAAGAGCAGCGGCTTCGTCGCCGACGCCCTGAAGCGGCACAACATCCAGGGCGCCGCGGTCGCGCCCGCGGCCTAGCCGGCTCAGCGCAGCAGCGACCCCGGCGTCGGGCGAAGGCGCATCTGCTCCATCGGCGCCGCCGAGGCGGCGAGCAGGCGCGGCAGCACGATCTCGCTCCAGCGCGCCGAGCGCGCCAGGTGCTCGCCGGCTCTTGTCGCCGCGTCGGCGTTGGCATGGCGCGAGAGCCAGGCGAACACGTTCTCGCCGCTGCGCACCGGCAGCCGCGGATAGTCGTTCTCCATCACCTCGGTCTCGAGCACGGCGCAGGGCGTCGCACCGCACTCCACCAGGAGCGGCAGGACATCGCGCTCGAAGCCGCGACGCCAGACGGCGTCGACCGGCGCGCGCAGGGTGCAGATGTCGAGCAGGTACACGGTCGAGGGCGACCCGACGCCGCGTTCCGCGGACGGCCGGGCATGCGCCGGTGTCACCAGCGACCAGGTCGGGCGGGCGTAGCACAGCAACCGGACGTCGCTGGCATCGATCATGGTCGCGTTGGCGGCTTCGCGATGCTTCGCCCAGACCCCGCCGCCGTAGAACGACTCGAGCCCGGCACGGCGCGCCGCCTTGTCGGCGAAGCCGCGCAGCCAGACGAAATGGTCGGGTCGGTCGAGGTCGGTGAACTGGCCGATCACGCGCATGCCCTCGGCCTCCTGCGTCTCGACGAATTCGCGCTCGAAGAGGGTGATCAGCGTGTCGCGCTGACCCGGATGCAGCAGGTAGTCGCGCAGCTCGACGATGCGGCAGTCTTCGAGCGTGGGGGCGCGTAGCGCGGTGGGCGATTCGGCGGTCATGGCGGTGCTCCGGAAGCGGAAATCGCCATCCTCGCGGCCCTTACCTGCCAGGCGCTGTCATGTATTTGCCGGCACACTCCGGCGATGCGCGCCAGCCGCCTGCTCTCGATCCTGCTCACCCTGCAGACCAAGGGCCGGGTCAGCGCCCCGGCCCTCGCCGCCGCGCTCGAGGTCTCGGTGCGCACCGTCTATCGCGACATCGATCACCTCAGCGCCGCTGGCGTGCCGGTCTGGGGCGACCGCGGCCGCCAGGGCGGCTTCGAGCTCAAGGAGGGCTGGCGCACCCAGCTCACCGGCCTGACCGCGGGCGAGGCCCAGGCCCTGTTCATGGCCGGCCTGCCCGGGCCGGCGAAGGACCTGGGGCTGCAGGACGCGGCCGCGTCGGTGCACCTCAAGCTGATCGCCGCCTTGCCGGCCGACTGGCAACGCGATGCGGAGCGCGCCGCGTCGCGCTTCCATCTCGACCCGGTCGACTGGTTCCGTGGCGCGGCGCCGCCGGATCACCTGAAGGCCGTCGCCGCGGCAGTCTGGAACGAGCAGAAGCTGCGCATGCGCTACGAGAGCTGGACGTCGGTGCGCGAGCGCGAGGTCGACCCGCTGGGGCTGGTGCTGAAGGCCGGCGTCTGGTACCTGGTCGCGCGCCAGGGCCGGGAGCTGCGCACCTTCAAGCTCGCGGCGATCCAGACGCTCGAGCGCCTGACCGAGCCGTTCGTCCGGCCGCGCCGCTTCGACCTCGTCGCCTACTGGGCCGAGGCGACACGGCGCTTCGAGGAAAGCGTCTATCGCGGCGTGGCAACGCTGCGCGTCTCGCCGGCCGGACTGGCGCGGCTGCGCCGCTTCGGCCCGCTCGTCGCCGACGCGGCCGACCGCGCCTCCGGTGCGGCCGACGCGCGCGGCTGGCGCCGGGTGACGGTGCCGATCGAATCGGTCGAGCACGCCGCCGACGAGATGCTCAGGCTCGGCGCCGAGGCCGAGGTGATCGAGCCGGAGGCCTTGCGCGAAGCCCTGCGCCTCAAGGCCGAGCGGCTGCTGGCGCTCTACGCCGCCTAGCGCGCGGCGCTCACAGGCCGCCGGTTGCGGTGGCGAGGATGCTGCCGTTGCTGCCGCTGATCCAGCCGGTCTGCTCCTCGAGGAAAAAGACCGCGCCCAGGCCGGCCTTGGCGCCGGTGGGCACGACGCTCCAGGTCGCGCCGCCGTCGCGGGTGAGGAGCAGCGTGCCCTCGTTGCCGACCGCGTGGCCGGTCCGCGCCGAGACGAAGCGGACGCTGTTGAGGGTGCGCGTCGTCGGGCTTGCCACCGGCTGCCAGGTCTGGCCGGCATCGGCCGAGCGGACGATGACGCCGCCTTCGCCGACCGCGACCGCGGTGCTGGCGTCGGCAAAGGCAACGCTGAAGAGCTGGCCGAAGGCGCCGGTGGAGCGCGGCGCCCAGGTCGTGCCGCCGTCTGCGGTGATCATCGCCACGCCGCTCGGGCCGACGGTGACGCCGTGCGCCGCGTCGGCGAAGCGGATCGCGTAGAAGCCCTGCGTGCTTCGCGTCGATGCGACGGCCTGCCAGTTGAGGCCGCCGTCGACGCTGCTGAACACCGTCCCCACGCCGCTGCCGTAGGGCGCGACCGCCCAGCCGTGGAGCGCATCGACGAAGTGGAAGTCGGTGACCCCGGACAGCGAGGCGCTCGTCGCGCTGGGGGGCATGGTCCAGGTGCGGCCCCGGTCGACCGAACGGGCGATCGTGCCGCGCTGCGAGATCAGCCAGCCGACGCTGCCGTCGCCGAGGAACTGGAGGCGGTACCAGGAATAGGTGTCGCTTTCGGCCGCGGCCCAGGTCTTGCCGCCGTCGCTGCTGCGCACCGAACTGCCGTCGTCGGCGATCGCCATGCCTTCGCGGCTGTCGAAGAACCAGATGCTGTTGAGGGTCGCCTGGGCGACGCCGCCGGCGCTGCGCGGATTCCAGCTGGCGCCGCCGTCGGTGCTCAGCCAGGCCTGGCCGAACGCGTCGGCGAGAACGTAGCGCTGGGCGCTGAACGGGCGAAAGCCGGAGAGCGCGTTGACGCCGAGCGGCAGCGGCACCGCCTGCCAGGTGGCGCCGTTGTCCTGGGTGCGCTGCACGGTGTTGCCGGCAACGGCGATGACCGTGGTCGGATCGGCGAGACGGAAGGTGAAGGTGTTGCCGTTGCTCGGCGGCAGCACCGCCTGCCACGAGGCGCCGCCATCGGCGGTGAGGCGCAGCGTCCGGCGGGTCACGAAGACGGTGGGATCGGCGGGATCGAAGCCCGACTCGAAGCCGATCACCAGCGCATGCGCGGGATCGACGAACAGCAAGTCTTCCGAATAGCCGGAGAAGCCGTCCGCGATCGGCGGCAGCATCACCGTCGTCCAGGTCGTGCCGCCGTCGAGCGAATGGCCGAGGCCCGGCTGCGGGTCGTAGAAGTAGGGCAGGGACCAGACGTCGGTGGCGCTGGCGAACGCGAACCGGAAGGTGTCGCCGGGCGCCTGCTGGACCTGGCGCCAGCTCAGGCCGCCGTCGCGGGTGACGAAGCCGGCGCCGAGCGTGGTCGTGACCCAGGCGGTGTCGGCGTCGCTGGCGCCGAGGGCAAGCACGTAGTCGTTGCGGCCGTAGCTGACGCGCCGCCAGCTCGCGCCGCCGTCGGCAGTGCGCAGCAGCTCGCCGAACTCGCTCGTCAGCCAGCCGGCCGTGGCGCTCGGAAAGACCGCCTGGCTGAGGTCGAGCGTCGTCCCGGAATGCTGCGCGTTCCAGGTGACGCCGCCGTCGGCGGTCGCGAGCACGCTGCCGCCCTGGCCCACGGCCCAGCCGCGGCTGTCGTCGACGAAGGCGTAGTCGAGGATGAAGTTGCCTTGGGGCAGCGGCCGTTGCCAGCACCAGCCGTTGTTGCCGCCGCGATTGCAGCTCTTGCCGGCGACGATCGCGAAGTCGGCGACAGCGACGCTCGAGCTTGCGACGATCGAGCCCGTGCCGTCGCCGAGCGTGAGCCGGACCGCGAACACGCCGGCGCGGGCGTAGACGTGGGTCGGCGCGACCTCGGTGCTGGTGCTGCCGTCGCCGAAGTCCCAGAGGTAGCTCAAGGTCGGGTTGGCGGCATTGGCCGAGAACGAGACCGTGGCGCCGAGCGCCTGCTGCGTGGTGGGCGCGCTGACCACCAGCGTCGCCGGCAACGACCCCGACGAACCGAAGCCGCCCCCGCCACCGCCGCCGCCGCACGCCGCGAGGAGGAGCGAGAGGGTCCAGGCGGGAAACCATCGACGCATCGTCATTGCGCGCGCCTGCGTCGCACCTGCCATCCGCACTCCAGTCCGTGTCCGGTCGATCGTAGCCGCTGCGTCGGGGCGCACCGACGCAGGCAAACGACAACTACTTCTCGCCGCGTCCTTCGTCGGGCGCGGGTGAAGCAACTGGTTACGGTCCGCTGCGGCGCCGCGACAGCCGCGGGTCGAAGATGTCTCTCAGGCCGTCGCCCATCAGGTTCAGGCCGAGCACGGTCAGGGCGATCGCCAGGCCCGGGTAGACCGCGAGCTGCGGTGCCTGGAACAGCTGCTGCTGTGCCTCGTTCAGCATCCGGCCCCACGACGGCGTCGGCGGCTGCGTGCCCAGGCCGAGGTAGCTGAGCGCCGCCTCGGCCAGGATGGCGAGCGCGAACTGGATCGTCGCCTGGACGATCAGGATCGCGGCGATGTTCGGCAGCACGTGCTCGAAGGTGATGCGCCACTCGCCCTTGCCGAGCGCCCGGGCGGCGGTGACGAACTCGCGCGAGCGCACCACCAGCGCGCTGGCCCGGGTGATGCGCGCGAACACCGGCACGTTGAAGATGCCGATGGCGACGATCGAGGTCACCAGCCCCGGCCCGTAGATCGCGGTCAGCATGATGGCCGAAAGCAGCGCCGGGAAGGCGAAGGTGAAGTCAGCCAGGCGCATCACCGCTTCCTCGACCCAGCCGCGCTTGACCGCAGCGAGCAGGCCCAGGGCGACGCCGAAGGCGATGCCGATGCCGACCGCGATCAGGCCGACGGCGATCGACACCCGGCTGCCGACGATCAGCAGCGAGACGATGTCGCGGCCGAGGCTGTCGGTGCCCAGCCAGTGCGACCACGACGGCGGCCGCAGCTTGTGCGGGATGTCGAGCTCGGTCGGCGGATGCGGCGTCCAGACGAAGGAGAGCAGCGCCAGGCCGACGACGGCGGCGACCAGCACCGCGCCGATCGCGAAGTTGGCGCGCTGCCATCGGCGCTTGCGCGCGGCCGTCGGCGGCGGCCCGTTGCTCGCGGGGGCGGCGGGCGGCACGACGGCGCTCATCGGCTCTTCGCCCGCAGGCGCGGATCGATCACCACGTACAGCACATCGACCGCGAAGTTGATGACGACCACGGCCGCGGCCAGCAGCATGACGACGTTGCGCACCACCAGCAGGTCGCGGTTGGCGATCGCCTGGAACACCAGCCGGCCGAGGCCGGGCAGCGAGAACACCTGCTCGATGACGACGGTGCCGGCGAGCAGGTTGGCGAACTGCAGGCCCATCACTGTCACCACCGGCACCATCGCGTTGCGCAGCACGTGGCCCCAGAGCACGCCGCGCGGCGTCTGCCCCTTGGCCCGGGCAGTGCGGACGAAGTCCTCGCGCAGCACCTCGAGCACGGCAGAACGGACGATGCGGGCCAGGATCGCCGCCTGCACCACCGCCAGCGCCACCGCCGGCAGCACCAGCGCACGCAGCGCCGGCCCGACCCCGCCGCCGTCCTCGGCGCTCCAGCCGGGAAAGCCGCCG